>MDTE01134657.1_pt1 | contig 16917 bp, 12 predicted proteins | sample 811231 | NCBI WGS metagenome assembly MDTE01 (sample SAMN05326651, study PRJNA326480) | marine metagenome | isolation source: seawater | place: Indian Ocean: Red Sea | collected 2010
CTTCGCTGTATCGGTGTCGTCCAGAATCTCGGCGTGGATTCGCCCACGCACCAGAGACGCCAACTGCACGCTGGTCGGTTCCGGATCTGGGAAACGACTCGTGCATACACCGACCTGCGCACGCTTCGCCCAGACCATCGCATCGGGCACATCGGGGTTGCCATCTTTGTCGACCAATCCAAAGTCGGAAGCCCAACTGAATGCACCGCCCAGACCATAGCCGGTCTGCACCTCGTCCATGATCAGGGAGACCTGATGATGGCGGGTCAACAATCGCAGGGCCTGATAGAAGCGCGCCGTCGCATAGCGATCGCCTCCTTCACTCTGCATGGGTTCCACCATACATACGAAGATATCCCCGGACTGCAGATGCTCATCTGCCACCTGCAGGGCTTCGACCTCCTGGGCCAAAAGCGCGTCAGAGGTCACCTCGGGCAGGGAGAGAAGACGTGCGATATCGCCCGCAGCCGCAGCCTCGAGATACCCGTTGGGCGCAGACGGCTCCTGTGTACGATCATCGGAACGGGCCGGGAAAGGAGCGAAGGCGACTTCGTATCCAGGGATCTCAAAGGGACCGCGCTTCTTGGGGTTCCAGGTGGCATGTAAGGCCAGAAGCGTTCGCCCATGGAAACTGCCCTGGAACGCCAGGATACGATTGGCCTCCGGCCGTGTCGCATGGAGTCGACATAACGCCAGCGCCTTCTCATTGGCTTCTGCACCGCTATTCGTGAAGCTCACATGGGGTAGCTCGGGCATCTTTGCCCGCAGGGTATCGGCGTAGGCCTCGATCGCCCCATGACTTCCCCAGCTACTATCCGGTGAGCGCACCAGGCTGTCGCCGAACGCGCCATCGAAATAGCCTCGCACTACCGCATCGGGCGCGAAACCGGCCACCTGTGTGGCTGTCTGACTCATTCCATCCAGGACCGCTAATGGTTCCTCATCAACCGAAACCATCCAGGGCCCGACGGAGCGAAGGTGATCAAAGACCCCAGGCTTCTTCTCGCGAGCCATACGCTCACCCGCGTATAGGCGACTTCGATAATGCTCCGACAGAGGTAGGTGGCCTTGTTCGGGGAGACGCACACCCATCGGGCGCGGTGTATCCAAAAGATTCTGCTTCGTTTCTTGCGCTTCTTCTTCGGCGTGTCTCTGCGCCAACCCGTCCAGATCGGGACCGGGCAGTGCGGCAGCCAGCATCGGGTGCGGCTCAATCACGCCAAAGTCATTCTCCTGGATGGCCACAGGTATGACGACATTTCGTGGTGCATAGGAGCCCGCGGGACGGAAGTTTCCGCTCATACCCACGCCACCGAATGGAAGACGAGGGCTCGCCTTATTTGTCGTACGATTCCAATTCAGGATACCCGCGCGGGTGCCCAATAGGAACCGCTCATAGCGAGCACGTGAGCGGGTAAACACACTGTTGGCCAGGCCATATACACTCTGGTTAACCAGGGCGATGGCCTCGTCGTCGTCATCAAAGACCTGAATGGAGAGATCGGGTCCGAAGAGCTCGGTATCGGTATAGCCTTCGATGGCCGATTTCCCGTCCGGGAGGGCGTGAAGGGAGGGTTTGGCATAGTACCCGCCGGGGAGTCGCCCTCCGGGTACGAGGGGCTCCGCGCCACCAGCCAACGCCGCCTCGATACATGTCTCAAAGCTCTCTCGCGCACCAGCGGTGGTCAACGGCCCCGCGAAGCTGGACGGATCGTCAGGGTCACCGACCCGAAGACTAGAGACCAGCTCTTGCAAGATGGGGATGAGTTGATTCCATAGTGAGCGATGCACGAACACCCGCTCGGTGCAGGTACATCGTTGTCCGGAGCTGAGATACCCACCGATCACAATCTCGTGGGCTGCTTGCCGTACATCCGCGTCATCGAGAACAACGGCCGCGTTCTTACCGCCCATCTCAAGGGCGAGCAATAGCTCGGGTCGATCCAGTGCCTGGGTCATAATTCGGAGCCCTGTGGGGTACGAGCCCGTGAAACAAAGGGCCCGAACATCCGAATGGCCCACAAGAGCGGAACCGATGGCTCCACGCCCCTGAACCAGATTGAATATGCCTTCTGGCAGGCCCGCCGCATGAGCGGCTTCCGCGTAACGCTGCCCACAGAGGGGTGTGATCGACGTGGGCTTCATCACAACGGTATTGCCCAGTAATAGGGCCGGTGCCACATGAACATTGCAAAGGTGCAACGGGAAGTTATAGGGCCCGACCACGCCCACAACGCCATGGGGTAGGAACCGCTGTACTTCGTGGGGGTGTCCCGCGACCGGCCCATCCACCAGATCTCGTCGCACATGCTGTAGCGTGCCGTCGAAGCGAGAGGCTAACGAGCGGGCTTCGGCCAGAGCTTCCGAACGAATCTTCCCATTCTCCAGGACGATGGCGTCGGCAATCGTATCCACCCGTTCGGCCAGCGCGTCACGAAAACGACAGAGGATCTCGAACCGTTCGTCCAGGGTTTTGGCCGACCATTCCGGCTGCGCTTGCTGCGCTGCAGCGACGGCGTCCGCCACTCGGTCGACGGTCCAATACGTCTCAAATACAGGTTCCCCATCCCGTGCAGGATTAACCGAAACCAGTCGGTCTCCCGTCGGTTGAAGAAATTGTCCGCCGATGAAATCACCCAGAGCCTTCATAACGGGTGAGATAATCCCACTCCAGGCTCCGGGTCAACCGGGAATTCCGTCCCCGCGAATCAGAGGTTGTAGCCGACTCCAAAGACCGCACGAATGCTACCCTTCACGCGGTCGTCCACGCCCAACGCTGGCCCCGCATCGAAGAGGAATATTCCGCGCCATGTTTCGCTGAGTTTATATTCGGCCCCCAGAGACATACTCAGCGTTGTTTCCAACCCGACATCACCGGTCAGAAAGAAATAATCCAGCAGTCGAGCTCCTACATTGATATCCAGGTTCTTGCTCGCGACATAGGTAACGACAATCCCAGGACAACCCAACCCTACGGCGGTCTGTCGTGTCGGCTCGGTCTCCCATAACATGGAGAGACGCAGAAGCAGCGCCCAATGGAGCTTATCCCGAAACTTGCCCCCCCAGGTTGGTCGCGGGAGAGCTACACGGGTGTCCAGTCCGGCCGTAAAAAATCGAAAGCGGGTATCAAGACCTCGCCCATACGAGAGCTGTGCCCTTGGGATGAGCTCAAACTTCTGATCCCATGGCATATGATAGGCCACTTCCAGATCGGGAAAGCCCATCATCGCCCGCACGGATTGGTCATATTGAGGAATCAAACGCGCGCCCGTCAGATTGCTGGCGTAAGCATTGCTCCCCATTCCGAGGCAACCGAGGCTGACCAGCCCGAATACGAGCAATGTAAAGACAGGGCGTAAAACCAGGGCTGCTGGCCTGCTCATGAGAAACCTCATAGGACAACGGATGGCTAGCTTTGCACGTTTTTCTCAAACGTGCACGTTTGGTTTACCTGGGTTAAAAACTGAGCATGGACTCCTCCGATCCCCAACCATCTTCCGTAGCTCGGCCGGTAAACTCTGGCAACAGAACAAGCAGCCGCCTGGAGGTTCTGGCGCTCGGGTTCTTATTTGCGATCTTCGTATTTTGTTCCATTCGACCGATGTACGGAATCGATGTCTATTGGCATATCGCCGTCGGTGATTGGATACGCAGCACAGGGGCTCTACCCGAACGCGACCTATTCAGCGCCTTTACGCCCGATGGGGCGTGGCGTTCCTTCCAATGGGGATACCAGGTTCTGGTCTCTACTCTTGATGAGTTGGGAGGCCTGGGCCTCGTCCGAGGCTTTCATATCGGCCTACACGCCCTGGCTTTCGCTCTCTTTATTCGGCTAGCCCAAATCCGCGTAAAGGGGGCCGCCGCCGTTTTGGTTGGTGTCTTCCTGGTGGCCTATATGGACCGGCTTCGAGTTCGGCCCCATGTGTTCAATTTACTCGGTATGGTTGGTCTATGCTGGTGGTTCGTACGCGTACAACGCTGGCGCAGTACACAGCCAGCCAAGCTTCAATCCTGGCACGATGGTTGGCGTCAGCTCGATCTCCCCCTTGTCGTCCTGGCGACTCTCTGGGCCAATATTCATGCCGGTGGGGCAGCCGTTCTCATTCCAATCCCCATCTTTCTGTTTACATTGGGAGCCCTCATACAGAGCCCTCGAACGAGCTGGCCCCTGATCCGTGCGGGACTCTTCACCGCGTTATTCATGGCCGTAAGCCCCGGATTCCTATCCGGTATAATTCATGCCATGGGAACCCACACCCCTGCGACGCTGGCGATGGTTCCGGAATGGGCTCCTTCGTGGGCCTATCTGACCGATCCGGTGGCCGGACGTTTCGTGCTATTGGCGTGGATGCAAGGCATTCTCGCCTGGGTAGCGCTGCTCCAGATCCTGCGAACCGCTATTCAAGAGCGGAATCTACCCGAAGCATTTGTGGCCGGGTTCCTGACCTATCTGGCGATTCGACATGCACGCTTCCTCTATCTCATCGCGTTCATTCCGCTCTTCATGCCCCTCTGGCCCTCGAGTTGGCCAGATCGGCCGTTCATACGACCCGCCGTATGGGCTCTTACTGCATTTCTGGGGTTTGCGTTTACCCATCACTTTCTTTGGGTAACGCGCAATGGACCGATGGACCATATGGCTCATATGACGGTCTCCGTCGAACCCGGACTCTTTCCTGAACAAGCCGGCGATTTCCTGGCAAAGTCCAAGACGGAGGGACGGGTTCTCAACCCGACGACCTGGGGCGGATATATTCTATATCGTGGCCGAGGCTCGGCCGGGCCTCGCCTGCGTGTCGCCGTGGACGGGCGACATAATATCGACGAACAGACAGCACAATACATCGATCTGTCGAACGACCTGGCCCCAAGCGTAAATGGCAGAAAGGTCCTTCAACATGACTTCATTAAAGTGATGTTGAAGCCGTTCCCTGTAGATCTTCTCGTTCTCCCCAACCCGGTCTTCCGTCATACGGTTCACGACCGCTCCACATTTGTCGTCGTGCATCGGGATCCCCAGGCCGAGATCTATCTGGTCCGAAACGAACACTTCGACGCGAACCTTCAACGGATCGCTCAATACTATCGCTCCTTTGGGGCCTCCGTTCCCGATCCCCAAAGCGAACTATGCAAGTTCGAACGTATGGTCTGGACCCGTCACGCGTCGGCTGATTCCGCGAGCCTGAAGGAATTAGCCGCTCGACTCGAACAGCTCCGGGGAGACGCGTCGATGCCCATCAAAGACAAGGTCGATGCGATGGCTCTGGTCGAGAAGCTTCATATCGAAGGACATCTCGCGCAGGCACGCCAACTCAACGATCTTCTTCTACAGAGCCTACCCTCAGGCCATCGATTACACCTTGCCCTCTCGGTCCATCGAACTGCGCTGGGCGTACGACTCTGCGAGCCCCCAACACAAACACGGGAACGAATCGAACAGATCAACGCAAATGTATCCGCCAGACTAAGCAAAAATGGAGGGGATCGCTCCCGTATCTTCCTACCCGGCGAAGGGCGAATCTTCGAGAGCCTGCAAACGAATTATGGAACGGTCCGATAAGAAACGGGCTCAACCCATAAGGCGTGCAGCGATCTCTTCGTAGCGCTCGAGGGCCTGTTGGATGATGGAATCCGGCAGATCTGGACCAGGCGCTGTCTTATCCCAATCCAGAGTCTCCAGATAGTTTCGTACCACCTGCTTGTCATAGGACGCAGGAGTCACGCCATGGGCCCACTCGTCCTTGTTCCAGAATCGACTGGCGTCCGGTGTCAGAACCTCATCGATAAGGATGATCTCTCCACTGGGGAGGCGACCGAACTCCATTTTGGTGTCCGCGATCAGGATGCCACGCTCTGCCGCATGTTCACGGGCCAGAGAATAGACCTTCAAGGTCATATCTCGCAGCCACTCCGCCGTCTCACGGCCAACCACAGCTGCCGCCTGATCGAAGTCGATATTCTCATCATGATCACCCTTTTCCGCCTTCGTGCTCGGCGTAAAGAGCGGGGGTTCAAGACGAGCGGCCTCTGGAAGACCTGGGGGAAGTTGATGTCCACAAACGGCTCCCGTCGCCCGATAATCCTTAAGTCCCGAACCGGTCAAATATCCTCGGGCAATACACTCGACCGGAAGCGTCGGCGCTCTACGTACGAGCATCGAACGCCCTTCCAGCTGGTCGGCGTACCCGGCAAGAAAGGACGGGTAGTCGGAAACCTCGGTCGCGATCAGGTGGTTGGGGACCAGATCCGATAGGAGATCAAACCAGTAGATGGAGAGCTCGGTAAGGATACGACCTTTTCCAGGAATCCCTTTTGGTAAAACCACATCGAACGCGCTCAAGCGATCGGTCGCGACGATTAATAACTTGTCGTCCTCAACCGCATAGATATCTCGAACCTTGCCTCGCGCCACCAACGGCAACGCGTCAATCTTTGTTTCAAGTATGGCCGAAGTCATTTTTCCCTCAATTTTCATATAAAGAGACCTCTGCCGGTGCAGTGATCTCATCGGGTGGAATAAAGTAATTTCCGGTGAAACATGCATCGCAGAATCCACCGGTTGTCCCTTGGGCCGTCTCCATCATTCCCTCCTGCGATAGGAAGGCCAATGAATCGGCTTCGATGTATTCACATATCTCCTGGACCGAATGTGAGGAAGCGATGAGCTGACTACGTTCGGGCGTGTCGATACCGTAATAGCAGGGCCAGAGTATGGGCGGAGCAGAGATCCGCATATGAACCTCTTTGGCCCCCGCGGCTCGCAACATGGACACAATCTTCCGGCTGGTGGTGGCTCGCACGATGGAGTCGTCCACCACAATAATGGAACGTCCCGAAATCAATTCCTCCACGGGGTTCAACTTCAGACGAACACCAAAGTGACGAATCTGCTGCGTCGGCTCGATAAACGTTCGGCCCACATAATGGTTACGAATCAGACCCATTTCGTAGGGGATCTGTGCCGTCTCCGCGAACCCCATGGCTGCGACGACCCCACTATCGGGCACAGGAATCACACAATCGGCATCTGGCACATTCGATTCCTGGGCGAGACGCACTCCAAATTGCTTGCGAATGGCATAAACCGACCGATCGAAAATATGGCTGTCTGGCCGGGCGAAATAGATCAGTTCAAAAATGCACTGTTGGACCTTCTCTTTCTTGGTTTTCCCAAGAGGGAACGAGCTGGTCACCCCTTCATCCGAGATACAAACCACTTCACCGGGTTCAATCTCACGTTCGAACTTAGCTCCGATAAGACTCAGAGCACAGGTCTCACTGCTGATAATGTAGGCATCACCCAGCCGACCAAGAACAAGCGGCCGATAACCCTGTGGGTCGCGGGCTGCGATCAATTTCTCACCAGCCAACATCACAAAGGAATAGGCCCCCTTGATTCGGCGCATAACGCGCCCTACTCGTTCTTCCAGGCTACCTTTCTTATGACGGGCTAGAACGTGGGCAATGACCTCGGTGTCCGCGTTCGTATAGAACAAATCACCTTTATCTTCGAGGTCCTGGCGCAATCGTTCTGCATTGACCAGGTTGCCATTATGGGCCACAGCCAGATTCCCGCGCCGGGTCTCCACAGTGAAGGGTTGGGCGTTCTTTAAAACGCTCCCCCCAGCCGTGCTGTAGCGTACATGGCCAATCGCACTCGAACCGACCAGAGCATCCAGGATTGTGGCATCAAAGATATCCGCCACATAGCCCATCTGCCGGTGTACGCGCATGGTACGCTCATCCACGACAGCGATACCTGCGCTCTCCTGACCTCGATGCTGCAATGCATGGAGCCCTAGATAGGTAAGATTACTGGCTTCCTTATGGCCAAAGACACCGAAGACGCCACATTCGTGTTTTAGACTCTTGTCCATTATCCGCCACCCGCCGGTGAATTCTGTGCAAGGGGAGAAGCTACATGCAAAAGACAGCGTGATTCCCAATCGATCAACATTTGCGGATCAAGACCGAAAACCTGGAGCATCGATACCGGACTCAGGGTGTTCTGCGCAAGATCCGAATCCAGTGCCGTCCGGAACCGCTCAAGGTAGCCTCCCAACGACGACTCCAACTCATTGATAACCATCGGGATTCTCTCAGACCGAAGGGACGGCATTCGATAGGGTACTTCTACGTCTTCTCCCTCTCCAATCTTAAATACTGGCCGACCGTTCAAATACATCTTGAAGATAGCACCTGCTCCAGGGCGATGTACCGGTCCTACTCCGGGAAGAATATCCACTTCGGCCGACATATAGAGAAGAACAGGTCTCCCTTGTTGAACCGAAGATAGATCGAGGGCAAAGCCCATCGGCTCCATACCTGCCTGGGGTCGGAAAAAACTGAACTCGGAATTCACTCCTAGCTGAAGGTTCCGGATTTCCCATGGGTGCGCTTGGTAGTGTCGCGGAATCGCTTCGGTCCAGCGCCTATATTTGCCCGGTCCTAAAACCCTGTCCACCAGGCTCCAGCACCTCTCAGCAGAGCCTTCGGTCCCCAAGATTGCAACGAATACGTCACGCATAAATCGTTTCTATCCGTGTCATGAATCGAGGACTCTATCCAGAATCGTATCGACGTTACGGAACATATGGTCCAGATCAAAACAACGGTCCAGCTCCTCTGGCGTCAGATGTTCGGAGATCGCCTCATCGGCCGCTAGAGCCTCCTTCAGATCCCCACCGCTTGCGAAACAGGCCATCGCGACCGATTGCACCATGACATAGGCGCGCTGTCGTACGAGTCCTTTATCGACCAAAGCCAATAAAACGGTCTGGCTAAACGGAAAGCCGCGGGTCTGCTCGAGATTCGCCATCATTCGATCTGGGTAGACATTCAGTCCTTCCAGAACGCTGGCAATACGACCACACATAAAATGAACCAGTGTGGTGCTATCCGGACCGATGACTCGCTCTACCGAGGAATGGGAGATATCGCGTTCATGCCAGAGGGCGACATTTTCCATCGCCGCGTTGGCGTTCGACCGCACCACGCGAGCAAGACCGGAGACATTCTCCGTGCGGATTGGGTTCCGCTTATGAGGCATCGCCGACGAGCCCTTCTGACCCTTACGGAAGGGTTCTTCCGCCTCTCCAACTTCTGTACGTTGCAGATGTCGGATTTCAACCGCGATCTTTTCAAGAGTAGCAGCAAAAAGAGCAAGGCTCGTAAAGGCCTCTGCGTGTCGATCACGTTGTACAACCTGGGTAGCGACAGGCTCTGGCTTCAACCCCAGCCTTTCGAGAACAAAGGCCTCACACTCTGGCTCCAGATGCGCGTAGGTGCCAACGGCACCGCTCAACTTACCCACAGCGATCTGGTTGCGTGCCTTCGTAAGACGTTCCTTATCCCGATCGAGTTGGGCCTTCCACATACCCCAGACCAGACCAAACGTCATGGGTTCCGCATGAATCCCATGGGTTCGTCCGATCATCGGAGTATGAGCATAGGTTCGAGCACCGCTCGAAACGATCTGGCGTAACTTGTCCAGCTCGACCAGGATCAGATCAAACGCCTTTGTCATCTGCAGACTAAAGCTCGTATCTACGACGTCGGAGCTCGTTAATCCCAGATGGATATAGCGACTCGGTTCCCCGACCTGCTCCTCGACATGCGTCAAAAAGGCGATCACATCATGATGTGTGACCGACTCAATTTCGGCGATCCGATCCGGATCCAATGTAACAGCCTCACGAATCATGTCGGCCGTACCCTGAGGAGCCTTACCGGTCTGTTCAAATTGCTCAATAAGCAGGCATTCGATCTCAAGCCAATGCTCAAACTTGGCCTGGAGACTCCATAATTCCTGCATCTCTACACGTGAATATCTATCGATCATTGTGCACCAATTTCCATACAGCAGCGAAAACCAATGGTTGAAGAACGAGTGGTCAATCGAACCTTTCGGGCGTAGGTACATGCCACTTTGTTACCGTCTTGGCGACTAGAACCTCCAAGAACCCGTCCATCCTGAACCCACTCGGCCACATTTCCTGATAGATCGTAAACCCCGGAAGGGCTCACACAGCGCTTTTTCCTGCCGGTTCTACGAACGGGCTGTTCGTCGTAAAAGTCCCCCATTACATTGCACCGACTTCGAATAAAACGCGGTCCGTAGGGGTACTTATTTCCGCACGCGCTCTGGTATTCATCGTAGGAACATAGACGAGCCCCCTCTTCGACACAGAGATCGGAGGCCTGCCGAAAACTGATTCGTCGTTTGGGCTTCGCCCCTTTCCCGGGAAACTCGTAGGCCTGCATACAAAACGCAGGGACTTCTTCGGTGGCCGCGACCGGGACAAAACCTTCAAAGCAGGATTTCTCCTCTTCAACACTATCCGAAGAGACAACATCCGGTGTTGGGGGCGGAGTTTTGCTCGGCACCACGACCGTAGGGGTGGGCTCTGGTACCGGTGGTGCTCCAGCATCGATAACGGCGGCGGTCTTGGACGAGCCAGCATCAGAAACCGTCGGTGTGGCCACTGGTTGTGCGACTGGTATCTCCGCGTTCGAACCCGTATCCGCTATGGCCGCAACGACCGCGGTCGGTTCGGGGGTTCCACCGATGTCTTCCGTCGTTTGTACGTCGGCTGCGTTCGAGTCATTGGCCCCTTGCTCGCCTGTATCCCCATCCGAGCCCTTGTCCATGGAGCGTACAGAAACAAGGACCAATCCGAGGATCAGGCCAAGCCCTGCGACCATCCCATAAAACTTCCAGGCTTTGCGTGCTGGCTTTACGGCCGCCTTTTTACTCCCCCCCTTCAATCGGGCGGTAGGTAAGGGAGGAGGACCAGAGCTTGCTTTGCTGAGTTTATGGGTCACCAGTACCTGGATATCCGGAGCCGTATCTTCGAGCATCCGCTCTTTTCCTGTCTGCCAGGCGCTGTGCTCTTCGGATTCAATACTCTCTCCACGAAGTTCGTGGGATTGACTAATGGGTTGCGAATGAACCCGTGTCGCCACCTCTTCCGCCAGGGCGGGAGGCGTCGGTTCCATGGCCAACTCATCATCATCGTCGAGCTGCTTTTCCTCAAGGATCGGATGCTCGTCGGTGAGATCATCAACCAGAAGATCACCTTCTGCCTCGAAATTCGCCATGAATTCATCGGCCTCTGCTACGACATCGGCCTCAAGTTCACCAACGACAGGAGTCGCATCTACAGGTAGCTCCTCCACCTGAAAATCCAGATCCGGATGATATAAATCCTCTTCCTGCGTGCTCGACAAAATCGCTGCCACAAGCGTCGGATCGGTCGCTTCGTCGGTTGCAAGAGCATCATCTTCGTCCGAGTCGTCTGCCGAATCCTCCGCTAGAGGTGTTAAAGCCTCTTCCATCGCGTCGAAGCTTGGTTTTGTTTCTGGGTTAACCGCTGGAAACTCTGGCAGGGTCTGTGTTCGCTTGAGGATTAAGTTGGCCTCTGCGAGGGAGGTTTCGATTGCAACGGACCAGACCTCCTGCGGAACAGAGACCGATAAGCCCGTATCGAGGATCAGTGCCTTCTCTCCGTCTCCTAGCCATAAGGCGTCTTCAATCACGGCCGAATCCGCGGCGGGCTCGGATTCCTCTTCAGCCTCCTGTTCCTGGTTATCAGCTCGCTCATCACGGCGACGAATAACCTCTTCCATGGTTAGGCCGGCCGCATAGTCCGCGATCATATCCTCGTCGACGGTGGGTAGACCCGAAACAAGGGTAATATTCTCTTCGCGAACGGCCCCATGCTCGTCTTCACTGACCCGAACCAGCAGCGTCCCTACCTGTCGAACAAACTTCGTAAAATCCGGACGTTTTTCCGGGTCCCCATGGGTCGCACGCACAAAGAACGAGTCCAGCTCATCGGGAACAAAACGAGTTGTTTGAGCGGAGAGAGGAACTCCACCCCGAACGGTCCGCCCAGCAAAGCATTCCCCCATGATTATCGCTAAAGAGAAGACATCCACTCGAGGATCTTCAATACCGTGCTTTGTATACAGCTCAGGAGCTGGATAGCTGTCCCAGTAGGGGGCGTAGTCATGGGCCCATTCGAGTCGGCTTACCCCTGCCAGATGGTGGGGATCCGTAATCGAAACCGATCCTTCATCAATAAAGATGTTCTCGGGTTTTAGATTGCCGTGCATGGTGACTTGTTCATCTTCCATGAGAACAGCCGCGATCTGTGTCACCAGGCGGCCCACATCCAAGGCCGGGAACAGGTCCTCACCAGAGCTCCGCATCCGGATCAACTCGCGCAGGCTGGGACCAGGAATACAGGAACGAATCAATCCAATGGTCGTATCCAGCTCGATCGATTCCTCAAAACCGATTCTTCCCCCCTCTGTGGGACGAAGTCTGGCTGTTAAACGGTTCCGGTTTTCCTCCGATCCTTCGAGCAGATCCGGATGAAAAACCTTTAAGATTTTTTCCGATTCATCTTCAATCGATGTCACACGCAACAAGATACCATGCGGACCGCGAAGGAATTCCTCCGTTACAGAATAACGTTCTGAAACCACGGAACCAGGTTTCGGCCACCATTTCGGCCCAGAAGTCGCCACGAAAACCCCGGGGATTGAAGAGGCAGATTCCTAACACAGGACTCGATACGCCTCAACCACAACCGACTTATTTTTGTGTAAGAAATGTGTTCACAACATCAATTCGCGATCCATCCCATCGTTTGCGCTCTTGCACCCGGTCTTCGATTGCCGATAAGCTACACCTGTTATGAAGATTTCAACACGCGGCGAATATGCAATTCGCGCCATGCTCTATATCGCATGGATGGCTCCGGATAGGGAACACCCGGTTCAATCCAAAGAAATATCTAAAGCGCAGTACATCCCAGAGCATTATCTGAAGCATATTCTGTCGGACCTGCGTACCCATGGTCTTATCCGTTCATCCCGCGGCCCCCATGGAGGCCATTGGATTGCGAAAGACGCGGAAACGATCACGGTGGGTGATATTGTGCTCGCGATGGAGGGGCAGCTCACCCATCTCGAAGATATTCTTCTAATGCCCTGCCAAATCGAGGTCGGGCCGGACCATTGCGCCATCAAAGAACTATGGATCCGCGTGCGGGATTCCATAGAGGAAATCCTGCATTCTGAGACTCTGGCCGATCTGGTAAAGCGTCAGCGCTCTCTTGTCGCCGATGCATCCAGTGCCAAGGATAAAGGTTTCAAGATCCTTTAGGCTCAGTCGAAAGAATCGCTTCTACGCCACGGTCTCGCACGACCGAAACATAGTAGTCCGGGTCTTGAAAGGGCTCGATCTCACCGGCATCACAAAGTATCTCCAGGCGTTTGCGTATCTGCCCCAAAATGGGCCCCGCCGGTATATCCAGCGTAGACATCAGCACCGTACCAAGCCCCTTGGGAAGCGGCGGCTGTCGAAGGTCTTGCGCACGAATATCCGCTACACGAGCCTCCAACTCATCAAGCTGCCGAAGAATCTCCCGCACTCGATGCGCGCGCTTGCTGGTAAAGTCCGCTCGACTAAATCGAATAAGGTCTTCCAGATAGGGTTCGACATCCCGGATCAGTCGTCGCACTGCCGAATCCGTCCAATCGGATTCATATAGGTTCACGCGACCATGCAGACGAATCACCGCTGCAACTCGTTCTGCCAATTGCTTCGGGAAATGGAACCGAGCTGCAATCCCTTCAAATAGAACCGAACCGAATTCTTCATGCCGATAGAAATGGACCTGACCCCGACGATCAACGGTTCGAGTCCAGATCTTACCAATATCATGGCAAAGGGCTGTCCAACGTGTACATGAGTCCACGGACGCCTTCTTTGTCACTTTGATTGTATGGTCCCAACAGTCTTTATGGTGCACTTCACAACTTTTATGAAAGCCCACAAGACTCACGACCTCCGGGAGAAGAAAACTCAAAATCCCCGTATCCAGCAACCAATCCAGACTGCGATCAACATAGGGGGTCTTCAGAATCCGATCGATCCCCTGGAACCATAGTTCACGCTCTACGGAGAGAATATTCGCTCCATCCCGGCTCGCCATCCGTGTGGTCTCGTTATCAACCGCGTAGCCATAGGAGCCAACGGCGACCGCCACATCCAATAAGACCTCGGGATTCGTTCGGAACACCGAGCGAGCCGACTCCACCGTACGAATACGCCGGTCGGTAATATCCTCGCTCGCATCAAAGGGATCCAGGACCGCACCATTCGCGTCCACAGCAACCGTCTCGATCGTCGTATGGTTCTTCACCAAATCCGCCCAAACACCCTGGACCGTTTCACCCGACGACTCATGTGTGTAGGAGTCCGTCGGGTCGTACCCCCGAATCCCCAACTCCACGGTCGTATCCTTCATTGCAAGTACAAGACGGCGGCTATCTGGACCGGCATCCAACATCTCGGTGAACGTGAACTCCGGGAACACGCCTTCATCCAATTCACCGTCCAGACCTGACACCAACATCGTACCATGTACGGTTGATGCTTCTGGGCAATCTGCTAGAAGCCACGACACCACGGGCCCCGTTAGATGAGCCTCTCCATGTACTTCACCGATTTGACGTAAAACGTCCGACAGTGAAGCCGGTAATATAGCCGTTCGATTCGATAGGTCTTGTGCAACCATAGTCGCGCCTCCTACCCGAGCTATCCACTCTCAGTCAAGGCTGAAACCGGGATTACCTCGTTGTTCTTACCCGAACCGGTGCATTGCTCAGATCGAGATTTTCGATGATTGACGGTGGGTTCGGCATGGGTATGATGCATTCCAGCATTGAATAACCTACGGTTCTAGCTCTCTATTTCGAGGGTTGAACCGGTTCCGTAAGCCCGAGACTTCCCTTGTTGGACCCTATCCTCATATTCACTCAGAACCCAGGAAAGGTTCGAGAATTTCAGGTGGCGCTGGATCCCCAGAATAGTTCCGAGTCTGGCTTTCGTTTTCTAGCGCTCGATGAATTAGACACCCGTGTGGAAGCACCGGAAGAGACAGGTCTTACCTTTCTAGAGAACGCGTGTATCAAAGCAGCGGCCGGAGTTCGTCAGACGGGATATCCGACTCTAGCCGACGATTCTGGGCTAGCGGTGATGGCACTTGATGGGCGCCCTGGTGTTCGGTCCAGCCGCTTTGCCCTGGATCATGGTTTCACCGTGGAATCCGGTGATACAAATGAAGCCAATAATGCGCTCCTGATCCAACAACTCTCCGGGAGAGATGACCGAGACGCACAATTCGTATGTGCTCTAGCCCTCGCGCTTCCCTCCCAGACACTGGCCTCCATCTCCCACGAGCCAGCACAAGGCATTGAAATCATCCAAACTGGAATCGAGCCTGGTTGGTCCGTAGTCGTCGCCCATGGCACCGTGCAAGGAACCATTATGCAAGCTCCTCAGGGACAGCAGGGGTTCGGCTATGACCCTCTATTCTGGTCAGTAGACCTCGAGAAGTCCTTTGCTGAGGCTACACCTGCAGAAAAACTTCGTGTAAGTCACCGAGGTAGAGCCCTGGAAAAACTACGTCGGTTTCTCAGGAGACTGAATTGAAAAAGCGACGACAAAAAAATGCGCCTGGTCGCAGTACCCCCACGAAACCGACCGGTCGTATCGTCAATCATACGCAGCTATGTGCTCTTATAGACACGATCCGGGAACGTAAGATCGTCGCGTTTGATACCGAGTTTCACAGTGACACATTTTATCATCCTCGACTCTTCCTCATGCAGGTCGCGATACCAGCGGAGAGCGATGGCGCAGTGGAGACCTATGTGATCGACCCACTGGAGCTTGAAGATCTGTCACCCTTCGCTGAAGCACTGACGGACCCCTCCATTGAAACCGTTGTCCATGCTGGAACGATCGATGTCGATATCCTCGCCAACAATTTCGGGTACGTTCCGTCCAATATCTTCGACACGCAGATTGCCGCCGGGTTCATTAGTCAGACATTTCCAATGGGCTTATCCAGGTTGTTGGATTCGGCCCTGGGGATCTCTCTGGGAAAAGGACAAACCCTATCCAACTGGTCCAAACGACCATTGAGTGCCAAACAGCTGCACTACGCAATCGAGGATGTTCGGTATCTTATCCGGCTGAAAGACCAGTTGAAGAAACGATTGGTTGAATCCGGTCGATATCCCTGGTTTCAGCGAGAAACAGCGAAGAAATACAAAGAGAGTCGTTTTGCGCGTTCGCCAGAGTTGGCCTACCGAAAGATCTCGGGATGGGGCCGATTACAACCTCATAAACGGTCGTGCTTACGAGAACTCGCTGCGTTCCGAGAGTTAACAGCGTCTGAGCTCGATCGCCCCGTACGGAGAGTCCTTGACGACCAACTCCTTATGGATCTGGCGAAACAATCACCACGTTCCATCGACGAGCTGAAAGAGCATCGAAGAATCACTTCCAAGCATCTCCAAGCCTACGGCGACCAACTGATTCAATGCGTTGAGAGAGGTCATAGCAATCCTATGACCGGAGAAGAATTGGACGGGAGAAGTTCCCTATCCGCGGCACAGAAGTCACGCCTGACTGCGTTGACAATGATTACTCGTATCGCCTGTGATCAAGCTGGTGTTTCCTTCGACCTTGTCGCTCCCAAAGCTGCACTAACGGACGTCGTGTACGCAAATGACGTCAGCTCCTCGACCATTGAGAAACTGTTGGGAGGATGGCGCGGACAGCTTCTGGGAAACACCCTGGCTGGATTTATGAACGGAACTGTCGGACTGGCCTATGACCCGAACGACGAAGCCGTAAAGCTCATCAATCTAGACTAGAAGATGGCAGGCCCATGGCGAAGCCAGGGCCTGCACTATCTACCAGTTATGCTGTCTCTACGAGATCAATCTCGGGATAGGGATCTTCGATGGACTCGGGTTCTCCGACCACCTCATATCCAATATCCGTGTAGATCGGATAGCCCGTTCCTGCCGGAATCAATCGACCGACAATCA
>MDTE01097450.1_pt1 | contig 16915 bp, 16 predicted proteins | sample 811231 | NCBI WGS metagenome assembly MDTE01 (sample SAMN05326651, study PRJNA326480) | marine metagenome | isolation source: seawater | place: Indian Ocean: Red Sea | collected 2010
AAAATTAGCTACGAAGAAATCGATATTGGTTATGATGAAAAAAAAAGAGAAGAAATGTTAAAAAAATCCAATGGAGCAAAAACTATTCCTCAAATCTTTATTGAAGAAAAACACATTGGTGGCTATGTGGAACTAAAAGCTTTAGAAAGCAAAGGGGAATTAGACGCTCTTTTGAAAAGCTAAACTTATTATTTTTTCGGTACAAAAACTAAACATAAACCATTATTGCAATATCTTTTGCCAGTAGGTTGGGGTCCATCATCGAAGATGTGACCATGATGCCCTCCACATTTTTTGCAATGATACTCGGTTCTTGAAGATCCAATTGAATTATCAACTTTTGTTTCAAATACATTAGGTAAGGACTCAAAAAAAGATGGCCACCCACTGCCACTTTCATATTTTTTACTTGATTCGAATAACTTGGTTCCGCACGCAACACAATGATAGTCACCAGTTCTTTTTTCGTAATTTAAAGAGCTTGTTCCAGGTGGTTCGGTTCCCTCTTCTAATAAAATATGTTTTTGTTCTTCTGTTAAATTTTTAGCCATTTTTTTTCGAAGATAACATAATACCAATAATAATTAATATGGCTCCAATTAAATGATAATTCATAAATTTTTCTTTAAATATAATAATTGCTAATACCGTACTAAAAATGGGCATTAAATGTAAAAATATTCCCGACCTATTTGATCCAATTAAGGATATTCCCTTAATCCAAAAAATAAAAGATGCTAATCCAGGAAAAATAACTACATAACTTAGTGTTAGTACAAAAGGCAAATTTATATTTGCTTTGTAACCCAATGAAACCTCAATTAAATATGCTGGTAACAGAAAAAATAATCCTGCTGTAATAATTGTTTGCAATAGAGACAGTTGTGATAATTCAAATTTTTTTTTTCGTAAAAGAGCTGAATACATTGCCCACGAAAACATAGCTACCACTATCCATAGATCACCTTTATTGAAATTTAAATTTAATAAAACGGATAAATTGGCTTTGGTAATTATTACAAAAACACCCAGAAGAGAAAAGGCTAAACCTAATATTTGATAAGAGTTTGTTTTTTCAATATTAAACAACCAACAAAAAATAATTATCATTACTGGGATGGTTGATATCATTAAAACTCCACTAATAACTTGAGTAAAGTTTAATGAGTAATAAACAATGGAATTAAATATTGTTATGCTTGTGATTCCTAAAACTATAATTAGCCATTTGTTTTTTAATATATAATTTTTTTTCTTAATAATTTCGGGAATTGTAAATGGCGCTAATATTAACCAAGCAAAAGTCCATCTATAAAAATTTAATGTAAAAGGAGGAATTTCAAAAAAACTGGCTGCCTTTCCAACAATAAAGTTACCGGACCAAAATAAGGTGGCGCATATAAGAAAAATATAAGCAAATTTATTGTTTGAAAACAAAATTCCGCCTAGCTAAATCGAAGTGAACTATAGGGTGATAAGTCAAGATTGGTATTTTCTTTTGCAATCATTCCTGCAATAATTTTTCCAGAAATCGCTCCTAATGTCCAACCAAGATGATGATGTCCAAAAGAATAAAAAACATTTTTATAATTTTTTGATGGTCCAATGACTGGTAAAAAATCTGGTAAAGTTGGCCTAAAACCTAACCATTCATCATGGTGTTCGGTTAATTCAGGAAATAAATATTTCGCGTTTTTAACTAAATTTAATATCCTGCTTTTGCTTATAGGGTTTTTTAGACCTCCAAACTCAACTGTTCCAACAACCCTTAATCCCTGTTCCATGGGGGTTATACCAAAACCTTTATTTAGAAATATTATTGGTCTAGAAAGTAAATGATCATGACCTTTAAAATGAACGTGATAACCTCTTTCAGTATCCAATGGGATTTTTTCCTCCAGATTATCAGTTAATTTTTTTGAAAATGCTCCACATGTTATAACGACCTTATCAAAAATAAATAAATTGTTGTCAGTTTTGATACTGGGTTTGTTGTCTGCTGAAAAAGTAATATTTTCTACATTTTGTTTTTTAAACAAGCCTCCTCTTTCCAAAAACAAATCAAATAATTTTAACAATATCTTTTTTGGGTTTCTTGTATGTCTAGCATTTGGATAAAATACACCGCCGTGATAAATTTGCTTTATATGCGGCTCAAGATCATGAATTTCTTTAGCGTTAAGCAATTGCTGCTTTACACCAAGATTTTTTCTTATGCTTATTTCTAATTCTCTACTTTTTAAATCTTTATTGGTCCAAAAATAAATAATACCTTTATCTTCTACTAATCCCGATATATCAATATCTTGAAAAAGTTCATCGTAAGCAGGTAAAGCAAGGTCCAATATTTGGTGCATATACTTTGCTGTATGTAACATATTTTTTTTGCTGCAGTTTTTTATAAATTTTAAAAACCACGGGATCATTTTGGGTACGTAATTCCATTTTAATGCTAAAGGTCCTGTGGAACTGAGCAACATTGATGGTACATCCACTAATATGTCTGGTCTATTAATTGGAACAGATGCATAAGGAGAAAAATGACCAGCGTTTCCATATGATGCTGAATTTCCGGGATCCCCTCGATCAAATAAAGTTACTTTAAAACCTTTTTTTAAAAGACAAAGTGCAACACATATGCCTTGTATGCCTGCACCAATAACCCCAACATTAGAGTTGCTACCCATTTGTTCTCTCATAATAATTTTGGTTATATACTATATAGAAGCTAATAAAACAGTATATGCTTACACAGCCTCTTTGCGCTTCGGTACTGCAACAATTTTTGGTTTGCTTACTTCGGTTTTGTCTACTATCTCTTCGATAGCTATATCTTCTTCTGAATTTGATTTCCCATTATTAATTCTTTTTATATAACCATCAATATTAGCGCCTTCCTCTGTTTTAAGAGTATGTTTAAAAAAAACATCTCCTTTTATTACTGCGCTCTTTCCGATAATTATAGAATCTGCTGTTATTTTTCCTTCCATGTGTCCATTGATTTCAGCACTACCAGCTTCAACAGTCCCTCTTATGGATCCAGTCTCTATTATAGAAAGATCAGAGACAAAAACATTGCCGTTTATTAAACCAGCAACATCTATGCTGCCTGAAGATCTTAAATCACCTTCGAGTTGCAGCGTCTCTCCAATGTATGATCTTCCACTGTGATTTAAAGTTTTTTTATCAGAAGCTCTTAAATTTTTAAACATTATGTTTATTAAAACACAAACTAGCAATTTTTAAAAATGAAAAAAAATATTTTTTGTCTTTTAATAATACAATCTTAGGTTGTTTTTAAAATAAATGCTACTTAACTCAAATTCTCTTGACCGTGAACCCTACAGCTCATAACTATGCCTAATCCGATCATTACAGAAAGCATTGCGGATCCACCATATGACATTATTGGTAAAGGAGCTCCCACAATAGGTAGTAGTCCTAAGACCATAGACATATTAACAACTACATTAATAAAGAAGGATGCTGCAAAACCATAACAAAACAGCTTGGCGAAGTTGTTTTTGGCTAAATTGCCAGTTTTAATAATTCTATAAATTATTAGAGCATAAATCACCAACAAAATTAAGGATCCGATTAGTCCAAATTCTTCTGAAAATAATGTAAAAATAAAATCCGTATGTTTTTCTGGAAGGTAATCAAGATAGCTTTGACTGCCGTTTAAAAAACCCTTTCCAAAAATGCCTCCTGAACCAACGGCAATCTTTGATTGAATAATTTGATATCCAGCTCCAAGGGGATCTCTCTCAGGATTAAAAAACGTAAGTATTCTAGATTTTTGATAAGGTTTTAATAAGGAAATCAAAACTGGAATTGAGCAAAAAAATACTATTGAAGAGAAAATAAAGTATTTTAATCTGAAACCAGCTAAATATACAACTGCCAAACCACCTAAAATCATTAGCATAGCTGTACCTAAATCTGGTTGAGTGACAACCAGAGCAACAGGGACAAATAATGCAAAGGTAGGTATAATCATATGTTGAAAACGATTAACATCTTTGTAAGGTATTTTGTGATAGTATCTAGCTAAGACAACAATTAAAGCCACTTTCATTAACTCCGAAGGTTGCAAATTAAATACGAATAAATTGATCCATCTTTTAGAGCCAGATGCTACTACTCCAAAAAAATCTACTCCTATTAATAAGGCCAGTACAATAAAATAGAAAAAATAGGAATACTTATGTATTTTTTCTAAACTGAACAAAGGAATAAGTAAAAAAATAAAAAAGAAAACGCAGAATCTCAAAAGATGGCTTTTCGTATAATAATCAAAATTGCCTCTTTCTGTAGAGTACATGGCAAAAAAACTAATTATTCCAAGCAACAAAACAAGAAAAATTAAAATATAATCTAATGACAATAATTTATCTTTAAAATTTTTGCTTCCTTGATGAAAATAATTACTTCTCATTGTTTAAACCTCTTGGTATAAATCTAGTTGATATTTTTTTCTTAGTTCATGTCTATCTAAAACCATTTTAATAACTTTTTTTGCTATAGGTGCTGCCCCTGAACTTCCTGACCCCCCATGTTCAATAACCACGCTTATTGCATATCTTGGATTTTTATAAGGAGCAAATGCTACGAAAAGTGCATGATCTCTTTTTTCATAAGGCAAATCTTCGTTTTTCAATTTTAATTCCCTTTCTTCTTGAGTAATTCTTCTAATTTGTGAAGTTCCTGTTTTTCCAGCATAAATATATTTTTTTGGTAACCTAGATCTATAGGATGTCCCCAAAGGTTCATTGGTTGCACCATATAAAGCATCTAGTACAAATTTAATATTTTCTTGATTTCTATATAATTTTCTTAATAAAGGGTTTTCAAAATCAATGTTATTATTTCTATAAGTAAACACTTCACGCCAAGCATCAATAATTTTTTGCAAGGCATACTTATCATCAATTATTCTTGGCTTAATTTCATAACCTCCATTAGCTAATTGAGCCGTCATTAAACAAAGCTGCAGTGGAGTACTTTGAAAATATCCTTGCCCAATTCCTGATATGAGTGTTTCACCTAATACCCAATTTTTTCCAATATAATTTTTTTTCCATTCAGTGTCTGGCACGATACCAAATTTTTCTTCTGCAAAATTTTCTAAAACTCTCTTTCCTAAGCCAAAATCTTTCGCAGTAATTGACAATCTATCAATGCCTAATCTTCTCGCGGTTTCATAAAAATAAATATCACAAGATTGTTTTATGGCACTTCTCATATTCATATATCCATGACCTTTATCTTTCCAACAATGATATTTTTGGCCATAAAGCTCCATACTTCCAGTGCATTGAACAAGTTTTTTAGTACTCATCACATCGTTTTCTAAAGCTGAAAGCGCAACTATTGGTTTAATAGTTGAACCTGGAGGGTAAAGTCCTGTAATAGACTTGTTGATTAATGGTTTCATTGGGTCTTTGATTAATTCTTGCCAATCTTTTTTGCTAATTCCATGAACAAATTTATTGCTATCAAATGTAGGGCTTGAAACTGATGCAACTATATCACCAGTATAAATGTCCATAACGCAAACAGCGCCGCTTTTTTTTACTAGGAGTTCACTTGTAAAATTTTGAACTTTTTGATCTATGGTTGTTCTAAAATCTTTTCCTTTTTCTCCTTTAATAAGTTGAAGTTCTTTAATTCTTTTACCATAAGCGTTAACTTCAAATCTTTTAAATCCCGGTTTGCCAATTATTGAATTATTTAGAGATTTTTCTAAACCATTTTTTCCTGTTTTCAAACCAGGAACATTAATTTCTTTGAGCAACTCGTTGTTTTCTAAATCCTTTATACTAACATCCGAAACATAACCAAGGACATGTGACGAGGACCCATTATTTAAATATTTTCTGGCAACTGCTACTACCGGCTTCACGCCTTGCATTTCATGTAAATAAAGATTTAATTTTGAAAACTCTTCCCAACTTAAATTATCTGAAATTATTATTGGCTGCCAAGGTTTACGTTTTTTCAACCTTTTTAACAAAATTCTTCTCTTATGATCGTTAAAATCAATTATTCTTGAAAGTCTAAAAAATAGCTCTTCAATATTCGGAACATCTTCTGGCATCATATGTAATTGAAAAACTTGAGTATTTTCGGCAATTTTAATACCAAAATAATCTTCTATTACACCTCTTTCTGGAGATATTTTCCATTCTCTTAATCTATTTTTATCCGATAAAGATCTGTATTTTAAATTTTCCGATACCTGCAAAAAAAATAAACGACTAACGATTGCCAAAAAAACTGATACTTTGACCGCAGATAAAATAAACATTCTTCTACTAATAAGTTTTTCTTTACTCTCAAATGTTTCCGAACTGCCAATCATAATTAATTTCTAATCATATTTGATATCATTGAAAATATAATCCATAAAAATGGATAAAAAATAAGTGTAAATATAGAATTTTGAAATAAATATAAATAATCGATTGAATAATTTGAAAATTGTAGCGTCAGAAAGTAAATTAAATTTGCAAGAAGTAATGCCGGAATAAAACTTACCCAATCATTAATAAGTGATATTTTTACGGTTACTACCCTTACGTACGCTGCTACACCTGAAATAGTTAATAAAGTTAATGGCGTTACTCCCATAGGAAGACCTAATACGACATCGGTGATGATTCCTGATAAAAAAATAAAACCATATCCGAGAGCTTGTGGCATTCTTAAGACCCAATAATAAATCAAAATATAATGAACATTAACTGAAACATATTTAAAATCTAAAACTGAGGCACCATTTAGTGAAATAATAAATAATAAAATTAATGGAATAATTTGAAAAAATTTTGTTTTGAAGTTTTTAAATAAAATAGCCATAAGATATCAATTTTTATTAGAATTACTTAAAACTACATTTACAAAAGTAACTTGGTTTAAATCTGAAAAAAGAGCAACATTCACCTTATCATTTATTTTTTCAATAGAACCTATTGGAATTCCGGGGGCAAAAATCCCTTCTTTCCCTGAGGTATAAACTTTATCACCAGTTTTTAAGTTATAATTAATTGGCAAATATTCTAATGAAGGATTGTTCTGACCTCCATGTCCAGAAAGGATTGCGTGTTCACCCGAAGGTTCTGTAATAACTGGTATTTTACTATTTAAGTCATTAACCAGCAAAATTCTGGATGAGAAAAAGTTAACATCGACTATTCTGCCTATAAAATTATTTCCATGTAGCACCGCCATTCCTTTCTTAATTTTTTTATTGGTGCCGCTGTTTATAATAAAAGAATTAATATAAGGACTTTGTTTATCTAACAAAACTCTTGAACTTGCTATATCGTCTTCTATATTTTCTTCTTCTGCAACTAACTTTTTCAGTTGAGTATTTTCTAATAACAAAAAATCAGAGTTTAGAGCTTTTCTCTTTAAAGCATCATGTTCGAGTTTTAACTTTTCATAATTGGATTTAAGATTAAAATGATTCTTTGCCCCTTTAATAATGTAGCTTGATCCATCCAATGGTAATGATGCTACGACTGAAGTCCGATAGACTGCGTCTTTAACCAATGACCTTAAGTAATTTAATGGTTTGTTATCAAGTTTCTCAATAAACAAAAATGCCAGTGAAACAATTACTAAAACAAAAAGAGAGAATCTCTGCTGTGTTCCTTTCTGTAAAAAGGCGGAACGAATTGCTATACTTACATCATCACGACTGGTTTCCATACCTCATTTAATACAATAATTAATTTCCTATTAACATTGTAGAAAATGTTTCTTCTTGATCTAATGCTTTTCCAGTACCAAGCGCTACACAAGAAAGTGGATCCTCTGCAATGACAACCGGTAGTCCCGTTTCTTTTGAAATAAGTTTATCTATATTTTTTAAAAGAGCTCCACCACCAGTCAACACTAAGCCCATATCTACAAGATCGGCTGATAGTTCTGGTGGAGTTCTTTCTAAAGCATCTTTTATTCCTCCTAAAATTTGAGTTAATACTGGTTTTAAAGCTTCAGAAGTATCCTCCTCTTTTAATGTAATTTCCTTAGGTGTGCCCGATCTTATATCTCTTCCTTTCATTAAATAAGTATTATTGCTTGTTGGTAAAGCTGTTCCTATTTCTTTTTTTATTTTTTCAGCACTCGCTTCCCCCACAAGTAAGTTATATTGTTTTCTCATATAGGCTATTATGGCCTGATCCATTGCATCGCCAGCAACACGAAGTGAATTTGCATAAACCACTCCTCCTAAGGATAAAACAGCAATTTCTGTTGTTCCTCCTCCAATATCTACAACCATTGATCCAGTGGCTTCGGAAATGGGTAATCCAGCACCAATCGCTGCTGCTATTGGTTCTTCAATTAAGTGAACTTTTCTTGCACCAGCAGCCAAAGCAGAATCTTGAATCGCTTTTCTTTCTACTGGAGTTGATCCCGTAGGTACACAAATTAGTATTCTTGGATTTGCAAAGGCCTTTTTTTTATGAACTTTTTTTATGAAATGTTTTATCATTTCCTCAGTAACTATAAAATCTGCAATAACACCATCTCTCAATGGTCTTACTGCTGATATATTTCCAGGAGTTCTTCCAAGCATAGTTTTTGCTTCGTCGCCTACAGCAAGCACTGATTTTTTTCCTTTTTCCTCGATTATTGCTACGACTGAAGGTTCATTTAGAACTATACCTTGTCCCTTAACGAACACTAGTGTATTTGCTGTACCTAGATCTATGGCCATATCTGTTGACCAAACTTGACTTAATTTTTCAAATCCAAACATTTATATTCCTTTCATTTTTTTATACCCATAGTCTTCGGGTGCTGTTTTTTTCCTTTTAATAATCATCTTATTTAATGCATTTAAATATGCATTAGCTGAAGCAACAAGAGTATCTGTATCTGCGGCTTGACCAACAGTTGTTTTTCCCTTCTCTTCAATTCTTACGCTGACAGTAGCTTGCGCATCTGTACCTTCGGTCACCGCATGCACTTGGTAAAGTAAAAGCTTAACATCATGCGGATATAATTTTCTTATACATTTAAAAATAGCATCAACTGGTCCATCTCCTGTTTCGGTTGCTTTTTTTATCTCACCATAAACTTCAAGGGTCATTTCTGCTTTTTGTGGCTCTCCTGTTCCAGCAAAAACCTTAAGAGATTTCAAATGAATTACGTTGTCTTCTTTGATTAAACTATCGTCAACTAAAGCAGCAATATCTTCATCGTAAACATGTTTTTTTTTATCGGCAAGAATTTTAAATTTGCCAAAAGCAACTTGGATTACATCATCTGTAATATCTCTATATCCAAGGTCAGTTAATTTATCTTTAAAAGCATGTCTTCCAGAATGCTTGCCCATAACCAGGGAAGTTTGTTTTACGCCTACGCTTTCTGGAGTCATAATTTCGTAGGTATTTCTATTTTTTAACATGCCATCTTGATGAATTCCCGACTCGTGAGCAAACGCATTTTTACCTACGACAGCTTTATTAAATTGAACAGGAAATCCAGTTGCATTAGATACAACTTTTGATGCTTTGCTTAATAATGTAGTATTTATTCCTGTTGTGTAAGGCATTAAATCATTTCTTGTTTTCATCGCCATCACAATCTCTTCAAGTGCAGCGTTTCCTGCTCTTTCTCCAATTCCATTAATTGTACATTCAATTTGTCTTGCTCCAGCAGAAACTCCTGCTAAAGAGTTAGCTACCGCTAATCCTAAATCATTATGACAGTGCGTTGATAAAATAGCCTTATCTATGTTTGGAACTTTATTAATCAAAGTTTCAATAATTTTTTTAAATTCTGAAGGAACTGAATATCCTACTGTGTCAGGTATATTTATTGTTCTTGCTCCACACTTAATTGCAAGCTCAACTGTTTTGCACATAAAATCCAAATCTGTTCTGGTTCCATCTTCACAAGACCATTCCACATCATCTGTAAATTTTCTTGCATACGTCACATGTTCTTTTATGGCGCTAATAACTTCTTCGGGTGATTTATTTAATTTATGTTTCATATGAAGGGGGCTTGTTGAAATAAACGTATGAATTCTAAATCTTTCAGCAGATTTTAATGCTTCGTTGCAAGCATCAATATCTTTTTTAATGTGCCTTGATAATCCGCAAGGAATTGATTTCTTTAAAATTTTGCTAACTTCTGTAACTGCTTCAAAGTCCCCTGGTGAAGCCACAGGAAACCCTGCTTCGATGATGTCAACGCCAAGATCATCAAAAACTCTAGAAATTTGAATTTTTTCTTCTAGACTCATAGATGCGCCCGGAGACTGTTCTCCGTCTCGCATAGTGGTATCGAATATATATACTCTATTTTTATCTTCTGGCATTGCCCCTCATCAAATATTAGATAACTTTTTATCTCTGTCAATCTACAACCTAAACGCGTTTTATGCAAAAGATTTTTAAAGGTAAAACAAAAAAATTAACAATATTTACTAATTTTTTTCCCTATCAACTAGTTTATTTTTGCCAATCCAAGGCATTAGAGCCCTTAATTTTTTTCCAACCTTTTCAATTGGATGTTGGGCAAGCTCTTCTCTCATTTTAAGGAAATTTTTTTGTCCATTTTTGTTTTCATTCATCCATTGTTTAGCAAACTTTCCAGATTGGATATCCTTAAGAACTTCTTTCATTTTCTCTTTTGTTTTTGAGTCTATAATTTTTTTTCCAGTAATATATTCACCATATTCCGCAGTGTTTGAAATTGAATAATTCATATTTGCTATCCCTCCTTCATAAATCAAATCTACAATTAATTTAACTTCATGAAGACATTCGAAGTATGCCATTTCAGGTGGATAACCTGCTTCAACTAAAGTTTCGTAACCGTTTTTTATTAGTTCAACTAATCCTCCACATAGAACCGTTTGTTCACCAAATAAATCTGTTTCACATTCATCTTTAAATGTAGTTTCAATTATGCCAGATTTTCCTCCTCCTATAGCACATGCATAAGAGAGTGCTAAATCTTTCGCTTTTCCAGAACTATTTTGATGAATTGCCATCAAACAAGGAACTCCTCCGCCTCTTTGATATTCGCTTCTTACCAAATGACCGGGTCCTTTTGGGGCAATCATAAAAATATCTAGATCTTTTCTTGCGTTAATAAGATTAAAATGAATATTCAAACCATGCGCAAAAGCTAAAGTTGTTCCTTCTTTCATTCTTTGCTCAATGTGATTTTTATAAATTTGAGATTGCAATTCATCAGGCGTTAACATCATCAAAACATCGGCCCATTCAGCCGCATCGGACAAGGACATTACTTTTAAACCTTGAGCTTCAGCTTTTTTCTTACTTGGAGAACCTTCTCTTAGTGCAACAACTACTTCTTTTACACCGCTATCTTTTAAATTTAAAGCGTGAGCGTGTCCCTGACTTCCAAAACCAAATATTGCAACTTTTTTTGATTTGATCAAATTTGGATTTGCGTCTTTTTCGTATAACATTTTCATAAATTTTTCCTCAATTCTGCCTATATATTTCTGGACCCTTTGACATAGCTACCACACCTGTTCTTGAAGCGCTAGCTAAACCTAAAGGTTGCAATTTTTTAATCAAATCATCAATTTCTTTTTTTAAAGCTGAAACTTCAAAGACAAAAGACTTGCTAGTTTGATCTAAAATAGCATACTTATATTTTTTGCATAAATTTTTAGCCTTTTTTAAATTAAGAGTAGATGAAACTACTTTTAATAAAGCCATTTCCCGCATTAAGGTTTTCTTATTTTTTGGAAAATTTGCAACCTTATGAACAGGAATAAGTTTGCTTAGTTGAAGTTTGATTTGTTGAAGAACTTGAGGCGTACCAGATGTGGCAATAGTTATACGAGATATATTTTTTTTTTTGTCTACTTCAGCAACAGCTAATGAATCTATATTGTAACCCCTTCCTGAAAATAATCCTATAACCCTTGCTAAAACTCCAGCTTCATTATCTACCCAAACAACAATAATATGATTTTCAACTTTTTCTTTTTTCGTAGCAAAACTATAAGCTGATTTTACCATAATTAAACTAATACTTTCCCTTCATCAGAAATTTCTTCTTCTTCTTCTTGTGAGCCCAATAGCATTTGATTATGTGGTTTACCAGAAGGTATCATTGGATAACAATTTTCTATTTTGTCAACTACACAATCAAAAATAACTGGTTTGTTTATTGAAAGCATTTCTGCAATTTTTTCATCTAATTCATCCGGAGTGTTAGCTCTTATCCCTACGCATCCATAAGCTTCTGCTAATTTTACAAAATCTGGTAGAGCTGCCGTATAACTTTCAGAATAATTTTTTTCGTGTAATAGTTCTTGCCATTGTCTAACCATTCCCATGTATTGGTTGTTAAGAATAAATATTTTTATTGGCAGTTTGTATTGAGCTGCCGTAGACATTTCTTGCATAGTCATTAAAACTGAAGCCTCGCCCGCTATATCAATAACTAGTTTATCGGGATTTGCTACTTGAGCTCCAATGGCAGCTGGCAAACCATAGCCCATGGTACCAAGCCCTCCTGAGGTCATCCATCGATTTGGCTTATCAAACTTATAATGTTGAGCTGCCCACATCTGATGTTGACCGACTTCGGTTGTAATAAAAGCATCTTGTGCTTTAGTTAGTTCATAAAGTCTTTGAACAGCGAATTGAGGTTTTATTATTTCTTTACTATTAATAAACCCAAGTGAATTTTTTTTTCTCCATTTTTCAATTTGATTCCACCATCCTGAAATATTTTGTCTGTTTGAATAAACAAAATCAGGATCTTCTTTTTTGATTGCTGAAATCAATTTTTCTAATACATCTTTCACGTCTCCAACTATAGCTAAATCAACTTTTACATTTTTATTTATAGAAGATGGGTCAATATCTATATGTATTTTCTTTGAATTGGGTGAGAACTCATCAATTTTACCTGTTATCCTATCGTCAAAACGAGCTCCCACGTTTATCATAAGATCGCAATCGTGCATCGCATTGTTTGATTCATAAGTTCCGTGCATGCCTAACATTCCTAAAAAGCTCTGATCATTCCCAGGATATGCTCCCAGACCTTGAAGCGTGGATGTTATTGGAAAACCAGTAATTGAGACTAATTCTCTAAGCAATTCTGTTGCCTTTGGTCCAGAATTAATTACTCCTCCTCCAGTATAGAAAATAGGTTTTGATGATTTTTTAATAAGATCAACTGCAGCTTTTATATTTTTATCTTGTCCATTAAAATTAAATATTGGTTTTGAATTATTTTTTTTTAATTCTTTTGGTTTTACATATCTAGTTTTTTGAAATTGAATATCTTTAGGAATATCTACTAAAACTGGACCAGGTCTACCAGTTGTAGCAACTTCGAATGCTTTATACATAATTGATGATAGTTTTTTAATGTCTTTGACAAGCCAATTATGTTTTGTGCAAGGTCTTGTTATACCAGTAGTATCACATTCTTGAAAAGCATCAGTCCCGATTAAATGCGTTGGAACTTGTCCGGTTATGCAAACTAATGGTATGGAATCCATATACGCATCGGTTAAGGCTGTAACCGCATTAGTTGCGCCTGGCCCCGAAGTTACTAGCATTACCCCAGGTTTGCCAGAAGATCTTGCATATCCTTCCGCTGCATGACCAGCACCTTGCTCATGACGAACTAAAATATGTTTTATTTTTTTGTGATTTTTTAATTCATCATAAATAGGAAGTACTGCCCCTCCCGGATAACCAAAAATATGCCTGACGCCCTGTTCCTCAAGGACCTTAAAAACTATTTCGGCACCTGTCATTAAATTTCCCATTTAGACTAATCTAACTGAGTTTTAATGATGGTCAAGTTTTAGATAAATAACTTAGAACTTTTTTTCGTAAATTAAGATAATTTATATCGCTAAAACCCTTCCAATCCTTCATCTGGCCCCTTTGCCAAGTAAATTGTCTCTTAGCATATTGTCTTGTTCTTATAAGCACTTTCTCTTTGAGTTGATTTTTGTTAATTGCCTTTGCCAAAAATAAAGCTATTTCTTCAACACCTATGATGGAATTTGCATTATGTGTTGAGTACGGAGATTGTATTTTCTTATAGTTTTTAACCTCATCGATTGCACCTTTTTCTAACATTTTAATAAATCTTTTTTTAATTCTTTTTTCAAGCTCTTGTTTAGGTGGCATAAGATAAATTTTTATAAATTCGTTTACATTAAAATATTTTTTATTTTTATTTTTTTGCCAATCGCTTAATGTAACTCCTGTATTTTCATAAACAGAGATAGCTCTTGATACCCTTTGTATATCATTTGTATCTATTCCTTTAAAAATATTTGGATTTTTTTTTATATAAGAATTTTTCATATAAAATCTTCCCATAGAATTTAGATAGCTATAGTCTATTTTTGGAACATCAGGAATCTCTACCAATCCTTCTGTTAAAACTTTAAAATACAAGCCTGTTCCACCTACTACTAATGCTAACTTTTTTTTTTTGTTTATATCCTTTATCTTTTTTGCAGCCTCTTCATACCAGCGACCGACTGAAAAATTTTCTTTTATTGAAACAAATCCATATAAATGATGTTTTGTAAATAACTCCTTAGGTCTAGCTGACAATATCTTTACTTCCTTATAAACTTGCATGCTGTCAGCATTAATAATTTCGCAATTAAATTTTTTAGCAATATCTAATGCCAATTTAGATTTTCCTGAGGCAGTTGGACCAAATAAAAGAATTGCTTTTGTATGCCTCATTTCAATCTCTAAATTAAAAATTATTTTAATTTTACTGTTATATAAGATCTTTGGCTGTTTGAGTTGTAAATAGCTAAATATAAAGTTTTTTCTCCACCTTTAATTATTTCATTAACAAGTTTTGAAAATTGATTTGTGCTTGTAACTTTCTTTTTTTGTAATTCAACAATTACATCATTAATTGACACAAACATTAATGGACTGTCATCAAAAATTTCGGTGACTACTACTCCTGTAGTATTTTTTGGCAATTCTCTTTTAGAAATGTCATCTTTATTTAAATTCCTTACAGAAATTTTTAGATCTTCGATCATAACGTATTTCTTAACTTCATTTTCTTCTTTGTTTTCAGCTTTAAATTCTTGTGAAGATTCTAGCCTTCCTAACAATACTTTTTTTGAAATTAATTTTTGATTTCTCCATATTTTAACTGTAACTTTTTTACCTACTTTCGCTTGAGCAACTAATTTAGGTAAAGCTCTCATAGTTCCTATCCTCTTTCCGTCAAATTCTAAGATAATATCACCTGCTTTTATTCCTGCTTTGTCAGCTGGACTTTTTTCTGAAACACTAGCAACTAATGCCCCTTCAGGTTTTTCTAATTTTTCTACTTCAGCAATTTCTTTCGTTACTTCCTGTATTCTAACTCCTAGCCACCCTCTTTTCGTTTCTCCAAATTTAACTAATTGATTAATAACATTAGATGCTGGGTTCGAAGGTATAGCAAAACCAATTCCAATAGAACCTGACTGACCTGGTGCAATAATGGCAGTGTTTATTCCAATTACTTCTCCATCAAGATTAAAAAGGGGTCCGCCAGAATTTCCTTGATTGATAGAAGCATCGGTCTGAATGAAATCATCATAACGAGTTAAACCTATATCTCGATTCCTTGATGAAATTATTCCAGATGTAACTGATCCACCAAAACCAAACGGATTACCTATGGCTATTACCCAATCACCTACTCTCGCATCATCAGAATCTCCAAATTTTACTGGTTTAAATTTTTCGTCAGACTCTATTTTCAAAACTGCTAAATCCATATAAGGATCCTTGCCAATAACTTTGGCTTTATATTCTGTCGAACCATTAACGCTAACAATAATATCTTCGGCACCCTCTATAACATGATTATTTGTTACAATTATTCCAGTTTTATCAATAATAAATCCTGAACCAAGTGCTGTAGCTTTTCTTTCTGTTGGTCTATTAAATTCTTTAAACATATCTTCAAAAGGTGAACCTGGAGGAAATTGGAAAGGAAAAGGATTAGAAGTTGTTTTAACAGTTTGAGTGCTTGAAATATTTACAACTGAAGGCATAAGAGCTTCAGCTAGATCTGCAAAAGAATCTGGTGCATTTTTGGCCTGCGTAATATGTGTTGAAAAAGTTAATAAAATTACAATAAAATTAAAGCCGATAATTTTTTTAAAGGTTTTTGTTAATTTCATTTTTTGAAATACCAAATTATTATAAAACCAATAATTGCAAATAATAAACCGCCTATTCTCAATTCGTTGATTTTCATCTTCTCAATGACTTTTAACATATTTTTCATTTTTGATGGAAATAAGGCATATAAGATGCCTTCAATAAACAGCAAGAGTCCTATCGCAATGATGAGCTCTTTCATGAATATACTTATTCTTTTTTGATTACTCCTGTATCGCCAAAAAACTTAAAGAAATCACTGTCTGGAGATAAAATTAATGATGTATCACCGCCAATTAAAGCTTTTTCGTAAGCCTGCATAGCTCTGTAGAAAGCAAAAAATTCTGGATCTTTGCCAAAGGCTTCGGCAAATATTTTGTTTCTTTGACCATCTCCTTCACCTTTCATAATTTCTGATTGTTTTTTCGCATTCGCAAGAAGTACGGTAACTTCTTTATCGGCTGTAGAAGTAATGGTTACTGCCATTTCAGCCCCTTTAGCTCTAAATTCTTTAGCTTCTCTTTCTCTTTCCGTTTGCATTCTTTTAAATATAGCTTCACTGTTTGCCTGAGGAAGATCGGCTCTTTTAATTCTTACATCAATAATTTGTATTCCAAAACCCCCCGCTTCGGTGTTTACGCCTTCTTGAATAATAGCCATTTGTTTTGTTCTATCTTCTGATAGTAGAGTAGCTAGACTTTGTTTACCTAACACACTTCTTATTCTAGAATTTATAATTGTTG
>MDTE01183556.1_pt1 | contig 16914 bp, 16 predicted proteins | sample 811231 | NCBI WGS metagenome assembly MDTE01 (sample SAMN05326651, study PRJNA326480) | marine metagenome | isolation source: seawater | place: Indian Ocean: Red Sea | collected 2010
GCATCTGGTGCCGATGGTGCGAGGCCTGCTGTCCACGGTGTATGCCCGTCTGCGGGACCCCGGACTGACGGCTGAAGACTGCACCACCGTTCTGGATGCGGTGTACCGGCACCACCCCTGCGTATCAGTTCTACCGGTAGGAACCTATCCAGCCACCAAATGGGCACGTCATACCAATCGCGCTTTGGTGTCGGTCCAGGTTGATACGAGAACAGGGCAGATGATTCTGATGAGCGCCATTGACAACCTGATCAAAGGTCAGGCTGGCCAGGGGGTGCAGTGCCTCAACCTGATGGATGGCCTGCCGCCCGAAACAGGGCTTCCGCTTCAGAGTTATTACCCCTGACGCCAGCGCTGCGCCGCAAGCATCAAGGCAAGGTGCAGGATGTGATGTTCCTGTTGATGAATGCGCTGGGACAGGCTGTCGTGATCGTCAGTGTCCAGCACTGGAACAGCCGCCTGAATCAGGATCGGTCCGGCATCGAGGTCCTCGGTGACCAAGTGAACCGTGCAACCAGCAAGGCGAACGCCGGCCCTGAGGGCCTGTCCCACGCCATCAAGCCCCTTGAAACTGGGCAGCAGTGATGGGTGGATGTTGATCAGCCGATTGGGGAAGGCCTGAATCAATTCGCTGGTGACGATACGCATCCAGCCCGCCATCACGATCCCTTCGACATCGGCAGCACGGAAGCGATCCACCAGGTCCCGGTCAAGATCGACGCGGGTGTCGTAGTCCCGATGATTGAGAAGTAGCCAGGGAATGCCCAATCGTTCAGCCCTTTGCTGAGCACCGCAGCCAGGATTGTTCACCACAAGAAGAGCAATTTCGGCATTGATGCGCCGATTCCGGATCGCTGAAACCAAGGCCTCGAAATTGCTTCCGTTTCCGGATGCCATCACCCCGACTCTGACTGGGGGTCCCAGATCGGAGGTTGGTCCTGACGATGGATGAATCAGAGCCTGGTCAGTTGGCATCTGCTGGCTAGGGTCTGTAAAAGCGGGCATTCCGTTCATGTCCCATCTCTCCATCCTGCCGACCGCCTACACACGTTCGGATCTTCTGGAAAAGTCCCTGCGTCACGAGGGATTCGAGGTTGTTCACGGTGCCGTGATGGCACCCTTCAATGGCATGGCTCATCCGGTGGATCTCTTGGCCTACCTGGCTGACGACGTCCCTTCTCTTGGTTGGACCCAGGGATCCGATGGTGTGATGACCATGGTTGCTGATCTGCAGCGTCTCGCCTTCCATCAGGGTCTCGACGCCAGGCTTCAGAAGGTGGCCCGCCAGTACGCGCTGCTGACCGCTCTTGAATCGGTCGATTCCTTCGGCAACTCCGCCACGATGACCATCGAAACGGTCTGACGTGAGCGACGACGTTCACGTCCATCTGGATCTTGTTCGTCCGGAAGAGCAACGCATCCGGGTGACGATTGATTGGACTGCGGTCACCTCCCGCCAGATCCTGCAATTCCCTCAGTGGACGCCTGGCTCTTACACCATTCGTGATCCCGTTCAGCATCTGCACAGCCTGCAGCTGTCTGCTGCATCAGGCGCCGTTCCCCTGCGTCGTCTGGCCCCCAGTCAATGGTTGGTGGACCATGTCGATCCAGGTCCCCTGAGCCTCACCTATGTGGTGGAAGCCAGAGACCTGACCGTTCGTACGGCCTTTGTTGACCCTGACTTCGCCTCCTTCAGCCTTGCTGCTGTGGTGATGGAGCTCGATGGATGCCGGTGGAGTCCGCATCGACTTGCCGTGAGCTGCTCTGAGAACTGGCAGGTGCACTGCCCTCTCAGCCGTGATGGCGATGGATGGTGCGCCGCCGATTTCGATGAACTGTTGGACAGTCCTGTCCAGGCCGGGCCGTTCCGCTGCCAGCCATTTCAGGTGCTCGACCATCGGCACAACTTGCTGCTGATGGGAGATCCCCCCGGGGGTTGGCCCAGCACGCTCAAAGCCGATGTGGAACAGATCTGTGAAGCCACCTGCCGGTTGATGGGCACGCCGCCACCGGCAGGGGATCGTTATCAACTTGTGATCCAGATGCTCGACAGCGGCTATGGCGGTCTGGAGCACGATCACAGCGCTGTGTTGCAGTTCAACTGGTCAGCCCTGGCAAAACCCGATGGCTATCGGCAACTGTTGCAGCTGGTCGGCCACGAATACCTTCACCAGTGGAACGTCCGAAGGTTGCGCCCCCAGGAATTCCGCCCATACGACTACGCACACCCTGTTGTCAGTGAAGGTCTCTGGTTCGCCGAAGGGATCACCAGCTACTTCGATCTGGTGCTTCCCCTTCTCGCTGGCTGCAGCACTCGCTCCACCCTGTTGCGTGATCTGGGCGATGAGCTCTCCAGAGTGCTGATGGCACCAGGGCGGCGAGTGCAGTCCCTGGCGGCCAGCGCCGAGGAAGCCTGGGTGAAGTTGTACAAGTCCACAGCCGTCTCCGTCGACAGTCAAATCAGCTATTACCGCCTCGGAGCGGCAACCGCTTTCTGTCTTGACGTGCGCCTTCGCAAGCTGGGCAACTCCCTGGCGCATCAGCTTCGCGCTCTGTGGGAGACGCACGGACAGGTTGGTCGGGGCTTTGGTCGGGTTGATTTGAAGACGTTGCTGAAGGCCATTGACCCCGGTCTGGCCGATGATCTGGATCGGTGGTTGGACATTCCTGACGCGCTACCACTTCAGGAAACGGCAGCTCTGATTGGAGCACGATTCGATCCCGTGCCCCTCAGCGGACCCGACCATGGAATGACACTGGCTGATGTCAACAGCCGCGTTGTTGTGAAACGCGTTGCCGTGGACAGTCCAGGCCGCGCTGCGGCTCTGGTTCCTGGCGATGAACTGATCGCTGTCGATGGGAGGCGTGTGCAAGCGTCAGCGGATTTTGCCTCGCTGCTGAGGGTGGATGTGCCATCACTGATCACCTACGCGCGACGCAGCTGTCTTGGCACAACGCAGCTGTGTCCGGTTGATGGAGTGGAACGCTGGTGTCTCAACTGGGAACCTGCGGCATCCTCAGAGCAGCTGTTTCTGAGAGATCGATGGTTCCGGTTTCTCTGATTCAGAAACTTCAGCGTGCTGCCGATCTGATCCTTCAGCACCCTCGAGCCGCTGTTGGTGCGCTGGCCACAAGTTTCCTTGCTGTTGTTCTGTTGAGTGGGGTCGCTCTGGAGCGGAGCAAGCAATCCCACGACGGTGATCGCCCCTCGTTGATGGAACTGCTTCAACAGTTGGAGTCCGACAAGGACGCGAAGCCAGCGCCGGCGTTTCAATCCCAACGGGCACCAGTCTCACGGTCGTGGACGTCTCCCCTGGCGCGGCAGTGCACAGGGATTGATCAGGCTTTGCGTTTACGACTGGACAAACTCAGGCGCACCGGTGATTCCTGGCGAACCAAAGTGCCCATTCACCCGACCAATTACGGCAAGCGATTCTCCGAGGATACGAACGGTGCTCCATTGGATTCATCGCCGCGGGTAGTGGTGATGCATGAAACCGTCTACTCGTTGACATCAGCGATCAACACGTTCCAGACACCGCATCCAAGGGATGAGGATCAAGTTAGTTATCACACACTGGTGGGATTGGACGGAAAAGTAGTTGATGTCGTTCACCCTCTCAACCGTGCCTATGGAGCCGGGAATTCCGCGTTCCTTGGGGAATGGGCTGTGACCAACCCACGTCTGATGGGATCTCTGAACAATTTTGCACTGCACGTCAGCCTGGAAACGCCTGAAAGCGGTGCCAATGATGCGTCCCAACACACGGGGTACACCTCGCGTCAGTACGACGCACTGGCCATCGTTCTGTCTGATTGGATCAAGCGATTCAAGCTGTCTCCAGCAGCAATTACCACCCATCGCCATGTCGATCTTGGCGGAGAACGATCAGACCCTCGCAGCTTCAACTGGGCATCGCTGCAGTATCGCCTTGCCGCTCTGGGTGATCTTTGTGTGTCCTGACGTCGATGGCTGAGCAATCACATTCAGTCATCAATCCAATCCGCTTCAGACACGTTCTGTGAATGCCGTCTCCGTACGGTTTGGTCAGTTGATTTGACGCCCATGCCATCCAAAGGTCTGGTCACCGCTGGTTTTGCCGCATTTGCGCTGGCCGGCCTGAGTTTTGCTTTCGAAGCACAGGCTCACAACGTTCACCACCACTGGCATGGTCATCATCCCCATCACCACTCAGGAAAAAAACAGAAGGCCTATGCCAAGGGTTATCGGAAGGGTTACAAACATGCATTGCGCACCGCCGGTACGCCTTGGGTGAGGGTCGTTCATCCTGTGTACCGACCCGTTTATCGCCCCGTGCATCGTCGTGTTGTGGTGTCGCCCCATCACTCCTGGTTGAACGTGGGACTTGGCGTTCACTTCTGAGCCCCGTCAATCTTTAGAGCAAAACAAAGGGCTGGCTGCGTTTCGAGCTGTAGATCAGCCCATGCAGTTCAGGGTCCTGCATGTAACTCAAGATGCGTTTTGGGTAATCCAACTTTCCGTTGTGGAGATAAGCCAGGGTGGCGATCGCTTTGGCATCGCTGTAGGAGCTGCTGGCATCAAGTCGTCGATCCGTGGAAATTCCTAGTTCCTGCTTCAGACGACTCATCTTTCCCACAAGTAACACCACACTCTTCTGCGGGTCCAACAGTTGATTCCTGGCCCAGGCGATCTCATCGGCGTTGGGATGAGCCGGCAGAAGGCCTTGGTGGATCAGTTCGGTAATGGCCAGTTGTGCCGGTCCATGGGTCTTCACCAGTCCGGAATGAGCGATGAACGGAAGACTTTCCCCTGGTTTGGAGTGTTGAATTTCGTCAAACAGAATCGCTGTCACCAGCATCGGATTGATCCGCTGCTGGTGAGACGCTCTGACGATCACCGGTTTGAGCTGTTTGAGTTGATCGAGGGTCAGGTCGCGAAGGGGCTGGAGCTGGTCGACCCCCCGAGTGAACAGCTGCGCCAGCGTCGTCTGAGGGCCATGGACCCCGAACCGTTGCTGCAGGAGCTGCAGTTCCGCGGGCGAGAAAACGGATGGATCAGGCTGCTCATCTCTCTCTACCAGCTGGTTCATCGCCATCCGTTCCTCGATCGGCGGTTTGGATGCCGAAGGAGGGAAAACGAGAGCCAGACCCAAGACCAGGGCTCCACTGCGCTTCAGGAGTTCACGCATGGATCAGACCCAGGTCTCCGTGCAAATCGCTCTTGAAACTAGCCGGGGTGTCCCAGGGGATGGGCATGCCGAGACGATCCTGGATACCTTCGGTCGGTGTGAACCATCAGTGCCCGATGAGCTTCCCGGATTTCAGTGCCAGTGACGCTCAGACTCAATGGCAGCGATTCTGCGATCTCCTTTGGTACCACGAGGATCTCGGCATCTGGTTGGACATCAGCCGCATGCATCTCAATCCAGCTCACCTCGAACAGCTGCAACCGGAATTCGATAAGGCCTTTGCGGCCATGGCAGAACTCGAAGCCGGTGCGATCGCCAATCCTGATGAGCAGCGCCAGGTGGGGCACTACTGGCTGCGTTCCCCGGAGTTGGCGCCCAGTGACACGGTCCGTGATCACATCACTGCTGAAATTGATCGGATTGAACAGTTCGGTCGGGATGTGCTCAGTGGGGTCATCAAATCGCCCGGTGGACAACCGTTCACCGATGTTCTCTGGATCGGCATCGGTGGCAGCGGTCTGGGCCCGCTGTTGATGATCAAAGCCCTTCAGTCGCATGGCGGTGGGCTGCCATTTCACTTCTTTGACAACGTTGATCCCAACGGCATGAGTGCAGTTCTGGCTGCCCTTGACGATCGCCTTGCCACCACTCTGGTCGTCACTGTGAGCAAGTCCGGCGGCACTCCCGAGCCGCATCTTGGTATGGAGCAGGCGCGGCATCGTCTTGAAGCCCGCGGTGGCCGCTGGGCCGATCAGGCCGTTGCCATCACCATGCTCGACAGCAAGCTCGATCGGGAAGCGACACAGGACGGTTGGCTCAAACGCTTCGGCATGTTCGATTGGGTGGGAGGCCGAACCAGCATCACCAGTGCCGTGGGTCTGCTGCCCGGAGCTCTGATCGGTGCTGACATCCGCGATTTTCTGGCCGGCGCTGCGCAGATGGACGCCGCGACCCGTGTTGCAGATCTGCGCCGCAATCCAGCAGCCCTGATGGCGGCCTCATGGTTTGTTGCCGGTGATGGCAAGGGACTGCGGGACATGGTGGTGCTTCCATATCGCGATCGTCTCGAGGTGTTCAGCCGCTACCTGCAGCAGCTGGTGATGGAATCCCTCGGAAAGCGTCTCGACCGTGACGGCAAGCAGGTGAATCAGGGCATCGCTGTTTACGGCAACAAGGGCTCCACAGACCAGCATGCCTATGTGCAGCAACTCCGGGACGGCGTTGACAACTTCTTCGCCACGTTCATCGAGGTCCTCGAGGATGTCGCCGATGTTCCGGTGATCAAAGACGAATGTCCCGGTGACTTCCTCGATGGTTTCCTGCAGGGAACGCGTTCAGCCCTGACGGAAGGAGGGCGGCAAAGCCTGAGTATCAGCATGCGTCGCTTTGATGCCCGTCGCCTGGGTGCGTTGATTGCTCTGTTCGAGCGTGCTGTTGGTTTCTACGGGGAACTGGTCAATATCAATGCTTATCACCAGCCCGGTGTTGAAGCGGGGAAGAAAGCTGCAGCGGCAATCCTGGATCTTCAAAGCAGGGTCGAGGCCGTTCTTCAGGATGGGGCTTCACGCTCCGTCAACGAAATCCGTCAGGCCGTTGGTGACGGAAGCGATGAATCCGTTTTCTGGATCATGCGTCATCTCGCTGGTAACGATCGTGGTTACCGGGCCGAAGGAGATTGGGCCAACCCGGCCAGCCTGCGGTTCAGCCGCAGCTGAATCAGGGCACCAGGTTGACCAACTTCCCCGGCACCACAATCACGCGTCGGGGTGGTTGTCCCTCCAGCCATTTCGCTGCAACATCACTGGCCAAGGCCAGGGCTTCCAACTGTTCTTTGTCAGCGTCAGCGGGAACCTGAATCGTTCCCCTCACCTTGCCTTTGATCTGAATCACAAGGTCCACTGAATCCTGAACCAGTGCACTTGGATCCAGCTCTGGCCAACCGGCGTGGTGCACGCTGGAGGTCCCACCAAGCTGATGCCAGAGCTCTTCAGCAAGATGAGGTGCGAAGGGAGCAAGAAGTCGCAGCAGTGTCGAAAGGGCTTCCTTCAGCACTGGCGTGGTCATTTCCGTCACACCCACGGACGTGATCGCATTGGTGAGCTTCATCAGCTCCGCGATGGCGGTGTTCAACTGAATCTCATCCTCAAGATCCTCACTCACCGCCTTGATGGCCAGGTGAATGGCGCGTCGGACCGTGGCATCGCTCTCGGACAGTGGCTCAGAGCGCTCCTCCGGTTCGAGGGTCTCGATTTTGGTGTTGGCGGATTCCACCAGCCTCCAGATCCGTTGCAAGAAACGGAATTGACCCTCCACATCAGCGTCATCCCATTCGAGATCCTTTTCCGGCGGCGCCTTGAACAGGATGAACATGCGAGCGGTGTCGGCGCCGTAGCGATCGATGACAGCCGCGGGATCAACGCCGTTGTATTTCGACTTCGACATCTTTTCGAACAGCACCTCAAGCGGTTCACCACTGTTCGGATCGGTTGGCGCTTCAGGATCAGCCACATCGGCAGGGGCAACGTATTTGCCGGTGCTGGGATTGCGGTAGGTGGTGCCCTGAACCATCCCCTGGGTCAGAAGACGGTCAAAGGGTTCACCGACATCAATCAAGCCCCGATCCCTTAAAGCCTTTGTAAAAAAGCGGGAATACAGCAGATGCAGGATGGCGTGTTCAATTCCGCCGACGTACTGCTCAACGGGCAGCCAGCGATTGACGGCTTCGCGGCTGAAGGGCCGTTCCTTGTTGTGGGGATCGGCAAAACGGAGGAAATACCAGGACGAACACATGAAGGTGTCCATCGTGTCGGTTTCGCGCTTGGCCGGTTCACCGCATGAGGGACAGGGGACGTTGACCCAAGCCTCCTGACGTCCAAGGGGCGATCCGCCCTTGCCGGAGAGGTCGATTCCGCGCGGAAGTTCCACCGGTAGGTCGTCGCGCGGGACCGGCACGGCACCGCAGCTGGGGCAGTGGATGATCGGAATCGGACAACCCCAGTAGCGCTGTCGTGAGATCAACCAGTCACGCAGCCGATAGGTGACCTTCGCCTCTGCCCATCCCTGACCCTCTCCGTGGCGCGTGATCCGCTCCTTGGCCTCGATGGAATTCAAACCATCAAACTCACCGGAATGAATCAGCACACCGCTGTGCGTCCAGGCCTCGCCCTCCGCAATCGCAGCGGCAGCCCCTTCCGCATCAATCACCTGCTGAACGGGTAAGCCATAGCTCTGGGCAAAGCGACGATCCCGCTGGTCATGGGCCGGGACACCCATCACGGCTCCAGTTCCGTAATCAGCCAACACGTAGTCAGCGATCCACACCGGCAGAGGCTTGCCGTTCAGAGGGTTGATGACGGTGGCGCCGGTGAAGACGCCGCGCTTTGGACCGTCGTCGCTGGTGCGCTCCAGGGCACTCAGTCGCGCGACCTCTGCCTGAAAGGCCTGGATCGAATCCCGTTGATCCACTGTCGTCAGGCTCTCCACCATCGGATGGTCAGGAGCGAGGACCACGTAACTGGCACCGGCCAGCGTGTCTGGCCTGGTGGTGAACACCGTGATGTTTGGTTCCGACCCGGAGGAAACCCGAAACTGGATCTGGGCACCTTCCGAGCGACCGATCCAGTTGGCCTGCATGGTGCGAACACGTTCCGGCCAGCCACTGAGCTGATCCAGATCCTTCAGTAGATCCTCGGCGTACTGCGTGATGCGCAGAAACCATTGATTCAGCTGTCGTTGCTCCACCAAGGCACCGGAGCGCCATGAGCGTCCGTCGGCATCCACCTGCTCATTGGCCAGAACGGTCTGATCCACTGGATCCCAGTTGACCGTTGCGTTCTTCCGGTAAGCCAGACCGCCATCGAACAGCTCCAGAAACAACCACTGGGTCCAGCGGTAGTAATCGCTATGGCAAGTGGCTTGCTCACGGTCCCAGTCAATCGACAACCCGAGGCGATCCAGCTGGGATCGCATCTGATCGATGTTGCGATCGGTCCAATCCCCGGGATCAACATTGCGTTCAATCGCCGCATTTTCGGCGGGTAGACCAAAGGCGTCCCATCCCATCGGATGCAGCACAGCGCGGCCGCGCATGCGTTGCATCCGGGCAATCACATCGGTGATGACGTAATTGCGCACATGACCCATGTGCAGCGTTCCTGAGGGGTAAGGAAACATCGACAGGGCATAAAACCCCTTGCCGTCAGTCGGCTCCGGAGTGACATCCAACCCCTCTGATCGCCAGGACGTTTGCCAGCGCTGTTCAAGATCCGCAGGCGAGTAACGGCTATTCACGGTCGACGCGATGTCGGCAAGGCTGCGATCGTGTCACATCCAGTGGTTTCAACCGAGGACGCGGATCACAGAGATCTGGCGCCGACCGATCAGAACTGGACGGCTGGCAGGGAGTCGTTCAACGGCCAGAAACTCCGAGTCCTGCCAGATCAACCGACCCTCAATCCGTTCAGCGCCGATCACATCCACGCTGATCGGCAACTGCTCCCTGATCCAGGACTGAAGCAAACGGACCCCAGGCAGACTGGGGTCGAGGGGTGCAGTCTCCATAGGATTCGGATCTGCCATCAGCACACCATGCTGCAGTTCAGCAAATATCAGGGACTTGGCAATGACTTTCTGATCCTGGAAGGTCGCCAGGGCCAGTTGCCGCAATCGATCACCGAACCGGATCCAGCCTGGATCCGACAGGTTTGTGATCGTCGTTTCGGAATCGGCGGTGATGGCGTGATCCTTGCCATGCCAGCCCAGGGTCAAGGGGATCTGCGCATGCGGATTTTCAACGCCGATGGCAGCGAGGCGGAGATGTGCGGCAATGGCATCCGCTGCCTGGCCCGTTTTCTCGCGGACAGCGATGGCGACAGTCCTGGCAAACGCTGGTCGATCGAGACGCCAGCGGGCCTGATCCGTCCCGAGCTGCAGAGCGATGGTCAGCTGCTTGTTGATATGGGTGCCCCCTTCCTCGAATCCTCAAGCATTCCCACAGCACTGCCATTGGTGGATGGTTTGGCACGGGGAGTCATCGAGCTGGCAGAGCAATCCCTCGATGTTGCTGCGGTTGGGATGGGAAACCCGCACGTCGTGGTGCCTGTGGACGACCTCAGCTCAATTCCCTTCGATGCATGGGGGGCTGCCCTGGAAGTCCATCCCCTGTTCCCCGCCAAGACCAATGTTCATTTCCTGCAGGTTCACGGGCGCGATCGCCTGGAGATCCGCGTCTGGGAACGGGGTGCAGGGCCGACGTTGGCCTGCGGAACGGGAGCCTGCGCCACGCTCGTGGCCGCGGTACTGCTGGGTCTTGCCGATGACCGTGCCGAAGTGATGCTGCCTGGTGGACCGCTGCAGATCGCCTGGCCTGGCCGCAGCGGTTCCGTCCTGATGACGGGGCCGGCCGTGGCTGTGTTCGATGGGGTGTTCTCACCGGATCTGATGCCGGCTGGGACGACCACCGTGGCCGAACCATCGGCAGCAGCAGGAAAGGCTCCGTTCGACTGCTCCAGTGACTGTGTGAATGGTTGCCAACAACCGGACAACTGTCTGCGTGATGCCGCCCAGCAGCAGGTTCAGGCTTTCTTGAACAGCACATCCCTGGACGCCATGCTGAATCTGGCCAGTGACTCCCTCGAGCAACGGACCCGAGCTCGGTTTGAGCGTGACACCCTCTGATCTGTATCTCGATGCAGCGGCCACAACACCGCCGCTGCAGAGCGTGATCGACTGCATCAACGCTGTGCAGCGGGACGCCTGGGGAAATCCCAGCAGCCTGCACGGCACCGGTCTGGTGGCCGCCGAACGCCTGGCGCGATCCCGGCAGGTCATCGCAGGACTGTTCAATGCCCAGGACGATGAGCTGATCTTCACCTCAGGGGCTACCGAATCGGTTCACCTCGCATTGCTCGGTGTTGCCGCTGGACGCCCACCTGGCCGATTGGTGATCTCAGCTGTGGAACATCCCGCGCTGGAGGGCGCTGCGGCCCAACTCGAACAATCGGGGTGGATGGTGGATCGCTGGCCCGTGGACGCGACCGGTCTGATTCGCCTGGAGTTGATGGATCAGCTCCTGGCTCCACCAACAACGTTGGTCTCTCTGATCTGGGGACAGAGCGAGGTGGGGACGGTGCAACCGGTCCCGCTGGTGGCAAGTGCCTGTCGGGAACGGGAGATTCCCTTTCACACGGACGCGACCCAGGTCATCCCCCAGGGGTTGTTGGACTGGTCCGCCTCATCCATCGATCTGCTCACATTTTCGTCCCACAAACTTCAGGGTCCCCGGGGGGTTGGGGTGCTGCTGCATCGCCCGGGGCTCCTGGCGCAACCGCTGTTGTCCGGTGGCGGACAGGAGGGTGGCCATCGCGCTGGAACTGAACCCGTTGCACTGATTGCCGGGCTGGCGCTGGCGATGCAACAACTGCCGAGATTCAACCCGGAGCGGTCGCTGCCCCCAGGCTCAACACCGCAGATCCGGTCCATGCGCGATCGTCTGCAGTCCCAGCTGGCCGCTATTCCGTCCCTGACGGTAATCAATGCCACGGAGCAACAGCGGCTGCCTCACCATCTGGCATGTCTGATTGGTGACAGCAATGGCCATCCCCTCTCGGGGCGGAGATTGGTGCAGCAGTTGTCGCGCTTGGGGCTGGCCTGCAGCAGCGGCAGCGCATGCCGTTCCGGCCAGGCCCAGGACAGTGCTGTGCTCACCGCCATGGACGTTCCCCCCAACTGGAGACAATCGTTGTTGCGTTTCAGCCTTGGCCCCTGGCTGACCAACGATGATCTCGAGCTCGTTCCACGCCTGTTGAGCCAGGCGATTGAGGCCTGCACCTGAGAGGCTGGTGGGCCATCTGTGAAGCTGCAGACGTGCCCGAAGCCCAGAAGGCGAGCCTTCCCGCCGATCTGCTGACCGCAGAAGCCGATCTGCTCGATGCCCTCAAGGCAGCGTTGGCCTCAGGCAAAGGTGCCCGATGGGGCGCGACCCTCCGATTTGAAAATCTGCGGCTGCTTCCTGTGGCGCTGCGGTTGTTTCAAGCCCTTCGGGTGTTGGATGAATCCTGCCGGCTGCTCTGGCCGGATGCGGGGGCTGCAGCGTTGGCACGACGTGATGCACCGGATCATGCCGACTTCATCCTCGACTTCAACCAGTGGTCCTCGGGTGGCGATTCCGATGGACTGGTCTTGGCTGTCGGTCCGCAGCCTTCGGACTACGAGCAGTTCATGGCCATCTGTCAGGACCATCGCGGTTCGGTGGTGATGCTCAACGGCCGTTTGGAGGATGCTGCCGTCGGGATCGGCAGCGTGGCCCGCGAACGACGTCGTGGTTTCGTCTCCTCATGGCAGCAGGCGTACTGGCTTCAGCCTCTGGAGGGTGGGGCATTGATGCGGAGGTTCCCCGATGACTGGAGTCTCTATCGACTTGACCCCGACGGTTACCGCCATCAGGCATCCATGGAGAATCGCCCGGATCCCGAGCAGATCTCGGCCCTTCTGGCTGGTGAGGACCCGGACAGTCTCAAACAGCAGCTCAGCAGCGTGGATCGCTTCATCGACGGCCTGCGCAGCTGACAAAGGCTTGATCCGACCACAACCCCTCCGTAAGGTTCGGCTCGAAGCAGTGATCCCATGCAGCGACGGTTGTCCCTCAGCTCCATCACGCTTCTCGATGGCCTGGCCATCGCTGCAACGTTGGCTGCCTTGGCTGGGGTGGTCTGGTCCCCCAAGCTGAGCAATGCCGTGGCTCGGGCAACGGGCTCCGTCAAGCCTGTTGAAGTCAGTGTGGACGTGCGTCAGCTGCAGGTGGTCGATTCGGAAGCGTTGTTGGAGAGCATTCGAGAGGAAGGGGCCGTCAGCATCGTGATTCGCAACCAGCCCGCCGGTCGCGTCGCGCTGGTGTCGGTGGAGGACATCAGTCGTCCCCACATCCAGCTGCTTCCGAATGGAACGGTTCTGGAGGCGGAAGACACCACCCTGGGCCGGGCTCTGCATGCCCGCTTTCGACTGAAAGCCGATGCGGAGACAGGTCCATCCGGCGTCGTCTTTGGAGGGACCAAACTCAAGGTTGGCAGTCCCGTGGAACTCGAAGGACGGCTTTACCGGGTCAATGGTTACGTCAGCGGCGTGACGCTTCCATGAACCTGCGTTGGATCAAGCAAGCTCTGGCGTTGGTGCTGCTGAGCGCAGGAGGAGCGGCCCACAGCACAGAACGTTTGCTGCAACCGAGCCCGCCCACCAGCCGTCAGGGACTGCCCGGAGCGCCTCAACGTCCTCTGTGCCCGGCACTGCAACGCGAGGTCGAGGCTTCGGTCGGCTCCAACACGGCTCCCTGGAGCGTCAGCGTTCTGGACGAACGGGGCCAACTCCTGGCGGACATCAATGGTTGGCTGCCGAGGATCCCTGCCTCCAATCAAAAGCTGATCAGTTCCGCCTTCGCCCTCGATCGCCTCGGGCCTGATTTCCGCTTGAAGACTGAATTGCTCCGCCACGCCGACGGCAATCTGGAGATCGTGGGTGAGGGGGATCCGGATCTCAGCATCGCCGAAATCCAACGCTTCGCCATGCTGGCTCTGGGCCGAGGTGGTTCTCAATCGTCAGCATCGACTGGGGCTCCTCTCCAGCTGATGCTGAGGGAGGAGCCACCCGCACGTTGGTGGCCCAGTGACTGGCCCGCAGACGATCGCAGCTATGCCTACGGCGCACCGATCACCCGGCTCGCTCTGACGAGCAACGCTCTGCACATGGCGGTGATGGATCCAGCCCGACGGCTGGAGAGGGTTTTGTCCACAACGGTGAGCCAACAGGGCGGAAGCCTTCGTCTGGTGAGGGTGAATCCTGAACAGCGGCAAGCCGCCCTCGCTCAAGACAGGGCCGCTGAGCCTGTGGTGATCCACCGCGAGCTGTCTGCTCCGATGCATGGTCTGCTCAGCCTGGCCAACACAGAGAGCCATAACTTCACCGCTGAAGTGCTGATGCGTGAAGCGGCTGATAACTGGGATGTGGCTGAGGCCTCTCTGGCCAATACCCGCTGGCTGCAGGCCCAGGGGATTCCCATCCAAGGACTTCGCATCCGGGATGGAAGCGGGCTCTCCAGGGGCAATCGCGTGACCAGCAGAACCTTGTCGAGCCTGCTGTGGCGCATGGCGCAGCACCCGTACGGTGCCTTCTACCAAGCCTCCATGGCGATTGCGGGACGCCGTGGCACACTCTGGCGCTTCCAACGAGGGACTTCCCTCACCGGACAATTCTGGGGCAAAACCGGAACGCTCCGAGGGGTGAGTTCCGTGAGTGGAATCCTGAAGACAAGCAACGGACCGCGCTACGTCAGCATGATTGCCAACGGAGCATTGGCCCCCCGCGGTGTCATGGGGGACGTGCTGCTGGCCATTCAGCGCATCAGCCGGTGCCCTTCATGGAACGCAGCCGGGAAGCTGCCCGTCGGCCACGGCTGATTGGAACAGTCTTGCCCACGTTGTCGTCGACTTTGGGAGCATCGCTGCCGATGGTCTGGATCTTGACCAGTTCCTGACGACCGGCCATCACCACCTGCGCCATTTCCTTGAGACGGACTTCGAGCTCACCCAGGGTCTGTTCCGCATAGCGGTTGGCTCCGTCCTGAACGCTTGCCGCCTCGTTACGGCTCCGCTGAATCAACCCCTCGCACTGCTGCTGGGTCTGTTGCCGGAACTGCAGGGCATCGTTATGGAGTCGCTCAGCTTCCTCCCGACTCTCACTCTGCAGGCGCAAGCCCTCCCGGCGGATGGTCTCCAGTTCCTGCAGGGCCTGCTGACGGCTTGCCTCATGCTGCTCGGCGTGCTGTCTCTTGATCTCAGCCGCATCCTGTTCCAGCTGCTGACGACGCTGCTGAGCCTCCTGTTCCAAGTGTTGACGGCGAGCGGCGAACTGCTGCTCCTGCTGCGCCAGCTTGCTCTGCATCTCCTGTTCCAGCTGGGCGCCCTGCTGACGGGTGGACTGCAGTAATTGCTCGCATTGCTGCCGTGTCTGTTCACGAAGTTCGAGAACTTGCCGCTCTGCCTCCTGACGCACTGAGGCGGTGCTCACCAGCTGTTCATGCTGACGCTTGGCCTGCTGAACGATCTCGTCTGCCTGCTGCTTGGCGGTATTGATGAACTCATCGCGACGCTCCAGAAGCTGAGCAGCACGCTCAACCTCCTTTGGCAACGTCTCACGGATTGCATCCAGAACTTCGACGGCATCACTTTCGTTGACCAGACGACCGCCACTGAAGGGAATGCGACTGCCCTCAAGAAGAACATCCTCCAGCTGATCCAGATGATCGAGGACAACCAGGCGAGCGTCGCTCATGTCACCGGGGTGTGAAAGCCGAATTAAAGAGCCTGTTGAGATCCTTGGCCACCTCCTTGGGAACCATGTGATCGATGGGGCCGCCGAAGCGGGCGACCTCTTTCACCACAGAGCTGCTCAGAAAGCTGTGACGGGTGGATGTCGCCAGAAACACCGTTTCCAAATCGGCGGCCAGGGACCGATTGGTGTGGGCGATCTGCAACTCGTACTCGAAATCGCTCATCGCACGCAGCCCACGCAGGATGAGATCAGCCTGATGGGTGGCTGCGCAGTGGACCGTCAGCCCGTCGAAGCTGACCACATCGATGCCGCTGAGGTGACGGGTTGAAGCTTGAATTTGATCAATGCGCTGCTCAACGCTGAAGGCGGGTTTCTTGTTGGGATTCGACAGCACAGCCACCGTGACCGAACCGAACAAGGCGGCCGCCCGTTCGATCAGGTCCATGTGCCCGTTGGTGAGCGGGTCAAAACTGCCCGGGTAAAGCGCTCTCATCCGACCCGCCGGAACTCAGCGGATCCTATGCAGGGTTCGGATCCCTAGATTCCGGGAACATTGGTTCAGCACATGAGTCTCGACGCCGACGCGAAGAAGGTTCTCCTCCGCAAAATCCCCCATGGATTGTTTGTCTGTGGTGTGCGGGACGGTGATGAGGTGAACGGTTTCACCGCCAGCTGGGTGACCCAGGGATCGTTCGAGCCGCCTCTGGTGGTGATGGGTGTGCGGGCGGACAGTTCCAGCCACGCCATCATCGAGCGCAGCGGTCGGTTCTCCCTGAACATGCTCAAGGCAGATCAGAAGGATCTCGCCGCCGTGTTCTTCAAACCACAGAAGGGTCTGGGCGGTCGCTTCGAGGCAGCTCCCTTCAGCGAGGGACCGCTGGGACTGCCGCTGCTGGATGACGTGATCGGTGGTGTGGAGTGTGAGCTGGTGGGTCAGATCAAGCACGGTGATCACACCGTGTTCGTCGGTGAAGTGAAGACCGCTCGCCTGCTCGAGGATGGTGACGCCCTGACCATGGCCAGCACCGGCTGGAACTACGGAGGCTGACCGAATCGTGGGGGAACCCGCTTCAACCGCACCGCTGCTCACCCAGCCCGAACGGTTGGAGCGGCGGCTGAAGGAAATCCCTCCGGAACCCGGTTGCTATCTGATGAGGGACGGTGAGGACCGGATCCTTTACGTCGGTAAATCCAAGACGCTGCGCAGCAGGGTGCGCAGTTATTTCCGCAGTCGCCACGACCTCTCGCCGCGCATCCGCCTGATGACGCGTCAGGTCTGTGAAATCGAGTTCATCGTCACCGACAGCGAGGCCGAGGCGCTTGCGCTGGAATCCAATCTGATCAAGAACCATCAGCCGCACTTCAACGTGCTGCTGAAGGACGACAAGAAATATCCGTACCTCTGCATAACCTGGAGTGAGGC
>MDTE01097646.1_pt1 | contig 16909 bp, 18 predicted proteins | sample 811231 | NCBI WGS metagenome assembly MDTE01 (sample SAMN05326651, study PRJNA326480) | marine metagenome | isolation source: seawater | place: Indian Ocean: Red Sea | collected 2010
ATTTAATTGGACTGGGATTCGATGGTAATATTGTTTGGATGGCAGTATGTATTCGTATCGAGGTTAATTTGGTTGCAAGATTTTCAGACTTTAACTACGATGAACGCGGCTACAAACTAGGGGAGACAGTTTAAGCTGGAACGTTCAGTAGCATGTCCTCTGGGCATTGCGTAAGGAATTCACGATTGATTGATATCGAAATTATAAGGAATACCCCGGATATTCTACGAGGTGCCTTGGCGTTACGCGGTGAAGATTCTAGTATTGTGGACGAATTAATAACTATGGATCTCTCGCGTAAGGAACTTGCTCGAAAAGTTGAAGAATTGAGAGCTCATCGCAATCGCGTCAGCAAGGAAATTGGTGCATCCAAGAATGTGGATAAGAAGGGGGAATCTCAGCAATCCAATGATTTGGATTCTATACGGTCTGAGATGAGGGGAATAGGCGATTCTATCAAGAGCTTGGATGATGAACTGACTGAGATAGAGGATCGTCTGCGTGCTAATTTGATGATGATCCCTAACATACCCCTAGATAGTGTCCCCTCTGGTGATGATGAATCCAGCAATATAGTTTTGCGAGCATTGGGGGAACCAACAGAATTTGATTTCACTCCAAAACCTCACTGGGAACTTGGACAGGAATTGGGAATAATCGATTTTGAGAGAGGGACCAAGCTGGCGGGATCTCGATTTTTTGCGCTGAAGGGGTTGGGTGCCCGTTTAGAACGGGCATTGGTCAATTGGATGCTGGATACACATCTTTCTGATCATGGGTACACAGAATGGGCAACGCCCTATCTAGTGAAACCGGAGGTCATGGAGGGCAGCGGGAACTTGCCAAAATTTGTTGATAACCTGTATCACGATGATGAGGACGATTTATGGCTGATACCGACGGCAGAGGTACCTCTGACTGGCATTCATAGAGATGAAATTATCCCTGCGGGTGAGCTTCCTTTGTCGTATGTGGCTTTTGCTCCTAGTTTCAGGAGGGAAAAAGCTGCTGCGGGGAAAGATACCAGGGGGATTAAAAGAGTTCACCAATTCGACAAGGTTGAACTGTATAAGCTGGTAGAACCTGAAGAGTCCGAGGGCGCATTGGAAGAGCTACTGAGCCATGCGGAGAGGATTTGCCAGTTACTAAAAATACCCTACAGGGTGATTGAGATTTGTTCGGGGGATCTAGGATTCCAGTCTGCCAAAACATATGACATTGAGATGTGGTCTCCTGGAGTTGCAGAGTGGCTGGAAGTTTCGAGTTGCTCCAATTGTTGGGATTTTCAGAGCAGAAGGTCAATGATCCGATACAGACCTTCTCCGGAAGCGAGGCCACGGTACCCACATACCCTCAACGGCTCAGGGTTAGCAGTTCCAAGGGTTTTGATCGCAATCATTGAGAATTATCAACAATCAGATGGATCATTTAAAATACCGGACGTGCTAGTTCCTTATATTGGCCGAACATTTGTGAGTAGCGAGTCGTCAGTCTGATTTTGAATAGGTCTTATGAAGTTGTCTCATAGTTTGGGCGAACCAGAGTGAATGACCTATCAGTATGTGAATATTCGCTTCCACCTAGTCTTCCAATTGCCTTTAACTTTTTAGGATCTACTCTGTTGTTGGTAACAATCTTGTCATCTATATGCATGATTAGGACTTCTGCAAGTACCAGTCCAGACTCCGTTTGATCTTTTCCGATTGATACCACTTGGGTTAGCTTGCATTCCAAATTCACAGGAGATTCAAGGAGTCTCGGGGCGCTTACCAACTCTGATGGAACTGACGTTAAACCTGCAATTTCAAATTCATTGACTTCTGTTGGATATTCTGCAGCAGTTAAGTTCATTGCTTCAACTATATCCTCGGTGACGATATTTATTACGAATTCTTTGGTAGATTCGATGTTCGCAAGGGTGTCTTTGCGTTTTGACGGAGCGTTACGGGCAATAGATATAGCAACCGTCGGAGGATTTGATGAAACGGCGTTGAAGAAAGAGAATGGAGCCAGATTAAGCTCGCCAGATAAAGAAATTGTGGATATGAAGGCTATCGGGCGGGGTATAACTACTCCTGTAAGTGTGTAGTAGAAATTTTCGTTGCTCTTTGGGTCGATGATCACGTGTAGTCTCCATTGGGTTGATTCACTGGATGTCGTCCGGAAAGACATTATACACGGGTTGGGTGAGTGGGTTACCTTGACATCAAGGGTGGTCACACATAGAATACCTTGGTTATGAGTGATAATGACTACGCAATAATTAGAGCAGACGGGCGACAGTATAAAGTCTCCGAGGGTATCAGTATACATGTGGATCGACTAGATGCCGAATTAGGAGATACTAAGACTTTCGAGGATGTTTTGCTACTCTCGCAGGGTGACACGTTGCTGGTTGGTAACGGATCCCAAGGGGTTGAGGGAGCTCGGGTAGTTGCAGAAGTTCAAGAGCACGGCAGAGATAAGAAAATTGTGGTGTTCAAATACAAAGCCAAGACTCGGTATCGGAAAAAGCAAGGGCACCGACAGGGATACACAAAGGTTAAGGTAAGTAAGATTCTTGCTCCGGGTCAGGATGGATAGCTGATATGGCACACAAAAAAGGCGGAGGAAGCAGCCGCAACGGCAGAAATTCCCCGGGACAGCGTTTAGGAGTAAAGCGCGGGGATGGGCAAACGGTGAATGCCGGCACCATACTCGTGAGACAAAGGGGAACGAAGATTCAGCCAGGGCGCAATGTCGGACTTGGCAGGGACTTTACTCTCTTCGCTAAATCCGATGGCGTGGTTCGATTTGAGCATGCTACTAAATTCCGAAAGCGAGCCAGTGTCTACCCTGTAGACCAAGGTAGCAAGGATTAATTGTGAAACCAGAAATACATCCCGCATATTATGAACAGGCTACTGTGGTGTGCTCGTGCGGCAACAGCTTCACAACTGGAGCGGCCAAAGAGGAACTGCGCATCGAAATCTGCAGTGCATGCCATCCTTTCTTTACTGGCGAACAACGAATAGTTGATACTGAGGGTAGAGTTGAACGTCTGCGACGTCGCTTTAGCCTGAACGATGATGATTAGATTTTGAAAGAACAGCAGTAGTTCACTAGCAATGACTGAACAGCGACCTTCTCCTACTTACGGCGGCCAAGCACTGATCGAAGGTGTAATGATCAGGGGGGCAACAAGGGCAGCCTTGGCCGTGAGATTGCCCGATAGCACTATTCACTCGGAAGAGTGTCATCTCCCAAGATTCAGTACTGGCGGAAGGCGACGCGTTCCGTTTGTCAGGGGTGTCTTGATTTTGGGAGAGACCCTTGTAGTCGGCGTTAAGGCTTTAACCCGATCAGCAAATCTTGCTATTGAAGAAGAGGAAGACGCTGCTCCTTTATCAAATTGGGCCATCACTCTCACCCTTATAAGCTCGGCACTAATAGGAATAGGGGTGTTTTTCCTGTCTCCACTGTTTATCGCTCGATTACTGGGGCACCTTGTCGAAATGAATGCAGTCTTGATGAACACAATCGAGGGGATAACCAGACTGTTATTGCTCGTTCTCTATGTGTGGGTGATAGGGAGAATGGCTGATGTTAGGCGGGTGTATGCCTATCATGGGGCAGAGCATATGACGGTTCATGCAGTTGAGCATGGAGATACTCTCGTAATTGATAACATAAGGAAGTACCCTAAGGAACATCCTAGGTGTGGTACAGCATTTCTTTTGACGGTGATGTTGGTAGCCTTAGTTGTCTTCTCCGTTATGCATACAGAATCCATTTTGATTAGTGCGGGTCTCCGCGTGGTGTTGATCCCTGTTATTGCTTCGGTGAGTTATGAAGTAATTAAGTGGAGTTCGTTACACGGGGATAGTTGGACGGGTAAACTCACTTCTACCCCGGGGTTGTGGCTTCAGAAGATTACCACTCATGTCCCTGAGTCAGATCAAATCCAGGTGGCTATCGCTGCAATGGAAGCGACTATGGCTTTGGAGGAAAGTAGTCAAAATTGACACGTCCAACCATACTCGCCCGTCAGTGAAATCTTGAGGCGTCAATCGGGCTTCACTGGGCGATGAGAAATTCAGGCTAATCGCTTTTTATGGTGTATTCCGCGGGTTTCTCATCGATACGCTTTTCTTTCGTGAGCTTCTCTAAGTGTGTTCTGACATTACTAGCCGCTGGTCGCCGCAAAGCCTTCTTGAGGTTTTTAGGGTAAATTTCGCTAACGATTTTATCAACGTCGCCGATGCCTTTCGCAAGTGCACCTAATATTTGGTCCTCTCGGAGCTGGCGATGATCTATGTACCATTGTATCCGCATGTTTCCGACGCGTTTTACTTTCTTTTGGTTCAATTGCTGTGATACTACTTGGCCGTGCGCAGGTCCGATAGTGTCGACTCTTAACCTGCTGAGCTTTTCCAGAGATTTCATATAATCTGCTAGATCGGAAACGGTCGACGGAGAATTTCCCAATATGATATCACCGGTAAAAAGAATCTTTTCTCGAGCTAAGTAATAGCATACATGGTCGTCTGAATGGCCCGGCGTGAAGATTGCACGTAGGGAGACATTCCCGCCAGTGCGGAGCACTTGATTAGCTTTAAGTTTAACAATCATCTCTTCGTCATCAACGAATGGTTTCAAACCTTTTACCAGTTTTGGGTGACACATTACCGGGCACTGCATGATCTCTTGAAGCCGCTCGATACCCCCTGTATGGTCTCCGTGGCCATGGGTGATTAAAATTGAGGTTATCTTAGGCTTCCCTAATTGTTCATAATAATCCAGTATGGTTTTAGTCCATCGCCTGCTGTGCTCCCCGGTATCTACTAGAAACATTTCTTCATTCGGATCTCCAATAAAGTAAACATTACTGCCTCCAGGATGCATAACCTGAGCATTTTTTTCGTTTTCGATATGACACTGGTATACGTTCTTGGCGATTTCCATAGCTAACTCCTTCTAGGGCAAGAATCATGCTGGCACATCTGGACTGTGATGACATCGAATCCATATTCGGATTTTTCATGTAGTGATCTTAATTATTGCGGAGGATTGTATCATCGGTTGGTACTGTGGTACAGACATTAGCATTATGTGGCTAGGGAATATGAGGGGGGTGAGTGTGGAGTAGCCGTAGAATTATTGACGCACTCCTTCAACAAAATAGCTTGAAAAGAACAAGATTTTGCCTTGAAATGTCTAATTGGGTCTTTTTGTGTTTGACTGGAAGGTCTATAATGTCGAGGTTTTAGACTAAACCATGGAGGTATGAAATGGCTTTCACAAGAATTCATCATGTGGGGATTGTGACTCCGGACCTTGATAATGCTAGGAAAGTTTTGGTTGATGGCTTTGGATTAGCTGTTGACGAGCACAGGACTCCATCGCCTGGTGGAGATCCAGGATATGAGAATACTTCTATATTGGAGTTTCCCATTGGTGAGATGAGGTACGAGGTAGCAAAACCTAATTCAGAGGATAGCGCCCCTGGTCAATTTCTTGCATCGACTGGTGGCAGAGGTGGTATGTATTATATTTCCTTGGCCTCTGATAATTTTGATGTGGATGTCAAGATGCTAGTGGATAAGGGAGTTAAACTTCGCGGGAGCATCGATGGACAGCAGTCGGTTTTCTTAGAACCAGAATCCGTCTTAGGGTTAGGTATTCAAATCATGGCGGAGGATAACTACTATACCCATCCTCACTACTTAGGCAATGGGAATCTTACTGGAATGGCTCACGTGGGAGTGGCGGCTAGGAGTGCACAAGAGTCGCGGCACCTCTGGTCAGATATATTTGGCTTCTCTGAGGACAAATCTGCGGAACGTGGCCAGGAAGGCCCGGATCCGAATAGGGAAAAAGGGGCAGCTGATGATCCTGTACATCTGTTGGAGTATCCGGTAGGGGGATCGGTTATAGAGATCAGTCACCCAACGACTGAGGATAGCGGAACCGCTAGATTGGTTGCCCAACGGGCTACGCATGGAGCTGTATATCACCACACATGTCCATATGCTCCAGACGTTCATAGATTTACTGATCAGGCAGTAGAAAACGGGGTAATTCAAATAGGATCTATTCCACCGAAAGGTGAGACAGAAACAGTAGTAGCGTGGTTTCATCCTCGGTCATGTCTGGGGATGTTGCTTGAAGTGTGGAATAGGGCACCCGGAGGAGAGCATCACCACCACCCAGCTCGATAAGTGTGATGCACAACGCGCTGATAACAGGAACTAAAAGGAGGAGAATATGATTCGAAGTTTTGGGGGCTTCACGCCGAAAATACACCCTGATGCTTTTGTAAGTGAGGCTGCATATGTGGTTGGGAATGTTGAGATAGGGGAAGGATCCAGTATTTGGCCTGGAACCATAATACGGGGGAACATTCACAAGATTAAGATTGGCAAGTACGTAAATATCCAAGACAACTGCGTCATACATGCTGACAGTGAAGCATCTTACGGCGATTATGTAACCTTGGGTCATCATGTGATATGCCATGCAAAAACTCTTGAGGATCATTGTCTTGTGGGCAATGGGGCCACAGTTAATGGCGACGCAATAGTAGGCCATCACTCAATAGTGGCGGCTGGTTCAGTCGTGTTGGAGAGGAAAGAAATTCCCCCTAATTCTTTTGTAGTGGGAGCTCCTGCTGACATAAGGGGGCAGACCAATGAGCGGCATCTCCAGATGATTGAGGGAATAGCTCGGGGGTATAGCAAGAATGGGCAGCTATTCAAAGCGGAAGGCTTGCAAGATCCAGACCAAGCAAAATTTACAGATCCGACTGTCTAAGGCTATAGTTGAAAGCCGTACGCATGTCTCGCAAGTGATTCCCATAATGGTACAAAGCCAGAGGAATGGTGATTATCGTGAATCCGAGAAATTATGATGTTGTGGTTGTCGGGGGCGGAATAGTGGGCCTTTCTACTGCCATGGCGATCATAAAATCCTATCCGAAAACTAAGATAGTCGTACTGGAAAAAGAATCTGGCATAGCAACGCACCAAACGGGGCATAATAGCGGCGTTATCCATGCGGGTTTGTATTATCGCCCCGGGTCTCATAAAGCAGAATTCTCTGTTAATGGTGGCAAGAAACTTCGCAAGTTTTGTGATGAGAATGGAATACCTTACGACCTCGTTGGGAAACTCGTAGTCGCGACGAGTGATAACGAAATTCCTGCATTGGAAAACCTTTACCAGCGGGGGACCGCTAATGGAATAGAAGGACTGGAGATCATATCGTCTGCTCAAATGGCCGAAATTGAGCCGCATGCATTTGGGGTCAAGGCAATTTGGTGCCCTGCTACTGGTATTGTGGATTATTCCAAAGTAGCTGATGCCTATGCTTCCATTATCCAAGAGCATCAAGTAGATCTTGTTTTAGGAACCGAAGTACGTGAGATAAAGGAACAGAATCAGAAAATTCGAGTTTCCACGACCGGTGAGGATATTGAGGCAAATTATCTGATTAACTGTGCAGGCATGTATGCAGATCGGCTCGCTGAACAAATGGGATTAAATACTGGTCTGAGAATCATTCCGTTCCGTGGCGAGTATTATGTTTTGAAACCCGAGAGGTCGGCGTTGGTTAATGGGCTCATATACCCAGTCCCGAATCCGGAATTTCCTTTTCTGGGTGTGCATTTCACTAAGAGGATTGGTGGCTCAGTTGAGGCCGGTCCTAATGCTGTACTAGCGTGGGCTCGTGAAGGCTATAGACATCTAGATATCAATGTTAGTGACGTGGCCGATACCCTCAAATTTCGTGGTTTTTGGCGTATGGTCGGAAGATATTGGAAAACGGGTATGGGGGAATTTCATCGCTCTCTTAGTAAGTCAGCTTTCGTTGATGCGCTACGGGTGATGATGCCTGAAGTTGGGCCTTCTGACTTGGTGCGGGCCGGAGCAGGTGTTCGGGCACAAGCGGTTGATTTGGAAGGAAAGCTCATCGATGACTTCCGGATAGTCGCAAGTCATCGATCGGTTCATGTACTAAACGCTCCGTCTCCAGCCGCTACTGCTTCAATCTCTATCGGTGAACACATACGTGACATAGCGGCTGAAAATTTTCAGCTGATCAAATAGTAGATTTTGTGAGGCGGTTGTGGTGATCAACGCTCGTACGTCCATGGCTACTCAAGCTGCCCCATCCCATGCTCAAAACCAAGATACACTCAGAATGCTTAATCTTAGGTTGCGTCACGCTAATCCGTCTTGGGTTTGGGTGATTTCTGATGGTATGGGCGGGCATCTTCGGGGAGAACAGGCAAGTCATATTACAGTACAAGTATTTCTAGAGCATTTTTTACTGTCTAACTTCGACTCGGTCAAATTTTTCGAAAATTCTGTCCAATATCTCGAAAAGTTAGTGTCTGAAATTGATATAGCCGTATATGATTTGGGGTTTTCGGGAGAGGCATTTCATATGGATCCTCATCGAAATTTGATGGGGGCAACTATGACAGGAGCATTGCTGGTTGATCAGTATCTTTACTTAGTACATCTTGGGGATACACGTTGTTATTTAATGCGTGATGACAGCCTCACATTGTTGACTGTGGATCACGTCACAGAGAATGGAGAATTTCTGACTCAGGCATTGGGGTCAGGGGACTTATTGGACCCATTCATTACTAAAATTAAGATGGAAAAACGAGATATGCTGGTTTTTTTGTCTGATGGCGTGCATAAGGTCCTCCGAACGGACGAGATATTAAACATTGTTGCTACTGGCAGCGATCTGGAACAGATTGCAGGAGATTTGGTGAAGGTGGTGACAGCCGATAGACGATTTGCAGACGATGTCAGTGCTCTCGTGGTTTCATTCAGCTAGCATTTGGATTTGAGAGGCAGAATATTGAGAGATCATGAATTCAGTTATGAAAATCAGCCTAAAGTAGTACCTGATAATGTTGGCCGGTTTGTTGTGTTTCGAGAAGTGAGCGCAGAGCAAACTAGCTCGCAGGCATTGGTATATGAAGCTCTAGATCCGACTACGGGCAATAAGGTTGCACTGAAAATACTTGAACATGAAATGGAATCTTTCTCAGCGTCAATAATGGCTGCTTTGATGCGTGATAATGATATAAAAGATATCTTGTCAGAGTCCGAAATTTTATCCAGTCTTCAGCATCCAAATGTTGTGGGTATAGTTGAGACAGGGGATGATCCTATGCTTGGGCCATATATTGTTATGGAATGGGTTGGGGGAGGGAACCTTAAGCAAAGTATATATGGAGGCAATTCCCATGATGGTACTCGGTTGTCTTCCCAAAAGTGTGTCCGGATTGCCATTCAAATTCTTAAGGGACTGTCTGCTGCACACAAATTTGGAGTAGTTCATGGGGACATTAAACCATCCAACGTACTGATTGACCTTGATGGTGGCATCAAGTTGGCTGACTTTGGTGTCGCGCGGCTGACTCAACAGGATTATGGAGGACCTTTTCGTGGTACGCGGGGGTATCTTGCTCCTGAACGAGAAAACTTTGAAGCGCTAGATGAAATGGCTCATACTGCAGATATATACTCGGTCGGGATCGTGATGCTGGAGATGTTGGCAGGGGAAATTCCTAGTGGGCACGAGCAGATCATGTCTTTTCTGGCATCAGTACCAAAGCCCTTAGACGATATTATTCGGAAGGCAACTGCTTATGTGCCTCAGGAGCGATACGTTTCTGCTGAGGCAATGGCTGAAGCGCTCGGTGAATTTCTGGATAACCCCTCGCCGTAGAGAATCAATTATCTGGACTGCCTTCAACTTCAGAGAACGTAGGGGACTTCCAACTCCTCACTTATATCGCGAAACCACTGGATAACTTCTTTATGTAATGGAATTCCTCTTGAACGACGATCCGTCTCCTCTTCGTATTCTGGTTGCCCGGGAACCAGAACTCTTTCGTGTCCATCCGCAGGGGGCGTGGATTTTAGATAATCCATCCATTCGTCCATCATTGCTTTGAATTCGTCTACAGGTGAAAACGCGTCTATACTATATGCAGCGACCATGTGTCGTGAATCCCCACGTTGGCCTCCCATTCCAGCGAATCCGCCTCCAGATAGGATGCCACACAGTATTTCAACAAATCCAGCTAGTCCATATCCTTTATGAGACCCTCCCTCACGGTTGCTTCCTAATGGCAACAGATTTAGTTGTCCAGGGGCATATTCTGGTGCCGGACCTTCTTGCATAATTGGAACGCCTGCAGTGTCTGCTATCCACCCTCCTGGGATTACAGACCCTATTCGTTCTGCTAATCGCATTTTGTTGACAGGAACCACGCTCGTCGCGAAATCTAATACGAATGGATGTTGATTCGCAGCAGGGACTGCTACTGCAATGGGATTCGTTCCTAGGCGAGGCTCCTTGCCAAAGGTAGGAACCACAGCAGGACCGACGGCAGTCATGCAGATTCCTATCATGTTGTGATCCAAAGCGCGCATTGCATGATAAGAGGCCATACCTAAGTGACGACCATTTCTCATTGTGACCATTCCCATACCTGTATGTTTGGCTTTTTCTATCGCCATATCCATAGCTTTTGGCGCTATGATTATGCCGAGACCTCCGTCACAGTCGAGTGTTGCCGTTGCTAGGCTTTCGCGTATCGTCTTGACTAGTGGATTTGCCGTTATATCACCACTATTGAATCCCGCGATATAGTAACGGAGCATATTTGATACTCCATGGCTGTCGACTCCTCGTAAGTCAGCTGTGACCAAGGCATCCGCTCCTAGGGCAGCATCATCTGAGGGAACCCCTACTTTTTCAAATAGTGAAACTACCATTTTACGCAGAGAATCTTCATCGACGCGGACGGCATCTTGTTCAGGTACATGGAATTGTTCTAACATTCCTTTTCTCCTAGACAGCGTATATTTGCTAGTATGGTGTAAGCGCTAGTGTAATTGATTTTACTAGGTTTTGGCAGTGGGATAAAGAGAACGTTTTGCACTCGTTACAATGTATTTGGTGGCAGAATTAACGTCTATTGGTTTTTACAGTCAAGTTTGAAGTGCTGTGATAATAGGCTCGTACATTGCGGGTTAAGGTGTCGCAATCTGGGTCAGTTACGATGGCTGCGAGAGTATTGGTTTGCGGGTAATTGCTATAAATACGAGTGCCATAACATTGAGTACACCGAGGAACATAAACGCCGGATCATAGCTTCCAGTTTGGTCTCGAATGACACTCACGACTATAGGGGATGCAACCATACTGACGGTTCCTACAGGTGCCATAAGGCCTCTAATCGTGGCGAATCTGTGTCTGCCAAAATAATCCGCTTGCAAAGCAGGTATCAGAGGAAGTACTCCAGAGTAGGTTGGGGAATATAGTATCAAGAAGCAAGCTATTCCTACTGGCCCTGGGAGAAGCGTAAAGAGAATTAGTCCAGTAGATTGGAATATAAAGCAAAAGGCAATTACTTTTCGTTTGTCGAAACGGTCCCCTAGCCAGGCGAACCCGACTCTCCCCGGCATCCCAAGCAATGCCATTAGGCTCAAGATTTGCGCTGCTTCAACATAATCCATTCCTCGGTCTTGCAACATAGCTACTAGGAATAGTGCTACGGATCCTGTCACGAACATGCGGGATGAGAACATGAGTGCGATAGCCCAGAAAGCCATCGTTCGTATGGCTTGTCCCGCGCTAAATTCAACTTGGGTACTTTCAGTACGCTGTTGTTGTTGTCCGTCAGAGGAGCTGCTTGCTTCGCTGGATTCAAGCGGTTTGTCCCCGTCAGGCAGCAATCCGTAATCTTCGGGTTTATGTCGTACTAAGGTCGCCAAAGGAATTCCAAGTGCCCATATCAATCCCCCTCCACCCAACATGGCTGTGCGCCAGCCCCATTTTGAGATCACCCATGCAAGAGGTGTGGCGAGAATGCCCCCTAGGCTCAACCCTAAATTCACTATTCCCATGGCAGTTGATCTTTTGCGTTGGAACCAGTTTGCTACGGCAGTGGTTGGAGCGTTACCCATACCGGCACTGACTCCACCCTGAACTAACAAAATATAGACAAGATAGAAATAGAGTAGTTGCATGTTATCGCTCACGGGAAGTTGCCCAGCTCTACTGAGGAGAATATATCCAGAGCCACAACCGATCACACCAGCAAGCATTAAGAGGCGAGGGCCAAAGCGATCAATAAGATAGCCCATGAGGGGCGCCATAACTCCGCCTTCAAGTCGGGCTATTGAAAGAGCTGTAGCAATTTGTGCGGCTTGCCATCCATTGGTTTCTAGTATGGGGGTCAGGAAAATCCCCATTCCATAGTAAGAGAACGTTCCCATCATGAGCATCATTGTTGCTCCAGCTAGGACGATCCACCAACCATAGAATATTCTGGGGCTCTTTCGGGAATTCATGGAGTTATCTATCTTGTGGCGTTCAATCTAGCATGTAGCGCGATAAGAACCTATAGAGATCCACTGCATGCCACTTTCAGCCTCAGATCCTTTCGATTCCAAAGTTATACAAACCTATGATACTAGAAGATTCTTTGTCTGGACCAATACCCCATAGCATTGGACATTGCACGGGCTGCTGCTTCCATTTCGACGATGGCAGGGAACCCCGCGTCCAGGAATTTTCGAGCGATTCCAGGCTTATCCGTGTTTTCTGAGAATGGAATATCTGACGTGACTGTTACCAGTACCGGTTTGGGCGCTGTGGTTGCTAGGGTTTGTAGGGTCTTAATGCGGTTGTCAACGAAGTCTTTATCTCTGTCTGCCGACCCAGCAGATATTTCCACTACGATTAGGTCGAAAGTGTCGTCTTTTGCTAATATCTCGAGTGTCTTGAGAGTTGCTTCTTCGCCGCGTACGCTTGGACCTTCGAAGGGATTGGTGAAACTTCCTCCTACGAGTGAGCTATATTCTCCAATCGCATCTAGTGACTCGCTACTTGGAGACGGTATATGGAACCCTTGTCCTCCGAAAACCTCGGCGATTTTACCCGAATGACCACCGGATACTGTAATCAAGGCGACATTTGGTCCGGTTGGGGGCAATCGACGCAGGATCATTGCTGTGTCAAGCATTTCTTCAAGACTTGTGACCCCTATGGCCCCACTAAGAGTTAAAACTGCATTCCATACGTCTGCTGGTATGGCAGCGCTACCAGTATGAGCCATGCCTGCTCTAGCAGCTTCAGCACTTTGCCCGACTTTCCATATTAGAACGGGCTTTTTCTGGGTGGCATATCTTAGAACTTCAAAGAATTCGTGTCCATCTTTCATTCCTTCAAGATACATGCCAATCATCTCTGTCTGGTCATCGTCGGCTAAGTATCGAAGGTAATCCGTGGAGTCCAGTACAGTGCCGTTTCCGAAACTTATTCCTTTGGATACGTCTATCCCGTGGTGCGGGGCGGCTGATCCTATGGACATTGTGGTTGTTCCACTTTGTGATAGATATCCGAAATATCCCGGGGTTCCCGTGTATGGCATATCTTTACTAGGTCTAATACCAATTTCGGGCATGTATAATCCCATGCAGTTTGGTCCTACTAATGCTATCCCGGCTTCTGTAGCTATGTCGTATACAGCCTGTTCAAGTTGGTCACCTTGCTCCGTATGCATTTCAGCGAATCCTGCAGCAAAGATATGGGCTCCGGCTACTCCTTTTGCTGCACAATCCTTCAAAATTATAGGTACGACAGTGTTGGGCACCGATATGCACACATAGTCAATGTCCTCAGGGATATCTTGTATGCTTTTCACGTTTTCAAAACCCAGCTCTGCTGCACCAGGCCATTCACTTTCGTCAATGTTTACGTGGTATACCTTGCCGGTTTGACCATCGCCTTGCTGGAATGGACCATGGGCACGTAGCCAATTGTAGTCGTTTATCTTTTTGGCACCTACTACTGCTACGACTTTTGGGTTAAAGACTCGATCAAGTTTTTCAGCTGGTGTACTCATAGTTACTCAACTCCCTTAATACGTATTTCAGTGTCATGGGCCACTTGTTGAGGTAGTGGAGTTACGTGAACTCCAGACTTAGCGTTTCCGTTGTTTACGGTGTGTATATCGTCCCATTTAACGTACTCTTAACGTCCAAGCGCCACTATGTCATTTGGGCGGATAGTTGTCAAGAGATGGGAGTGCGTACTAGTGTAGGCTTTCAGGGTATGCAGGAATGGGTATGTGAGCCTGCGTTTCATTAATCTTGGCGTGTTCAGGCAGTGCGTATGCATGCTTACAAGATAATGTATACTGTGCATTCTATAGGCATCTGAATTAGCTTTCGCTAACTTTTCTTTACAAGATGTCTGGAGGTTTAGGATGGTTAGTTCGGAGTTCAATGAAATTTCAGGGGGAACTATCACGACCCCGTCTGGGTATCAAGCAGGAGCAGCATATGCAGGAATAAAGACATATTCTGATGTTTTCTCAACAGATTTAGACAAATTGGATGTTGGCATAATCCTTTCGGATACCCCTTGTACGGTGGCGGGAGTTTTTACACAAAATTCACTTAGATCAGAATCGGTGCGGTTGTGCGAGCAACGTATCGCAACAGGTACTAGCAGGGGAATTTTAGCCGTCAGTGGGTGCGCGAACGCCTGCGTGGGGGCTCAAGGAATGACTGACGCTGTACAAGCCACGTTAACAGCTTCTAATACATTCCGCATAGCTGCAGATGATTTGTTGTTTTGTAGTACTGGGGTAATTGGAGTGGAATTACCCATGGCATTGGTTGATAGGGGAATTGGATCGCTTCAGATTTCCCGTGACTCGGGGCATGATCTTGCTACCGCCATAACGACCACCGACACGAGAACCAAGGAAATAGCAGTTTATTTCGAGTCAGGTGGTAAGCGAATTTGCATTGGGGGCATTGCTAAGGGTGCGGCCATGATACATCCCAACATGGCGACCATGCTTTCCTTCATCACCACCGATGCTTCTATCTCGAATGAACTCTTGAGTAAGGCCTTGAGAGTTGCTGTTGATTTATCCTTTAATATGATTACTGTCGATGGCGATACTAGTACTAATGACTCAGTTATAGTATTGGCTAATGGAGCTTCTGAAACGCCGGACCTTGAAGAATCTTCCGAAGAATTTGCTATGTTTCAGAGAGCACTCAATCGTGTTTGCGAATATCTGGCAAAAGAGATTATTCGGGATGCTGAAGGCGGTACCAAAGTAATTCAGGTCGATGTGCAGAATGCCAGTAGTGCTGAGGATGCTCGCTTGGCAGCTAGGACAGTGGCAGGTTCAGTTTTGGTTCGTAGTGCTGTGTACGGACACGACCCAAACTGGGGGAGAATACTGGCAGCGTTGGGACGGAGTGGATGTGATGTCAGAGAGGGAACTCTCGCCTTGTTTGTTAATGATATTTGTATTATGGAAAACGGAATGCCGATACCCTTTTTCAAGGAGGCAGTAGTGGCTGCTATGGAAGCCTCAGGTATTACCTTTCGAATTGATCTGAAAATTGGGACCCATAGTGCAACTGCTTGGAGCAGTGATATGACTGAGGAGTATGTCAGATTGAACAGCGTATACACGACTTGATAGTTATTGACATAGAATCCATATATTAGGAGGTATCAGATGACCAAGTGGGAAGCTATTGAAGTGGAGCGTGTCGGACGGGTATCAGTGATTCGGTTTAATCGTCCTGAAAAACTAAATGCATTCAACGAAATTATGAGTGCAGAGTTTCGGGCAGCTATTGAAGAAGCAAATGAGGATCCTGAGGTCGGGGCAATTGTCAGCACAGGCAATGGCAGAGCATATAGTGCTGGGGCAGATGTAGGTGGATTCAATGCCACTTTTGAGCAGGGACAACAAAATGCCAGAAGAAATCCGCGTAAGCCGAGTGCATTTGATCCCACGTTCCTAATGGAATCTAAGCCAATAATCGGCGCAATTAATGGCATAGCAGTAGGTATGGCTATGACTGGGCCATTGTTATTTGATACCTTACTTGCCTCTACTGAGGCAAGGTTTTCTATGAGGTTTGCCGCTATTGGCTTGACCCCTGAAATTGGCAGCAGTTGGATGTTACCCCGTGTTATAGGGCTACATAATGCTCGGGAAATGATGCTTACTGGAAAAATTTATAGTGCTGCAGAATGTCAGGAATTTGGATTGGTGCGTAGGCTGTATGAACCTGATGAACTTGTCCCCGCTGCTATTAGTTTGGCCAGCGAAATAGCTTCGAATCCGATTTCCACCCTTGCGACGATAAAACGATTGATTTGGGATGATATGGCAGCTACCGATGTATCGTCTGTTTGGCGGAAGTCGAGTGAGACGTTTGCTCGTGCTCGAACAACAACTCAGCATAGGGAGGCATTACTAGCATTGAAGGATAAACGGGCTGCAAGGTTTCATGATGATGCGTATATGTCAGAACTTGCTGACCGCATAGCCAAAGGCATTTCATGAAAAAGGTAGGTGGAGGATGAATCCTGTAGTTGTAAAAATTGGTGGTAGTACTCTGGGAGAACACGATACAACTATTGCTGACCTCGTAAGGTTGCAACGCCTAGGGGTACCGATAGTGGTGGTACACGGAGGGGGAAGTACCATCTCAGAGTGGCTTGCAAAGCAGGGAGTTGAAACAGAATTTGTTGAAGGCCTTCGTGTCACAACTAGCCAGAGTTTGGATGTTGCAGTCGCTGTTCTTTCTGGCCTTATAAACAAACAAATAGTAGCTGAATTGATGCGTCAGAATGCAACTGCAGTGGGATTGAGCGGGGCCGATGGTGGATTGCTGATTGGTCAAACATTTGACGAGAGACTAGGGTTGGTTGGTAGCGTGACAGAGGTTGATGCCTCAATTCTTACCGTTATTTTGAATCAAGGATTCATTCCAGTCGTCGCTCCAGTGGCGATTGAGGGTGGTCAACAACGAGTGTCTGATTCGGGATTATTGAACCTTAACGC
>MDTE01201857.1_pt1 | contig 16906 bp, 10 predicted proteins | sample 811231 | NCBI WGS metagenome assembly MDTE01 (sample SAMN05326651, study PRJNA326480) | marine metagenome | isolation source: seawater | place: Indian Ocean: Red Sea | collected 2010
CTGTAGTTGTGTAAAAACAAACGTCTCAGCAGACATCAGGGTGTCCCCAGTTCAAGTCTGGGAGCGGGGACCAACCAACTTGCACCAGTTTGCATGGTTGGTCCACGCACACTCGAGAGGTTGAGTGAACCTCAGGATTCAACTTCTTCGACAACGACGTTGAAGAACACCGCTTCCCATGACACCGTCACTTCCTCGTCGTCGTCGGACACCGTAGGGAGCACCGAACCCGTTGGTTGGCTCGCATCGACTTCAATTTGCAACTCAAACATCCCGCGACCGTGTGCATCGTTGGTCCACTGGCTGGCCCAGTGTTCGGCACTCATGTCGGTCACCTGGGTTTGGTTCCCGGTGTATTGAGGGAACACGGTCAAGGCGAGTGAAATGGTGCTGCAATCCGTGCTGAGGCCGGAAAGAACGTTGCGCTCATCCTGCCAGTCGGCTTGGACGCTGTTGGGTTTGAGGTCGGCAGCGACGGTGTCGCAACTGTCGCCAATTTGGCCCGAAGTTTCCTGGTAGTTGATGTTGATATAGAGCACGCCAAAGCCGTCGTGGTCGTCAAACATGGCGGTGGGGACTTCAAACGACAGGACTTCTCTGTCGCCGTCATCAATCGTTCTGACTTCTTCGTGGAGGTGGGTGTTGGTGTCAAACGAAACTGAGAACATCTCCATGGTATCCTTTGCGGCAATGTCATCGTCCATGATAACCCAAAACACCGTGGCGTGATAGACGGCCAAAACCATGCAAAATGCAACGAAGATGGAGACGCGCTGTTTGGATTCTTCATTGAAGAGAAGATCATCGAGAATGTTCTCAGAGGCCACTCAAACAACCCCCAACATTTTCTCGTAAATGTTCATCTGCCAGTAGATGAAACTGAGGAAGAACATCAACACGACGTAAACGGCGCTGACCATGATCAACCGGTCCATGTACAGTTGCGGGATGTCAAAGGTTGGAAACCAATCCTTGTCAATGTCTTCTCGAAGACTTGCTGGTTCGGAGGCCATCGTGTCGAAGGAGCGCTCCTCCCAGCCCACACCAAAGGCAATGAGGATACCCATCAAAGCTGCCGAAAGCATTTGGTTGATGGGGATGACCGTTTGAATCAATTCCAGCAACGCTGAAGTGGCCACCACAATGAGCATCACCGTCATCAACCGGGCCATGTCTCGGTTGTTTTCATTAATGTCGAACAGTCCGTAGCGCAACAGGATGTACATGGCGATGAGCGGTCGAACCATGGTAAAGTGGATGCCCGCAGTGAGCAGGTTCCAAATCCCAAGCAGGGTGAAATCATCGTTCCATGCAAGTCCGACCTCGCCCAGACTGTTGAAGGAGGTCATGAGGTAGCGCAGCATGCCTGATAGCATGTAGGCGATGATGATGTAGAGCATCGGGCTTGCTTGCCCGTTGATGGCTTGTTTAATTTCAACATAAAGGATGGCAAGGCCGACGGCGATGCCGAAGACATGGCCCAGTTGCCAAATGTAATCGAACATCGTTGATGTCATGTCGGTCCCGCTCCACAAATCAATGAAGTAAAACGTTTCACTGAGGAAGAGCATGTCGGGAGTGTACATCCATATGTGGCCGAGCAAAAGGGTGAGGAAGAGCGCTGAAACAAAGGCGATGTTTTGTGTTGACTTGTTCTGTTGAGTCCCGTCAAGCATTCGGAATTTGATGTAGACCGACCCCCAAATAAGGCCACAAACGACGTACATCATACCGAACAACTCCAACACGGTGTTGGGCCTTCCAAGCATGACCATCAACAAGCGGACAATCATCAACCCGACCATGATGCCGTACCCGATTTTCAACTGGCGAGGGGTTCGCAGAATTGGGACTGGATAGACCAGAGCGATCATCACGATGCTGATGTCAAAGTAAAAATCCAAGAAATGCATCAAGGCCTTCCAAAATTGCCAGACAGATTGGGAATCATCGGTGTTGGAGTACCCGCCTGCGGCGTTTTGAAGGCCTTTGACGATGAACATCAAACAGATGAGGTGGGCGGCCAGTTTCTCATTCCATTCCAGTTTCTCATTTCTCCGAACGAAGCGAAGGGCGAGGCAGCCCAAGGTCACCGAAAGAATGGCGCCGATGAACAGCAGATTCTCAACGGCCATCTGGTTCGTTTTCCTATATTTTGTATGTTAAGATATCCCCGGATGGATGGTGATGGAGTGGCATACGCCGCTTCATGCTGCCTTTTCAGTACAGGATTCGATTTTAGACTTCAATCAATTTCATTTCTTGATTGACTGCACGCAGAACATTGCTCCCTCTTCCTTCAAACCCTGTAAAATGAATGATTTCGCCATCAAACTGGAATTCCTCCACAGGTGAGTTGAGCTTCCATTCCAATTCCTGTTCTTTCCTGTAAACACGACTAAGATAGTGCAATTTTTGATTTGAAGAACCGCGCCACAGCAGGTGTGTCTGGCGTTTTGAATGAACGTAAGGTCCTGCAGATAACATGTCAAGTTCATTGAGCAGACCAGTAACTTCCTCATCCTTGCTTTGTTGGAGCACCTCAACATCAAAACCACTGTAAGAGAAAAAGGTCAGGTTTGGATTTTTTTCTCGAATCGCAGCAACAGTTTCTCTCACGGCCTTTGCTTGCTCAAAAGGTTCACCTCCACTAAAGGATACACCCTCAATACCTTCCAAACTCGAAACCCATTCAGCGATGGTATCAGGCGTGGCCAGAGTTCGTTGTTCATGGACATGAGTGAAGGCGTTGTAGCATCCCGGGCAGCCGATGGTGCAACCCTGTACCCAAATGACGGCGCGGACACCCGGGCCGTTGGCGCGACTATGTGACATCGTCGCTGCAATGTTTAACAGGACATTTTCACCCACGGCTTAACCCTCAAGCGAAAATTTCGACGAGCCGTGTCCATCACCGGTGACAACCAATTTCAAGCGCTGATGTCCGATTTGGTGGAGGTGCTTGAAAATGAAGAGGCTCATTGGGTTAACCAACTTTTGCTCAATGATGTTGATCAAGCCTCGACCGCCGTGGCTCACCTTGCCCTCGCCCACCAACCGTTGCACATGCTGCTCATCGAGCACCAAGTCGAGGTTGAATCGGTCGAGTAGATGCTCCTTGATGCCCTTGAGTTTCCCCGACATGATGGCGGAACGGATGCTTGGGTCGTTGATGAAATCAAAGACGACGATGTTGTCGCCAAATCGGTTGAGAAGTTCGGGCCGGCCCAATGTGTCGTTGAAGTGTCCTTGGACCGCTTGCATGAAATGGGCCTTCGTTTCCTCTCGGTTGTGGCTTGGACTGGCGTCGCTCGCACCAATGTTGGAGGTGAAGATGATCACCGTCTCTGAGAAGTGAACGGTTTGTCCACGACCATCCGTCAATCGCCCGTCTTCAAGAATCTGCAAAAATTTATCCAAAACACGAGGATGTGCTTTTTCGATTTCATCAAACAGGAGAACCGAAAACGGCTTTTCAGCAACGGCGTTGGTCAACTGACCTCCTTCCTCAAAGCCAACATAGCCTGGAGGCGCACCAATAAGGCGCTGATCCGCATGCTCTTGACTGAATTCCGACATGTCGAAGCGAATGCAATTGTTTTCATCACCAAAGATGAATTCAGCAATGGATTTCGCAAGCTCTGTTTTTCCAACACCCGTTGGACCAACGAAGAACAGTGTCCCCTTCGGCTTGGTCATCTTCTTTGAGTGCTGGACCCCGGCCAATCCAAGGAAGGCGCGAATGATCATCGTCACAACACGGTCAACGGCCTCGTCCTGACCCTTAACCCGCTGACGGATGATTTCACCGGCTTGAGCAACGCGCTCCTCGTTGAGTTGGGTCCACGGTGATTCTTTCTCTCCAAACCGGTAGAGGTTGACGAGATCTTCCACAGAGAGAGGAGCCTTGCTTTGTCGGGACAACGCCGCAAGGTTTCGAATGTCAACCAGCGACATGCCGTCCGTGATGTCCGCAAGGTGTTGTTGCTGCTCACGTCCGTCGGTTGATGATTGAAGGATGAAATCCTGGCGAAGGTTGTCAATGGCTGCGGTTCGCTGCACAAGATTCGGCGTGGGGATGTTCAGGATACGAATACGGTCATCGTGATTGTAGAATCGTGGTGGTAGCGTGCCAAGCGTAGGCGTGATGATGACGAGCAACCCTGTTGGATTGTTGAGGGCTGAACCACGGAGCTGGTTCATCGGCTGTTCTGCGATGGCTTTCCCCAGTTTCGTCAGGTGGCTTCGCTCGTCCAAATCCTGTTGATTGGCCGTGGTCAACAGGTGTTCGCCCCAATCCACAATAAACATCGGTCGTTGTGAACTCGGGACGGTCAGCACGTGGCGCATGGCGTCAAACGCCATGACCGGGTCTCGATAAACAGCAGGTGCGAACACGCATCCTCCATCGTCGCCGACGGTGTCGTTGAGGAAATTGTCACCGAGGTCGTATTCCTCACCTTCTTCACTGGGCGCAGACTGTTCCATCATATCTGTGAACGTCGTGAGATGAGATTGGTTCGGAAACCGTAGGCCGTCAATGGAATCCCAGGTACCCTGCAGGGTGAATTTTTCTCCAAGAGCAGAAGTGATGTATTCAGCGAGTCGGTCTTGATTACCGTTGTTGGTTGGCCAAAGATCACGTACGTTACCGTAGAGAATCAGGCAGCGCCGGAATCCGGCTTCTCGTTGCAGTGTTCGAATCCATTCCATATCGCTCATCCTTGTCCGCCTCCCATCGTTCGGGTGTTTCCGCCCGTCGGGAAGCCTTTGCTCCCCTTTGAAATCTTATCTGGGTTTTTCCAGTTGTGTTGCACAGGGCCGGACTGAATGTTGTAGTTGGTCTCAAGAAGACCCAGCACCTCGTCGAGATGGTCAGCACATTTCCGTTCCAAAAATCCGTTCATGTCAAATTCCATTTGACCGGACAAATCGACATCAAATCGGATGCTTCGTCCTGATGACATGGTGCCAATCAAGGCCACAGCCCCTGTTTCTTTGACCACCGTGGGTTTGCCAACGGCGAAACCAAGCTCACGCATGGTCTTGATGAGGGCCGTGAGAATTTCTCGCCGCAGTTCCTCGTCAACGGCCTGTTGTTCATCGGCCACGTGGGCTTCCAACGCTTCTTTTCGAACGGTTGAGATCTCTTCAGAGAGAGTTTGCAGCTCTCCGTTCATCGCTTTGTTGACAAGGTCGTTCGAGATGCGAATCAGCCGTTCCATGGTTTCCTTATTTGCCTGGTAGGTCAAATCTTCAAGGCGCGCTTCGAGTTCAAGTTTCAAACCAAGGGCGGCCGCTTCAGACACCCACTTTTCCCGTTGTTTCTCGTCCTTACGTTGTTCTGCGGTGAAATCAAGTTGCATCATTTTCGCTCGCTCGTGTTGAATTTCTTCGAAAACAGTATCGATGTTGCTGTCCGCTGGCGCCGATTTGGCACTCTCGACAACGGCCGTGATGGCGGCCACCTCTTCGTGCACCCAGGCTGCTTGCCCATCGCTGGCCAAGTTGAGAAGTTCTCGACCAATTTCTGCTGCGGCCTGCATGACTTGCTGCTTAATTTGCCTTCGTCGCTGTTCTTCGCGCTGGCGCTCAAGCTCTCTTCGTCGTGCTTCCATTTGTGCTCGTGTCATGCCTCTTGAACTCATTTTTTCTTCCCCTTACCTTTCTTTTTCGATGACTTAGATTTGCCTTTATTCTCTGAAGATGTAGATTCTTTCTTGGCTGCCCTTTCTGCCTTCGCTTCTCGTTCACGAAGATGCTTGGCGAGACGCTCCTTGAACAAGGTCAGCGGCGTGGATGCCAATTCATTTTCAAGCAGTTCAGCCAACCATTTGTCCCGTGAATCTTGATTCTTCAGCACATGAATAACGCGTTCAGCCGTGAAATTTTCAAGTCCATTGACCGCCTTTTCCCATGGGGGATGATTTGTCATGAATTCGCTCAATTCCACAACGTTCGCCGCCAGCGTTTTGAGTGGAAGGCCGACGTCAATTTGGCGCTCAATGATAGGCTTGAGCAACAATTTCTGAAGATCTTTTGACATGGCGTCCATGTGATGTTCTCCAGCATGCCCCAATTGCTCAAAATCACTGTCGAAAGAGGATTGTTCAATTGCACGCTTCCACCGGATGCGCGCCTCACTCGCAGGCAGGTACTTCGTCACCGAGGATGACGAGGCGATTTCATCAAACAGCGCAGATGCAGAGACTGGATAAGGAACCTCAGCAAGTCGTTTTTCGACCAATGTTTTCGCTTCAGGGCCCAACTGGTGTTGCGTGAGCAGCATCAGGAGTCGTTCAAGCTCCTCACTCACAACATAGGTTGACGCTGGTGGCAACTGCTCAACGAGATTCCGGCACGCTGTTTCAACGACCCGTTGGGCCATGTGCTCCGTGTTGAGTTCGTGTGGGCTCGAATTCACCTCACTCAGGAGCGTGAGGATCTCGGCTGGATGCTCCGCATAGGCAAGTGGCAGTCGGTTGATGACAGCGTTAATCCACATTTCTTGATTCATCAAGTGCGGTTTCTTGAACGTCTTGCAGTACACATTCAGCGTTGCTAGGTAGGTTGTCAAAGCCTCGGGTGTGAACTTCCAGTCAAACTGGCGCGATTCATCGCTGGCCTCGTAGCGTTTATCCTTCGTGTCGGGATTGAGCGTGTCTAGCAGGCGGAGGATGCTGATGGATTCCAGCGTGATGTCGAGCGTGGCGTCAAGATCCCGCTTGTGCGTGAAGATGTTCCGAAACGCCTTGAACTTCTTCAATTTCTTGTTCAGTTCTTCGGAAATGATGTTGCGTTGAATGAGCCGGTCCAGCATATCAGCAAGGTGCCCGAGAGGGAGGTTGGCGCCAAGGCTCAACTCCTTGACTTTGTCTTCGAGGTGGCGATTGACCTCAAACCGAGTCATGGTGCAGGAATCAACAATCGAATGTTCCAACTTCGCCATGTCTTCCCACGGAAGATTGAGCGTTCGTTTTCGGACTTGCGTCCAAAGTCGGAAAATCTCACTCTCGTTCCCCTTTCCTGCTGATTTTTCGATGGTTTGGTGGTGGAGTACACGCTCGACATGCTTCCAAACGTTCTGTTTTTCAGCCTCATTGGCAGGCATTTTCTCAACCAGTTTCAACACCTCAGGCAGGAGATTTGCTTCAATCAGAGTGGTTTGATGGTGGTCGAGGAGGGCTACAAAACACGATTCAATGCTTGGATGGCCAGTTGGGTTGGCCCGTTCATAGATTTCACCAGCAAGCGCTCGGAACATCTCAAGCAACTTCGGGGCGTCCCCAGAGGAAAGCTCTGCCACGGCCTCGCTGATCCAAGCCTTGAGGTCGCTTTCATGACTGGACATCAAGAAACAATGCTTCGCACTCAACGTGTCCCGCAAGTATCCGTCAATTTTCACCGTGATATTTTCACCTCGCTTTGGAGAAAATGTCAACACGGGTAGCTTGAACGATTCTCCACCATCCACCTTGAGAGTAAGTGTTCCAGCTTCAGCATATCCGGATTGAACCGCCAAACTACCTTTGCTCATTCCCGCCGTTTTCGCGGGAACCGTGATGCTGGTCGGATGGTCATCGGTTTGATCCTTGAAGGTGTAGCCTTTCTTCATCTTGGAATCAAGACAGATTGAAGTTCGGTTGGCCAACAATCGGTCGAGGTTCATCATCTCCAAATCAATGTTCTCGGTTAGTTGTTCAGCCTTGAAAGAAACCAACATGCCTTCCTGGCTAATCTCATTTGCCAACATCCGGTCAAGCCGTGCGAGTGGATAAGCCGATGCGTGGGGGGCGGGGTCTCCGGTTGCCTTGGGTAGGACTTTGGCGACGTGCTTTAGAAAAGCCTTCATGTTCTTTGGTTGGGACATCAACTCGTCCATCCATGTTAAGTTTTGAAGTTCATTTCGGGCAAGGTGAACGTGCACTTCCGGTGATTTCTTTTCAATGTTCAACGCCAACGTAAGGTGAATGGGGACGTGTGCTTCACCATCAAGGTACTTTTCACTTCGCAGTTCAATGGAATTGATCTCAATGGTGTCGTTTGGATAAGCCTCGCTAAGAGCGTTCTCAACTTCTGATTGATTGGGTAGAGAATCTGCATGGTGGTTGTTGACAAAATTTGTCCAATCGGGTTGATTCAATTCTGGTTCACGTCCCCAATCCTCTTCGAGAGCATTGGAAGGAAGGCTAGCGTTCCCCATCATGAACAATTGACCCGATGACATGCAGCGAACGAATGAATACGTTTTCATCTCAACCGGTTCTTTCAGGAATCCGTTTGCATGTGCTTCTTTTCCATTGGCGGTCACCGAAAAGCGTTGTCGGTGAGCTTGTTGATTCATTTGTTCATTGATTTCCTTATCCTTCCCCCGAATTTGGTCTTGAAGGACGAGTTTTTTTGCTTCCAAATCTTTCCGCTCTCCTCGATGTTCCTCTGTACCGCTGCTGTGCGCCAAGGTTTCGAGGATGATTTTCAGTTCTGCTTCCAGCATGGAGCGTTCAGCTCGTCGTTCGTCGTCTTCACCGCTCACATCCTCTAGATCAATCAAATTGCAATGCTTGAGAACCCGCAGGGTGGATTCAACCAAGCCGCGTTCCAAGCCAAATTGAGCCACGAGGTCCTCAACGGTGCACCCTTGAACTTGAATCAAGGCCTTCAAAACAAAGCGTTCCAGCAACGAAAGTGGACGCTGTCGTGCGTGGACAACGGCGATGGGAAAGTGCTTCACCTTCCAGATGCCATCAACGGTGTGAATGACCGCCAACCCATCGTTCTGGACGATGTTTGACATGGCTTTGAGCCCGGACTCAGAGCAATTCACGCCCATCGACAACACCTCCTCGTAGTTGGTTCTGCAATTCCTCAAAATACCGCACGCTTTGAACGATGTTTCGTCCATGTTCGTCTTTTTCATCGCGCTTGATCTTGACTTTCGCCCCCCGCCATCCCCAACGGTTGCCGAGGATGATGAGCAAATTTTGGGCTCGGGAAAAGGCGACGTTCACGCGGTTCGGAGACTTCGCAAACAGCGACCGAGGTGGATGAATAGCAACGGTGTTTTTTGAGGATTCTCGGTTGTTGGTCAACCAATCCGGTGCCGGTTCACCCCGCTTTTTCAACAGACGTTGAATCTTCTTCAACTCTTTTCCAACGGGGTTTGAGTTCACCAGACTGACGATCACCACAGGGCGCTCACCGCCTTGAAATCGGTCAACTGTATCCACCTTAACATCGAGGTGCGGCCATCGCTCTTCGGTGGTATTGTCGCCTCCGCCGAAGGCTTGGCGGTCAAAAGTTCGCTTTTGAGCTGCATACGTAGCGATGAAGGCGACGGGCATTTTCCCTTTCACCAGATGACGAAGGTGCACATGGGTAGCCCAGTCCTCTGGAGCAATGTCCTCCGTTTTCCACAACCCAACTTGTTCGTTAAATTCATCAAGCAGTTTGATGCCAAGGTCGATTTCCCGCGGATTCACCTTGGATGTGCCGTCTTGGGCCTCCTCACAGTACTTCCCCTTTCGGTCGAAGGCCGAGTCAAACCAGTAGACTGCTTTTTCTGGGTAGATGAGGTGTGATCCTGCACCGAATTTACTTCCGAAATCATCCTTTTTCTTGATGATGAAGCCGTGCTGTTTAAGCCCCTTCTCTTTTTCACCAAGGCCAGCCTTGAGTTCGCCGCCATAGAATTCATTGATGGTGTTCATGATGGTCGAATGCATGCGGTACTGAACGTTTAGCGTCGCTTTGAGAGAGGGGTCAGCGTTGATGAAATGACGTTCAAAAAGGGCAGTCGTCACCATTTCTTTGTACCGATATTCTCCTGCGTTTCGGTGGTCATCAAGATCATCTTGTTCGTCCTCGGACGTCTGCATGCGTGGGTCGTTCCATTCCGGTGGAAGTTGGCGATGGTCACCAACCCAGATGACTTTCTTTGCAAGCAAGCAAGCAAGGATGATCTCAGGAGCCGTGGCTTTGCTGATTTCGTCAATGATGACCACATCAAAGGGCTCAGCAGCGTGTTCCGAGTACCATTTGTAGCTCCCACAGAGCGAGGTTGTGGCTCCGTGAACATTGACGATGGTCAAATACATCTTTTTCAGATCCTCAATAGCCGAAGCGTCCGTGGAATCAATGGCTTCAATCCATTCTTTGCGAATGTGGATCCATGCCTCTTCCTTTTCGAGCAAAGCGTGATGTTCCTGTTGCCAGTTCTTGCATGCCACCAGGAGTTCTTCCAAATCTTCTTCCGGATGGACTTGTGATGTTGTGGCTGAGTTATGATCCGATTCGCCAATGTTCAACGTAGGGAGCATTGCACGAAGTTCAGCATAATTTCGCAGAGCGTCAGCATGTTTTCGCTCGAGCATCATCAGTTGTTCGTTCGCCTTTTGCACCGCCTGCTCAGTTTCGATGACGGGGGCTTCTTCGGCCTCATCAAAGGTTGATTGGCGAGCCAAGATAAGATCTTTCAGCTCTTTCATTTGGACTGCAATCGCTTTTTCTTTTTGCTGGATGGTTTTAATTTCGCTCTCCAATTCAGCCACCCGGGCAACTCGCCATTGACTGAAATTTCCGGGAGGTGTCCGTTGTTGAGCCATGGAAATCAAGTTTTGATCGTTGAGTTTATCCCCGAGCCGTGCCATGTTGCGCGTGTCATCTGCCCATTGTGGGTTACCTTTCTTTCGTTCAGTCTCCTCGAGAAGTTTGAGTTCATTCTGCAATGTCAAGGCTGTTTCATAATCGCGGTCTTCTGCGGCTTTATCCAGCGCTGTTCGCAACGCTGCGACTTCTTCACTAACGGCTCCTTCACCTGAAACATCGTTGAGCGTCAAGATGGCTTGGTGGAGCAGCGGAAGGCGCTCTTGAGTCTTAAGGTCCTCCTGAACCGTGGTCAACAATGACTGAAGCGGCGCTCCATTTTCCAACTCAACGAAATTCACGTCGTCCCAACGCCCCGCCTCGATGTTGTTCAGTGCTCGATTGATAATTCGTACCTGACTCTCTTTCTTTTGCGCAGCGCGGTCGATTTGAAGTCGCTGCACAGCGAGTTTTTGCTTTGTTTGCTCAACCTCATCCTGTTCGCGCTTGAACTGATTAACCAGACCGATCAATCCTTCTGCCTCGGTGAGGAATCGTTTGACGGCTCCAGCATCGGCACGAAGTTTGAGGGCTCGTTCTTGTGCTTTGGCACATTCGTCTCGCACGGAAGGCAAAAAGAACGACTCAACCACGTTGTTTTCGAGGAACGGCTCGGATTCAGGATCGGGGTCTTGTGCAGCGAAATGACCCAAGTGTCGCACAGGGCGCACATTGGTCTTTGATTTTAGACGACCAAGGGCGTTGTCCACTGCAAGGTTGGTTTGGCTCGCAATAAGAACCCGTTGATTTTCGTGTGTCAGTTGGTTGGTCAACTCGGCAATGACCGTCGTCTTTCCGGTTCCGGGTGGGCCTTGAATGAGGTACACTTCAGGAGCGGCAAGGGCGGACCGCACGGCAAATTCTTGTTGTTCGTTGAGCTGATCAACAAGAGGATGTTTGAGGGCGGGCGGTTCACTGGGACCGGGCTTGGCTTTGGTGATATCGAAAATCCAGTGATGGAGGTTGCACGGGGCTTGCATGTTCTGCAAACGCTCAAGGCCATCTTTTTCGCGCTTGAGACTTCCTGCCCGCTTTTGTGGGTCGTTCACCAGCAATTGACCGACCAGAGAGGTTGGTTCCGGAATGAATGCATCGTCCAATCGAACGTGAAGGATAACTTCCTTTTTTGCCTGACCTGGCTGAACCTTCACGCGTTTTGCTTGACCCAACTCAATCTTTCCAGCGTCGTTTTGAATTTCTTCAGCAAGTGTCTCATTGTTTGGCTTGCTTTTGATGAATACGGTACTTTCACGCTTGTAGTCCATGGGCATCCGCTTGAGCAGCCCGAGAAAACGACCTTCCGATCGCACGTAGAGACGGAGAATTGGATTCTCGCTGTCAACAAATTCTGCCCTGGTGATTTCGCCTTCCCACTTGTTTTCACTGTGGCTCGCTTCCATCCATTCCAGGAATTGTTTCCATTCGAGCAGTTCTTCTTCCATTTCCGAGACCTTCGATGACAATCCGTGGAACGAATTGACCAGCCCTAGAGGGGCGATTTCTTGTCGAGTTCCGTTGAAGGCTGCTCGAACCGACATCGGGCAGGTGAGAATCAAATCCGTAGGTTCAATTTGTGGTGCTGGAACTTTACGAAAGGCAGAGGCGATACACGATTGGCCTTCGTTGAGGTCTTTGAAATTCAACAGGGCAGCGGGCAACTCACCACCGGGTCCAGCTAGGTGCATGGCTTCAGCGTCCACAGGGTGTGGAAACACCAGAAACTGGACGGTGTCATTGAAATTAACAGACTTGCGTACAATCTTGCGACAGGATGAGTTTGAAATCCAGCGCTTAAGAATGTCCAAACTGTATTGTTCCCATCGGTCCCGAGTCATACCATCGACGCGACGGTAATCATAGGGGGGTTGATGATCTGGGAACAGCAACTCAAAGTTGTTGGCAACCCATTGTGTGAGGCCCGAAGACGCACGGAAGTTGTCTCCTGCCTCACGACCCAAGAAATTTGACGTATGGTGAATCGTCAACGAGTCGTTGGACGTCATGGTCTTGGCCATCTGCTCACCGTTCCGCTTGCCAAAAGACGCTGTTCCAACATTCAAGTTCTTCGGCATCATTTCATCGCCTCCTGAACCATCTTTTGCGTTCGAGATTGGAGATGATCGAGACTCACGCCAGCCTTTTTTGGGTCCTTGGGGGATTTAGGGCCGCCAAAGCTTGCAAGGAACCCTTTAGGGTGGACAAACCAATCCTTGCCGAGCTCCTCCTTCATGGAATTCAGGTTCATCCCCTTTTTCTGGGCCTTTCGAGACAGCATGATACAGAGGCCATGCTCGCTTTCTCGAACCACAGCATGGGCACCTTGGGAAAAGATGTCTTTGGCTCGGACATGGTGTTCAGGTTTCACAAGAGCAACACCGTTTTTGATTACAATTTCAGTGGCATTGCTTCGCTGTTGATGACGACGAAGAGCGAATCGTTGTTTTCCTTGCAACAATTCAATGGCTCGGTCGACGATGTCTCGGTCGCTGAGTCCGGTCGCTCGCCAAACTTCAATCAGGTTGGCCAACACGACTCGATCATTGCAATGTTTCGCTTGGTCGGTCAAGTTGAGTTGATCCGCCCAGGGCTTCAATTCCATGTAGAATTCGGGATGGCTCTCCTTGATTTGCGAAACCAAGAATCCGAACGCACTACCTGAATTGAGTCCTTTGACGGCCCGAGGGCCGTTCATCAGATCAACGGCGATGACGTCCTCTTCAGTGATTTCAGCATCGGCGCGAACAAAAACAACGGCTGCACTGGGCCGTAGAGTGTGAAGGAGTGCAGCACTGAAGGCTGCATCAGCGTCAACGACCATGTGCGTCGCAATGGCAAGTGGGTCTTCTTTCTTCAACCAGGCTTTGACGATGTTGACCTCGGCTTGGTGAGATGAGTCGTTTTTCTTGGTGCTCATAGGTCGTTTGAAACATGTTCTGGTACATAAGGGCTGAATGAGAAAAATGAGCAATTCTAGGCGATTCTTGATTCCAAAGCACAAAAAACACCCAGAATTGGGAAAAATTCGGGGTTATTCATTTTCCTTGCGCACGGTCTAATGCCAGCCTTCCCACAGGTGTGGATATGTACTCATGACTCCCGACGTTAACTACAGCACCGATTTTTTTGAGTTTGGTGAGGTGGCCTCGGACCGTGGAGATTGTCATCTTTTCCCTTATTTTGTAAGCCATGGTCTCAACGCTCAGGGGCTCTGATGAGGCGTTGATAACTTTGAACAATTCAGTCGTCTGTGGAGAGTTGCTGAATATTTTGGTTGCAGGACCCAACTGCTCAAACACGGGTAACTCGACCACAAGACGTTCGGGCTCATTGACCCATCCTGGATAGTATCGGTCAGGCAGGACATAGAAAACAGGAAGTGTATGCGTTGATGCAGCGAACGCAAGAGCCACCGGCATCAAGTTCGTACCTCCAGTGATGCCGACGTGCCACTCAATGCTGAAGTTGCTGAATTCTCTTTCAGCTTCGATCAACATCTCGTCAAAGGCTTCCATCATTTCTTGGATGGTTTCGGCACGCCAAGGTTCTGGACACGGTACCACCCGAATCTCTGGCGGCTCATCCGGAGCGTACAATTTGCGCCAAGATTCCTGAAGATGTCCACGCACGATTTCCACATTTTCCTCGAGGCTTGTGAAGGCATAAATGACGCTTGGCCGCCATTTTGCAATAGCTGGTTTCAAGACCTCAATACCACTTCCTAGCGGGGTTGCTAACAGGCGAATGACCGGTTTCCGTGGTTTCGCCATGGTATACTACTCGGGATGTTGGTCTTCAACCCATCGTCCACGGTGCCATTCTGGCAGGGTCTATTCTTCGGGGAAATTCCACGAGTTTGGAACAATGATGTTTTGCATCCCGTTCCACCTGAAAACAAATTTGTTGTTTTTCTGACCAAGCCAATCAAGCAGGGCTGCAAACTCTGGTTGAGCCTCCGATTCAAAATGTTCAAGTTTGATTTGTTTTTCAGAAGGCACAAATTTTCCTTTGGAATTGATATGAAGCCGTTTCCAAGCATGGCCGCTGAGTTCTTCCAACCAACAAACTTGTTGGTAACTCTTCAAAATTGATTCTCCGGCTTGGCGTTTGTAGATGCCCCCTGCAAGCGACAAGGGGACATCTCCGATTTTTTGGGTGACGATATTGATGAATTCTGCGAGCCATTTTAGAATTGCTTCTTCATCGACATCACTTGCTTCATTCGCAAACAAGACGTCATCTCCAGCAACAATCCAAGGAGAGAAATCCTTGATTTGACTAGATTTTAAACTCCTGTGGAGGGCAGACCACCAAGATGAATTGAAAATCGTGGATCTTCGCTGGCGTAGGATGAGGGCATTGTGGCGCAATTGCCTTACGTTTCTTTGCAATTCGACAGTCGGCATGGAAGTTAAATCAAGTTGGTGATTCAAGTCAATACTCTTGTCAACCATTTCATGATCAAGGCCTCGTGAGTCGTTTTTGAAATCATAAACGTGGTTTATGAACAGTGAGCCAACGGCATTCCCGTCAAATTTGAGGAGATGGCGAACCGTGGTTGTTTGCTTCCGAGTGACCATGTTCTGCCCGCTGAACAAAAAAGGGAGACTTTTGTTGCGAAGTATGGTGCTCTTTCCTACTGCATGGAGAAGGTAGTGGAAAAAACAAACAAAAATTCCAGAACTCAAAAGGTCATTAGGGGTGTTGTATTTTTTTTGTTGAGTTGTAGGATTGCAGAGACAGCATCGATTTTGCCGCCAATCTTTGGTAGGTGGCAACTCAAGCAGGGTACTCGGCTCAAATGTTTTATTTCCTACACTCATGGTATCAAAATAATGAATTTGAGGCAAGAGATGAGCAACTCGGGTTTCTCCCAATTCCTCCCTGAAAAATGAGGCATTAGGTTGATTTTTGTGTGCATTTGTCCATGTATCTGGGTCGATGTGATGCAGTTTGTATGTGTGCGCCACTATCGGAGAGTGAATGTATTCTGTTGCAGCATTGACGATGATTGAATTGAATGGGTTGGTGTGTTCTCTTTGAATCATGAAAGATTTTTTTACCACTTCTGCCAACCATTCCTGCTCTTCTTTATGGCTCTTTTTTGAGAGGTATGAAATTCGCCCACCCCCATCAATGATGATCGAACCAGGCCTTTTTTCGGCAAGGATATGTGATCGAATGGTTGCAGAGATGGAGTCGAGAAGCGAGGAAGCACCAATGAAAAACGGGTGTGCGTTGTTTTCGTCAATAATTGTGTTTTCAGGGCTGTTTACGTTTTGTTTGAGGTAGCCCCACTCCTTAATCCATGTTTGAATTTTTGCGAATTTGAAGGTGTGGAGATTGAAATTTCTCCCCTTCCGTATTGAAATTGTATTGATGTACAGTTCGGGCGGATTTTGTAGGTCATCAAATTCGAGCAGGCCGCCTTCGTTTCTTTTCGGCCAGTACTTCTTACGGTCATGATCTTGCGAATGAAGGACCGTGATGAAATCCTTTTCTTCCCGATGAAGTTCTTTCTCGTCGTATTCTTTTTCATGATAGAGAGAACCTGTCCTTATGGAATGCATAAAGTGGTGAAAAATGATTTGGTCAGGTATTGTTTGAGTGTCTTCGGACGTGTTGGTATTGAGGTCGTAATGAAGGAGCATGGTTGAAAGTGAGTGCCATTCTTTATCGGAATTAATTGGAAAAATTTTATCGAGAAATGAAAGAATTTTGAAACTGACTTGCGATCGTGGGTGTAGCGGCACATCGTGCGGACGTCGTCCATTGAGGACCATACAATAACCTGAAATCATCTCCAAGAATTTACGGTGTCGCTCTTCATTGTTTTGTTGGGCAATTAGTTCATGGCCGGGCCATTGAGAAATCAATTCAGTCATTGCGCCAAAGGGGGTTTCAAAAACGTCATCGTCCCAATTTGGCAATTCGTGCTTTCGCTTTGACATACGCCATGGATTGAGTGTTCCTTGGTTGCTTGAGCCTTGCATCGAATCCCTTCTTCTTGGTCAGTGCGTGGTTGACGCCGCTCTTAATTTCAAATCCTTACAAAGTGGATATTAACATATCCTCGCTTGGATGCATCAGCATGGCCGAGGCTCGAGACTTGCATCGCCGCATCATTTTGCTGTCAGGCGCCGTTTTTGGCTTGATGTATGTCAACGTCGGCGTGCAGCATTTCACCAACACCGCCTGGTTTGAGCCGATCGTTCCCGCAGTCCTGGGCGACCCAACCATCTGGGTGCTTATCACCGGCGTTATGGAA
>MDTE01072032.1_pt1 | contig 16904 bp, 15 predicted proteins | sample 811231 | NCBI WGS metagenome assembly MDTE01 (sample SAMN05326651, study PRJNA326480) | marine metagenome | isolation source: seawater | place: Indian Ocean: Red Sea | collected 2010
AGCAGGACGCTTCCAGTTGTCGGTGGAGAAGGCAAAAAGCGTGAGGGTGTCGATACCAGCCTCGAGCGCGCCTTCAATCACCTCGCGGACGGACTTCATGCCCTCCTTGTGACCAAGATGGCGGGGAAACCCACGCTCACGCGCCCAGCGTCCGTTGCCATCCATAATTACGGCGACATGTGATGGGACAGCAGTGCCCGCGCGCACTCGATTCAGGCGGTCGGAGTCGGCCATGTCAGATGGCCATGACCTCTTCTTCTTTTGCCTTAAGCAGCGCCTCGATCCTGTTCGAGTAGTCGTTGGTCAGCTTCTCTAGCTGATCCTCACGACGGCGTCCCTCATCTTCTCCAATCTCATGGTTCTTTATCAGGTCATGGATCTGATCTCGGACAGTCCTCCTGGCGTGCCGAAGGGAGATTCGACCTTCTTCGGCCATCTTATGGAGAATCTTTACGAACTCCCTTCTGCGCTCTTCATTCAGAGGTGGGATTGGTACACGGATCACGTTTCCGTCATTCATGGGGTTCAATCCCAGATCTGACATCATGATGCCCTTCTCGATATCGCCCAGCAGCGATTTATCAAACGGCTGCACTACAATCATACTCGAATCGGGAGTATTCAAAGTGGCCACTTGATTCAATGGCATCTGAGATCCGTACGCCTCGACCTTTACGGAATCGAGAAGCGCGGGGGTGGCCTTTCCGGTTCGGACAGTAGCGAACTCGCGACGAATCGCCTCGAGTGCGTCGTCCATGCGGTTTTTTCCCTCTTCTACGGTCGCCATCTTCACCTCCGGAGCATCTGAAACACTTGGCGGAGTATCCTTGATCTATCCTGAAATGTGTTACGAAACTAGTGTGCCGACCTTTTCCCCACGAATCGCTCCCGCGACAGCACCGCTGTCGCTGAGATTAAGCACGATGATCGGCAGATGATTTTCTTTGCAAAGAGCAACCGCTGCGGCATCCATGACACCAAGTTCGCGCTGCACGACTTCCTGAAAAGAAATCTCTGCTATGAATTCAGCCGATGGATCTGTAACTGGGTCAGCAGTATACACACCCGCCACCTTCGTTGCTTTAATTACGACGTCGGAATCCATCTCGATTGCTCGAAGAACAGCCGCCGTATCGGTAGAGAAATATGGGTTACCGGTCCCCGCAGCAAACAGAACTACTCGACCCTTTTCTATATGTCGCATCGCACGACGTCGGATGTAGGGTTCGGCTATCTCCTCCATGCCGATCGCCGTCATGACACGCGTTTCGACACTCTTAGTCTCTAGGAGATCCTGCACCGCTAGAGCGTTTATGACAGTTCCAAGCATACCCATATAATCTGCTTGAACGCGATCCATACGCCCTCCTTCCGATGCAATCGCCCCTCGGACGATATTCCCACCTCCGATCACAATACCTAGGGATACCCCCATTTCGACCAGAGATTGAATTTCATCGGTCAGCTGATCCACGACTTCAGGCTCAATACCGAAACCCCGTTCTCCGGCTAGCGCCTCTCCGGAAAGCTTGAGCAGTACCCTCCTATAACGCAGATCTGACTCGTCAGACAAGGTTCGCTCTACCCGCCAATTTTCATTCTAGCGAACCGTGCCACCTCGATCTTTTCACCAACTGTTCCAGACATCTCAGTTATCAGCTGCTCTATCGTCACGTCAGGATCCTTCACGAACTGTTGGGCTAGGAGAGTACTCTCCTTAAAGAATTTCTGGAGACGCCCTTCGACGATTTTTACAGCAATCTCTTCCGGTTTCCCTTCTTCTCTAGCCTGTTGCATGTAAACGGCACGCTCACGCTCAACCACGTCCTCAGAAATCTCATCCTGCGATATCGAAATGGGGTTCGTCGATGCAATGTGCATAGCGATGTCTTTGGCGAGCGCCTTGAAATCATCCGTGTTCGCAACAAAGTCTGTTTCGCAGTTTACTTCGACGATAACCGCCGTCTTGTTGTCGAAATGAATGTAGCTACCGATCGTCCCCTCGTTAGCTGATTTCTCAGAACGCTTAGCCGCCTTTGCAGCACCCTTGGCTCGCAGAAGGTCAACGGCCTTTTCCGCGTCTCCTCCGGTCTCTGTAAGTGCCTTCTTGCAGTCCATCATCCCCGCTCCAGTCATTTCGCGGAGTTTCTTTACCTCTGCTGCGGTGATCATCGTTTCTTCACTCGCTTTGATCGTTCGTTCAAGTTATTCCCCAAATCCCCAGCCTATGCCCGTTCGTGGAAGAGGCGGCGGAACCTTTGATCGGTCTCGCCGCCTCCACTTGTCCTTCAAAAAATCCTCGCCACCCGTTATTGGGCAGTTCTCCACGGATTATTGCTCGAGGAGCGAAATCTGTTCCTAATCCTCGCCACCCGTTAGCTCATCCCCCGCAGCTTGCTCTCCAACCTGAGGAGATTCCACGTCGGGTACTTCTGCAGCCTGAGTTGCATTATCACCTTCGATCACCCCCTCACCCTCATCTTTTCGATGGGCCGCGATGACCTCGGGTCGAGGTCGACGTTTTCTTCGGGGGCGACGCCGCTTGGGAGCTTGCTTTTCCGTCGTCTCACCTGTCTCGGTGGAGTAGGTCGTAGCTTCCATTTCGTCAATCCGCCGCCGCTCTTCATCCGGAACCTCTCGCCTAGCTATACCTATCGAATCAGCCATTGCCTTCGCGATGAGCGTGACCGAGCGGATAGCGTCGTCATTACCAGGTATTGGAAAGTCCACCGCATTGGGGTCCGCGTTCGTATCCGTTATAGCAATAATTGGGATACCCAGCTTCTTAGCTTCTTTGACCGCTATCCCCTCCCGACGGCCATCCACTACAAAAATGGCTCCCGGAAGGCGTGACATGTCCTTAACACCGGCCAGATATTTGTCGAGCTTGATCCGCTCACGCTCAAGCATGAGTCGTTCTTTCTTGGTGTAGAACTCGAATGCGTTTTCCTCTGCACCTCGTTCCAACTCTTTAAGCCGACGAATCTGCTGACGGATGGTCTGAAAGTTGGTTAGCATCCCACCCAACCAGCGTTCCGTAACCCAATACGAACCACTCTTCTTTGCTTCCTCCTCAACCACACCTCGCAGCTGTTTCTTCGTACAGACGAAGAGAATCCTCTCTCCCCGAAGAACCACCTCTCGGACCGCCTGCTGGGCCGCCTTTAGACGATCAAGCGTCTTCCGAAGGTCAATAATGTGTATCCCATTCCGTTCGGCGAAGATGAAGCGTTTCATCTTAGGGTTCCAACGGCGGGTTTGGTGGCCGAAGTGGACTCCGGCCTCAAGAAGCTTTTCGAGACTTACTTCAGACATTTTTAGTCGTGTCCGTGGGGCCGATTTACGCCCCGGTCAAGATGCAGAGTCGGTTCAACCGACCCCTTGGAGTTAGCTGATCAACGCTTAGAAAATTGGAAGCGCTTGCGAGCCTTCGGGCGACCCGGCTTCTTACGCTCCACCTGACGAGAATCTCTAGTCAACATGCCTTTCTCACGCATTGCGGAACGGAGTTCTTCATCGTGTGCGACGAGTGCACGAGCTAGGCCCAAACGCACCGCGTCAGATTGTCCAGTGAGCCCACCGCCATTCACCCTCACAACTACATCAAAAGCCCCTTCGAGTTCAGCCACCTTAAACGGCTCCTCTACACGGATCTGATGAGTAGGGCGCGGGAAATAGTCTTGCATGCTGCGGCCGTTCACACTCCAATCACCTTTACCTGGACGAAGTAGAACGCGAGCTACGGAGCTCTTCCGCCGTCCTACCGTCTGGATCTGATTTTCACCGGCCATTATTTCGTCAAATTCCTGAGTCAGAGTTCCAGGGGCTCGGGCTTCTGGCCCTGATGGGGATGCTCGGTACCCGCATAAACCTTCAACTTCGAACGGAGTACTCGACCAAGCGCGTTCTTCGGTAGCATCCCCTTCACTGCAAGCTCAATCACACGCTCAGGGTGAGTCTCAATCATGCGCCTGAACGGAATGAAACGTTCACCGCCCATGTATCCGGAGTGACGGAAATATTGCTTTTGATCGGCCTTCTTGCCTGTAAGGCGGACCTTTTCCGCATTGATTACTACGACATTGTCACCAGTATCAAGATGTGGCGTATAAATCGGCTTGTGCTTGCCGCGGATAACCTTGGCAATCTCTGCCGCAAGACGACCCAGCGGTTTGTCGGTGGCATCGACGAGCCACCAGTCATGCTGGATCTCGTCGGCCTTAGGGGTATACGTTCTCATGCCCGTGATTCACAGAAACGGCGCTACTTGAAGAAAGCTGTGAAAGCTAGAATAGGCTCGCACGAGCGTCAACGACCTGCCAGCCCTGTTCCGAGAGGGTTTCCAACTATCTCGTATGTGAGATTCGGACAATCTGTGCTCGCAAAGATGGCCTATCCTGGATCGAAAACAAGAAAGCCAATAGAAAGAAAACCTAGTCTTTCCTATCTAGCGGTATGTCTCCAAGAAACGCGCGCGCGATGCATGGCGGAGCCGCCCAAGGGCCTTCTCTTTGATCTGCCGAACCCTCTCTCTAGTAATCCCAAGGATCTCCCCGATTTCTTCCAGAGTCATCGGATCTTGTTCGTCTAAGCCAAAGTAGAGTCGGAGAATCTTGGCCTCCCGTTCCTTAAGCGAGGTGAGTGACTCTTCTATAGATGCCTTGAGTGCGTGCTCGAAGGCTTCATCTTCTGGTCCTGGAGAATACTGATCAGGGAGGTAGTCTAAGAGACGGTTGTCCTCCCCTGGCGTCATTGGCGCCTCTAACGAAAGGTGCGAGCGCGAGATAGCTAGAGTCCGCTCAACGTCCTCTTTACTAACATCTAGATCCTCTGCTATCTCTCTAACCGTTGGCTCGCGACCCAGTTCCTGTAAAAGTGCGGAACTGCGGCGCCCAATCCGGTATAGCGCTCCCGCACGATTGAGAGGCACACGAACAATTCGGCTCTGCTCCGCCAAGGCCTGCAGTATCGCCTGCCTAATCCACCAGACAGCATAGGAAATGAATTTGATCCCTTTCGTCTCATCAAATTTGTGGGCTGCACGGATCAATCCAAGATTGCCCTCATTGATGAGATCAGAAAGTGGAACCCCCTGATTCTGATACTTCTTGGCTACAGAGACAGTGAAACGAAGATTCGATCGCACAAGCTTGTCGAGTGCTTCGTCATCCCCCTTGCGAATGAGTTTCGCTAGACGTGCCTCCTCAGCTCGATCAATCAGTGGGTACTGACTGATCTCTTTCAGGTACTGATCCAGCGAGCCTTCCCTGGAAGATGCTATGCGGGACTTAAAACTCATAAGGATGCTGGGACGGAGGAGTCTAGGCCAACCGCGCAGGGCATCGCAAAAACGCAGCCTGCTTACGATCTAACGGATACAGGAAACACGCAACATCTGAAACAAATTCAGCGGATCACCATCCCGATTCGATTCCACCTCACCTTTGAAGATCTTCGGATCGACTGGTCGACTTTTGGTTCAGAAGAGTAGTACACAAGCCATGGCCGCCCGCGAATCCCGTCTCGAGTAACGAAGCCCCAATAGCGTGAATCCTCGCTAATTTCTCTGTTGTCACCTAATACGAAATAGCTCTCGTTAGGCACGACTATCGGACCCCAGTTATCTCGAGTGGGCCTATACTCCGGCCTCCAAGGTGTGACCGAATGCCTGGACTGCCACTTCATGTCAGGATGGGCGGCATCCCTGCTCCCATCGACTTTACGCGCATACGTTTCAAGTACTGGAATGTTGTTCCTGAAAAGAGATTTGTCTCGCATCTCTATAGTATCACCAGGGACACCGACAATGCGCTTGACGTAATTCTTTTCGGGTTCATGTGGCGGGCGGAATATGATTATCTCCCCTCGTGCAGGCTCTGCCGATCCGGTGAGTACTATGTCCGTTCCAGGAACGTTTAGCCCGTAGCCAATCTTACTCACCAACAAAAAATCACCAACTAGAAGTGTGCCCTCCATCGAAGCGGTCGGTATCCTAAAAGCCTCAACGACCGTGGCTCGGATTAAAAGAAAGCAAAAGAACGCTACTGTGACTGATTTCACCCAATGAAGCAGTCTGCGTCCTAAAAATCTTGCAGTCGGCTCATGTCCTCCACGAATCACCGTCTTAACCGTCATACTGATGCCAATATCTATCCTGCCAGTGCCACCACAATCTTAAATTTTTGTTGAGACACCAACTCTGTATTTTCAGGCTCACACACCCAAAGTCATACCGACGCTGTCCGGATGCTATCCACAGAACTCATACAAGAACTCTCTCTCATTGCGAGAACTTCATCCCCCTCAACTGTCTCTGATTAAGCCGTACTTCTCAATCTTCTTGTAAAGGTTAGATCGCGGCATATCGATGCGTCTGGCAGTCTCAGCAACATTCCAATCGTGCTCCTGGAGCTTCTTATTGATGAAAGCGCGCTCTGCGCCATGCTTAAAGTCCGAAAATGTGTCACTTGAGAGGAGGTGACCCTCAACCCTTGGACCCGAGGATCTTTCACCAGCAAGCATATCAACATCCTCGAGCCGCACAGTGTCTCCGGAGGAGAGTATCAGCAGTCGCTCAACCGTATTTCGCAACTCTCGTACGTTGCCTGGCCAAGGTAAGTTTTGAAGTCTCTCAATGGCAGCCATCTCGAATGATCGTGGAGAAAGTCCATCTCGGGAAAACATAAGATCGGTAAAGTGCTGTACCAGCATCGGAACATCGTCTCTACGATCTCGTAATGGTGGCATGTGGATAGGAACCACGTTCAATCGATAATACAAATCTTCACGGAACCCCCCCGAGCTGATCTCATGTTCTAGATCCTTATTCGTTGCCGCGACTACACGGACATCTACTTCGATTGATTTCTTACCACCCACACGTGATACCACACCCTGCTCTAAAGCTCGAAGAACCTTTGCCTGAGCTTGTGGAGACATGTCTCCGACCTCATCCAGGAATAATGTGCCTCCGTGTGCCTGTTCAAACTTTCCTGCATGGTCAGAGATTGCACCCGTGAACGATCCCTTTAGGTGTCCAAAGAGAGCTGATTCTATTAGCTCGGACGGGATTGCCGCACAATTCACCTCTACGAACGGACCACTAGCCCTCGGGGACAGTCGATGAATCGCACGGGCGACGAGTTCCTTTCCCGTTCCATTTTCTCCTGTGACCAGTACACGTGCTTCGGTTGGGCCAACACGCTCAATGCGCTCAAGCACCTGTCTGATCGGGTACGAAGTCCCAACGATCTCATAGCGGCTCTCAATCTGATTTCGTAGATCAGTCACGGACTGGGTCAGTCCTCGGAGCTCTAGGGCGCGCCGCAAAGTGACCAGAAGTCGGTCTGTGTCGAGAGGCTTCTCTAGGAAATCATAGGCGCCCTTCCGAGTAGCGTGGACTGCAGTATCTATCGTCCCGTGGCCCGAAATCATCACAACGATACTGCTCATGTCCTGCTCACGGAGCTTCTCCAGTACTTCAAGGCCATCCATTCCCGGCATCTTCACATCCAGGAAAATGACATCGGGATTGAAGTCTGCGGCTATTTCAAGACCCTCATGGCCATCTTCAGCTACCCGCACCTCATGACCTTCGTACTCAAATACCTGACGGAGAGCGCTTCTGATTCCATGTTCGTCGTCGATTACAAGAAGTCGGGTCATGAAAATCCGTGACTGTTGAGTCTGCAGAGATCAGCCATCTACATCTACAGCCCGATCCAAAATTGGTTCGGCTAAGAATAGAATCACCTTGTTGCCATCTACACGAACTTCAGCAATCTCTGGTGGGAGCGTGACCTCCAACCTGCGGTCACCTGGTACGTTCGGGGTCTTCGAGATTTGCTGAATCAGCAGATCCACCAGCGGAGGGGGTAGCGAGATGTCATGTATCCAAGCACCAGTCACTTTTAGTACCAGACGGCGTCCAGTGCCCCAGAGTACGCCTTCGATTTTCCCACTTAAAGTATCAGGCAAGACCGAAAACAGTGAGCCGAAGCTCGAGTCTCCTTCCCAGTCACGAGTCACGATTAGCGCCTGCAAAACGGCTACTCCCTCGTCTATGCTTACGCCTACCTGCTCAACGCCAATCGGCAATAGGCCCGGAAGAATATTATTCAAGAGGACCATCACTTCGTCTGATCCGAAAGACATCGACGATTCACTCCTGCCCGCTCTGAACAAGAGAAGTCGCTCTAGAGTTTGAGCTTCGAGGATGTCAGCAGATATCTGAGGCATATCAATCCAAGACGGAGGCTGGACTGTGTGTGGCTCCTCAATGGAATCAATTTGAATTAGGTCCTCATCTATTCCCATCGAGATGACGACCGCAACCAAAAAGCTCAGGAGCCCTACTGCGATGCAAGCCTCAAGCTTTGCCCTCATTTCTTCCGCAGAGTGATGGAAGAAACAACACTGTACCGGGGTCCCCTTTTAGACACATGACCCCTTATGAGATCGATCGCGCCAACTTTCACCAGCTCATCGAAATCGAGTTCCGAAAATATCTGGTCTAGGTTCCTGAATGCTCCCGCCCCCCCCTCGTTTCTAGCGCGTCCGAGGGTTATGTGTGGATGAAACGAACGAGACGCAGATGTAAAACCAACATCACCGAGAGACCACTCCAGATCCTGTTTAAGGCATCGCATCTCCGGACAAGCCTCGACTCCTAGCCAGATTTCATCCGGTCGGCGTACCGTAGGAAATGCTCCAAAACCTCTGATTTGGGTGTAAAACGGACGAGTTCCAGACGCAACTCTTTCCAGCGCTGCTGTTACGTCGCTTAACTGCTCCCGCCGCACCTGACCCAAGGATTTAAGCGTGACATGGAAATCTTCCGGCTCAACCCATCGTACAGGAAGATCATGGTCGCGTAACGCGCCTGCTACCCGATGCATCTTCACCCGCTGCTTTTTCGGAAAGTTGATGCCTACAAAAAGCCGCATCTGCGCTCACATTGTGGGGCTTTGCCGTATGATTTGAACAACTCTGTTTGTTATTCCTAGCATTAAGTCTATGATCTGACGCCGTGTGGTGCGAGGAAGTCCTCGCTCAGTTCCCGGCAGTAGAACCTTGAATAAGCAGCGCCAAAGGAACGTCATATGCCAATCATTGATGATTTCCGACTCAGTTTCCAATTAGACCCTTTTGAAAGAAGTCGGCCGCAAATTTCACCTTCCGTACAAAAATCCCGATCATAAATTGGCTCTATCGCTGGGCTTACCTCTCAGGTCCTGAACTGAATCAGTTGTAATAACAACCACCGAGGTGAGGATGATAGCCGCTGCCAACATTAAGCGAGGAGTGAGCGGCTCGTCTGCTAGAGCCCAACCGAGCAAAAGAGCGACAACAGGATTTACGTATGCATAGGTAGCTACACGAGAGGGCAGAACGACAGTTAACAGCCAGACGTAGGCAGCGTAACCAACGATCGCACCGGCGAGGATGAGGTAGAGCAGGGCCCACCATGACCTTGGGGAGACATCCAAAAGCGAAAAGCCGACTAGCTCTCCAGAGGCCAAAGACAGTAGTGTAAAAATCGCACCGCCACTGAGCATTTGAGTAGACACGAGCATCGCCGGCCTCGGCGGGTTCTCCACGTAACGTGAGACAAGTGACCCGATCGCCCAGCACATGCTTCCAACCAACACTAATGATGCCCCTAGGAATTCCTGTCGGCCACCAGCACCAACACCTAGCGAACCGGCTAGTAGCCCAACACCTAAAAACCCAACTATCAAACCCATCGTCGTCCTCCTAGAGGGTCGATTCCCAGAGCCAAATCGAGTATCAAGCAACACCATCCACATGGGCACGGTCGCTACTATTAGAGCTACAAGACCGCTCGGCACCCATTGCTCCGCCACCACTACAGCGCCATTGCCTCCAACAAGCAAAAGTGTGCCAGAAATCGCCCCACTCCTCCACTGGACTAAGGTCGGCGCCGAGTCCCCTCGTGTTCTCAACCAGGTATACATCAGCGCTCCCGCAACAAGGAAGCGAACGGCGGCCATCCCCAAAGGCGGCATCGTCTCGATCGCGAACCGAATAGCTAGATACGTCGAACCCCAAATGACGTAAATCGCAGCAAAGGCGAGGATGACGGCAGTCATCCTCACCCTACCTCCATCATCTCCCCAACGGGTTGGGGCCGAGTGAGCCCTCGCTGAAAAACTCACTAGCTCAGGTAGCAGTTCAAATGAAGGCCGCACATGCGAGGAGCAATCTCTTTACGGTTATTCCTTCTTGGGCGCTTTGGCTCCCCGCCCCAAGCTTCGTCTTTGTCGGCCTAGTCCTATCCACGTGGGTCTTCTACGTAAGCGCCCGACCCATTTCTCTCTGGAGTTCAGGTGAGCAGAGCCGTTAGTTGACTCATGCTGTCCTTGGCATCTCCCAACAGCATCTTGTTGTTTTCCTTGAAGAACAGAGGATTTCCAACACCTGCATATCCTGCTCCCAAGCTACGTTTGAGAACTATCGTGGTCTCAGCCTTCCACACTTGAATCACTGGCATTCCATATATGGGACTAGACTCATCTGTCTCCGCACCGGGGTTGACCACATCGTTTGCGCCGATGATTAGAACCAGATCCGTCTCCGGGCAATCATCATTGATCTCGTCCATTTCGAGAACGATATCGTACGGCACACCCGCCTCCGCCAAGAGGACATTCATATGTCCCGGCAAGCGACCTGCAACGGGATGAATCGCGTAACGGACATTGCACCCCCTCTTGCGAAGCATGCCGGAGAACTCATTTACGAGATGCTGCGCCCGAGCTACAGCCATTCCGTATCCGGGAACAATCATGATACTCTTCGCGTTGCGAGCGAGTTCGGCCACTTCTTCGATATCGGTTACGGTTACCTCCCCCTCGATTTCCGCCCCCTCCCCCGTTGGATTCCCTCCGTCTGTTCCGAACCCTCCGAAAACAACGTTCCAGATAGATCGGTTCATCGCCTTGCACATAATGTAGGACAGAATCGCGCCACTAGATCCTACAAGCGCTCCAGTCACCAATAGCAGGTCATTCGCCAGCATGAATCCAGCGGCAGCGGCAGCCCAACCCGAATAGCTGTTGAGCAAGCTGACCACAACCGGCATGTCAGCACCTCCAATCGCGATTACGAGATGGACTCCAAGAAGGCAAGTGAGTCCTGTCAACATCATAAGAAACAGAAACGCACGACTGTCCGTTGAAGGGTGACTGGCCACTTGAAGTGCCGCCTCAATCCTCTCGACTTCTGCAACCGCTGCGTTGATCTCATCCTGCATGAGTCGGATTCCAGCCGACTCGTTCTCGATACGCTCTAAAACCCCCTCCGCGGCCTGTAACTGCTTCTCCAGTTCGACCGCTGTTTCGGCTTGCGAGACTGTGTCTGAAACATAGGGAACAGCCATCCCAATGCATGCAAGAGCTGCTATCGCGTTGAGACCATGGCGGCCAGGAAGCAACAAAGGGGCTCCTGGAACTCGTTTACCAAAAAGCCAACCGCGCAACTTAGCCCACGCCACGATGGACCCCGTGAACGTGATGGCCCCAATGGCGACTCCAAACCAGATCTCAAGCAGGTGAACCAGATCACTTCCGTAACCCGCGAGATCTGCTGTCAGCCATGTCGAAATCCCGACCAACACCGCAGCGAGTCCTACAAAGCTATGCAGTAAGGCGACCAACTGTGGCATTGCTGTCATAGCCACCCGCTTGGCCATAACGGATCCAATCACACCTCCGACGAGTGCTGTCGCTATCAATAGAGTCCAGTTGTCTGAACTGATCACTCGGGTGGTTCCATAGGCATCCGGCACCACCAATAGGAGAATCGTCGCACCAATCGCGATAACCATTCCAACGAGACCGTATGAGTTACCACGGCGAGCCGTCTCTTGATTAGAGAGACCACCAAGACTGAGAATGAAGAGAATCGCCGCACCCAGATATGCGACATTGGGTATAGCTACGAAGCTTTGGAGTTCCATCCTAGTTACCCTCCTTACGGAACATCTGCAGCATTCGCTGAGTGACAAGGAAGCCACCGGCTATGTTGATGCTGGCGACTAGAATCGCTACGGCACCAAGCACCGCCGCGGTATTCACTTCTGTGCCAGCTACACCTAGCAACCCACCCACGACGATGATCCCGCTGATCGCATTCGTCACACTCATCAGAGGTGTATGCAAAGCCGGCGTCACACTCCAGACAACCTGCCATCCAATGAAGCAGGCTAGGAGAAACACAGTGACCTGCTGAACAAAATGAGGGACAGGAGCGCTCTCAGCTGTAAAACCAATCAGCGCAAGCACTACGGCAAGCGTGAGGGCAATCACATTACGAGGCCCAATCGCCATAGGCTCATTCGACGCGCCATGACCGTGCCCGCTGTTCTTCTTGGGCTGCGGAAGATCAGCAACTACTTCGGAGTCCCCCTTACCCTGACTCGTGACTGGAGGTTTTTTGGGATCGGGAGGAGGAGGCCACGTTAGAGTCCCCTGCCGCACTACTGTGGATTTTCGCACTACTTCGTCTTCAAAATCGACCTTGAAGTCTCCAGCACCACCCATGTCCGCTAGAAGATTGACGATGTTCGTCCCAAAAAACTGGCTCGCATGGGTAGGAAGCCGGCTGGTTAAGTCTGTGTACCCAACAACATGCACTCCGCTACTCACCACTACCTCACCGGGGACAGTGGCTGTGCAATTCCCCCCTTGTTCGGCAGCTAGATCGATAATGACTGATCCCGGCTTCATGCTGTCGATCATATCTTGCAAAATGAGTTCTGGGGCCTTTCGTCCCGGGATCAATGCTGTCGTAATGATGATGTCTACCTCTTTCGCCTGATCCGCAAAACATTCGAGTTCGGCCTTAAGGAACTCATCACTCATGATGTTGGCGTAGCCCCCACTGGATTCCTGAGACTCGTCCATCGGAACATCAAGCATGAGGAACCTTGCGCCCATACTCTCCACCTGCTCCTTGCACGCCGGTCTAACGTCGAAAGCTCGGACCTCAGCCCCTAAACCCCTAGCTGTACCAATCGCGGCGAGACCAGCTACACCTGCTCCGATCACCAGCACCTGCGCAGGACGAGTCTTCCCGGCTGCAGTGATTTGGCCGCCGAAAAAACCTCCGTATAGGTGGGCTGCCTCCAGTACGGCACGGTAACCGGCGATGTTCGCCATTGAACTGAGGACATCCATCTTTTGAGCACGAGTGATGCGCGGGATCTTGTCTAGCGCAATTGCTGTTTTCGAGCCGCTCTGAAGGTGTTCGACAAGCTCAGGATTCTGCTCAGGAAATAGCAGCGAGATCAGCGTACCCCGATCCGAAAGTGAATCCGCCTCATGGCTACCATCACTGCGGGCTTGAGGTGGGTTGATCTTGCATACCAAATCCGAAGAACTCCACAGAGAATCCGCATCTGACGTTATAGAAGCCCCAGCATCTATGAACATTTGGTCAGGGTAATTCGCAAGCCCACCTGCCCCTGCTTCAACACTTACCTCGAAGCCCATCTTGATCATCTTCTTGACCGTGTCGGGCGTGGCGGCCACGCGCCGCTCTCCGTTCAGAACCTCTTTGGGAATTCCTATGCGCATAACAATCTCTGGGGGTCTAAAGAAATGCCTTTTGGGATTGTCTCCAACTAAGAGAAACGTGGACGTTACGGTCTCGCTTAGGAACCCCTTGAGGCCTTACTCCCTTCACTGAAGCCCTCCGCGATTTCCTTTAGAAGCGCCCAAGTCTTCATCACGTGTCCTTCATTCGTCTTGATATTTCCGACTGCCAAACGCAAAACCACAAGTCCGTTTAAGACCGTATGCGTCAAAAATGCCCGCCCCGAATCATTTACTGCGTTGAGAATTTCATGGTTGATTCGGTTTTGTTCTTCCGGCGTTTCACCTTGGGTGCTACGGAAGGTAACTAGCCCTAGGTGGACCGGCGCCATTACCTCCCATTGATTCTCGTCATCAATCGCCTTCCCCAGCAACGAAGCAATCTTCAAGTGTTTTCGTATACGGGCTATCAGTCCATTCTGACCAAAATATCGGATTACGAACCATAGTTTGAGGGCACGGAACCGCCTTCCTAGCGAAATGCCAAAATCCATGAGGCTCCGAGATTGAGAGACCTCCGAAGACTGGAGATACTCTGGGACAATCGAGAAGGCCCGCTTCAGAATTTCAGGCCTCCGACAGTAAAGAACCGAGCAATCAATGGGAGTGAACAGCCACTTATGAGGATTGACGACTATAGAGTCAGCTCGCTCCCAACCGTCGAACCATGTTCGGGACTCCGGCAGCATTGCCACGGGCCCGCCATAGGCAGCGTCAATGTGCAACCAAATACCATAATGATCTGCGATGTTTGCTATCTCGGCCACTGGATCAAGCGCCGCTGTAGACGTCGTGCCCAGGGTCGCCACAATCGCGCATGGTTTCAGACCCGCATTCAAATCCTCAATGATCGCGGCATCGAGGTCATCGATCCTCATCGCGAATTCATTGTCAGTTGGGATCGTTCGATACCCTCGCTGCCCTAATCCCACTGCCAGCACACCCTTCTCTACGGAAGAGTGGGCCTGTTGTGATGCGTAAATCCGTCCCGGTGCCATCCCGAACAGTCCATTTTGATGGGCATCTGGCCACGTACGCTCCCGCGCTGCGGCTAGAGCGTACATGGTCGAAGATGATGCAGTGTCGTTGATCACGCCCTCGAAGGCAGCGGGGAGAGCAAGCAGTTGCCTCAACCAATCTGTAGCCACCTCCTCCAGTTCTGAGGCTGCAGGTGCGCTTCTCCAAACCATGGCATTGACATTGAGTGCCGAAGCAAGGAGTTCTCCTATGATACCTGGACCCGACGCTGAAACCGAGAAATAACCGAAGAAGGCCGGATGATTCCAATGATTCATCCCCGGGACGATGATCGAACGAAAATCATTCAGAAGCGCCTCCATAGATTCAGGGGTCGACGGAGGCTCGGCTGGGATTTCCCTCTTGATATCCCCCGGCTTTGTTGAGGGAAACACAGGAAGGTCATCGACCTCCGCTAGGAAGTCCGCGATCCAGTTAACCGCCTCATGCGCGTACTCTCGAAATTCCTCGGGAGGCATGTCACCCAGACCGCTCGCCCAGCCTGGCTTCTCCTCATTCAACGGTGCTCTCCTTCTTCGGTTTTCCGCCGTTATCACGTGACAATCCAAAGCCGCCAAGTTGAGTTCTTCCTCATGATCAAACCCTTGGCGTAGGGGCACATAATACAGAAGCGAGAGTTCCGGCGGAACGACTTACCTCGAGCTCATCGGCTAAGATTCAGACTCAGAAACCACATTCTGGGTAGAGTCCCACAACCTCAAGTTCACCGTCACCGTCGTTCCAAGACCCACCTGGCTCTCAACCTCGATACTCCCGCCCCAAGCACGAACTACCCTCTGCACTATCGCCAATCCGAGCCCGGCTCCCTTTGAGCGAGTGCTGAATTGTGGCTCGAAGATTCGAGGTAATACATCTTCCGGAATCCCCGAGCCATTATCAGTCACTTGCAGGGTGACTGTCCCGGGGATGACACCTCGATAAGCCGAAATGACGACAGATGTCCCCTCACCTCCCGCGACCCGAGCGTTCTCCAAAAGATTTCCCAGTACCTCTTTCAGTTCGGCACTGCGTGCTACGACCAGAGGAAGTCCTTGTCGAATCTCCTGCGAAAAAATCACTCCCGACGAAGCTCCTCCGTACAGCACCATCACCTCTTCCACCACGTCTTGCAGCACTACACCGGTAAGTGGCATGTCCGGGGCGCCAGGGGCGCCGAACCGAGAAAAGGATTGTGCAATTTCCGCCAGTCGGTCTATCTCCCCTAGCATGGCGTCCGCGTTACGCACCAAGATCTCTTCAAAGTCTGGGCGCTCATCCTCCCATGCTCTTCGAACGTGCTGGATGCTGAGCTTTATGGGTGTTAGCGGATTCTTCACCTCATGGGCAACCTGCCTAGCCATCTCACCCCAAGCCAAAACACGTTCGGCTCGAAGTTCATCCGTCACATCATCGAGTGCTATAACCACGCCTCGCCTTGAGCCGAACCTCCCTAAGCTTCGTGCTCGCACTCTCACTCGACGGTCAAGCACTTGAAAGTCCGAGTTAGCTTCATCGGCTTCACCCTCTAGGTAATCATCAAGCCACACCGCGAAGGGATCCCCAAGCACGCCATCTTCAGGAAGTTTCTTTCCGACCAAAACCCTCACACCTAGCAACTCCTCAGCTCGGGGATTCACAAGAGTAACCCGACCCGTAGGATCCAAGGCCACCATGCCAACTGCGGACTCATCCATGATAAGCTGGGTTCGCCGTGAGGTCCTCAACAGTTGACGACGCGCGCGGCGAACTCGGCCAACCATGCGATTAAACGCCCGGAATACGGCTCCGAATTCATCGCTCCTATGCGCCGGCAGGCGTAAGCTAAGATCCCCAGAGCCTACACTTTCCGATGCAATCTGTAACGCGAGGATAGGCTTCGTCAGAGCTCGGCCCGCTACCATCGCCAAGACTAGTGAAAGAACAGCACCAAGCAGAACGACAAAGGCAAGTAACTCAAGAAGGTCGGTGGTACCAAGGGCGCTAGAACCAGCTTGTAACGGGATTTGCACGGCCAAAACATCGTCGTCTGGAAGACGGCGGTAAGCCATTACATACTCCCAGCCCCCAACCGTCGATTCGCGAAACTCACGGGTTGTCTCGTTTGAATCCAGAGATTGGAGCACATCATACGGTGTCCAGCCCTCATAAAGCCCAAGCTCAACAACTTCCTCCAGCGAGCCATCTCGCAGTTGGCCACCCCGGTACTCCAGTAAATCTGCTCCAACCTGGCTGGCAAGCCTTTCCATCTGACCGCCTAAGGCTTGGTACCAA
>MDTE01178876.1_pt1 | contig 16901 bp, 12 predicted proteins | sample 811231 | NCBI WGS metagenome assembly MDTE01 (sample SAMN05326651, study PRJNA326480) | marine metagenome | isolation source: seawater | place: Indian Ocean: Red Sea | collected 2010
CGTGGACACGATAGTAAGGCCGAATAATTGCTGGTCTTTTTCTATTTTAATAGCCCGAGCTAAATCATTCCAACATGTTGGTGAATTTCGGGTAAGACCGGTGACCATCGCGTCCGCATCACCGCATGCTACCATACATGCCGCAAAAATATTGCGATCCTGATTAACCATTCTTTGACAGTCACGGAATAAAAATCCGCTTCGCGCAAGTCGTTGGTACAAATAGTCGGTATATTGTTTGTTTCGTTTCGATAATCTAGCATTGTGCGCTTCGATTTTTTCGGTGCCAACGAGTCCTAAATCCGCCATCTTTTCACCAACAACTGAATCACGGCCAATGAGAACGGGCGTTCCATAACCGGCATTTCTGAATACTTGCGCGGCTCTGATAACTTTTTCTTCTTCTCCCTCTGCAAACACAACCCGTTTTGGTTGTTTTTTGACCTGCTCAAAAATTTCGTTAAGGCTGCCAACAGTGGGGTCCAGTCTTGCTTCTAAGGAAGCGCGGTAATTTTTAATGCTTGCTAATTTTCTTCTCGCTACACCTGATTTAATTGCAGCCTCGGCTACTGCTGGAGGTACGGCAGCGATCAGCCGGGGATCAAATGGGGTTGGAATTAGATAGTTTGGTCCGAACTTCAATCGTTGACCAGAATAGGCGCCACTGACCTCATCTGGAACATCCTCTTTTGCCAGAGCCGCTAGCGCCTTTGCAGCGGCAATTTTCATTTCGTCATTGATGCGCCGGGCTCGCACATCGAGAGCCCCTCTAAAAATATATGGAAAACCAAGTACATTATTAATTTGATTAGGGTAGTCAGAGCGGCCGGTTGCTATAATGGCATCTTTGCGGACCGAACGCACATCTTCTGGCGTAATTTCGGGATCTGGATTGGCAAGAGCAAAGATAATTGGTTCGGTCCCCATGGATTCAACCATCTTTTTTGTAACAGCATTTGCCACTGAAACGCCAAAAAAAACATCAGACCCTTCAATCGCCTCTTCAAGAGTACGAGCTGGGGTGTCAAGTGCGTAGGCGGACTTCCATTGATTCATTCCTATGTCCCTGCCTTGGAAAACAACCCCGTTTGAATCACACAAAGTGATATTTTTTTTCGAAAAACCCATAGCTAACAATAATTCTAGGCAGGCAATTGCTGCTGCACCGGCTCCGTTTACTACCATCTTTGTGGTTTTTGGATCACGACCAGTCAGGTCTAAAGCATTTAACAGTCCAGCAGCGGCAATAACAGCGGTTCCGTGTTGATCATCGTGAAAGACCGGAATATCCATGATTTCTTTAAGTTTCTGCTCAATTACAAAACATTCTGGTGCTTTGATATCTTCTAAATTAATGCCCCCAAAGCCGGGACCTAAATATTTTACGCAATTAATAAATTTTTCTACATCACGGGTATCCACCTCTAAATCCACAGCATCAATATCTGCAAAGGTTTTAAATAAAACGCACTTCCCCTCCATTACCGGTTTGGCTCCTGCGGCACCTAAATCCCCCAATCCCAGCACAGCGGTTCCGTTAGATATTACGGCAACCATATTTCCTTTATTGGTGTAATCGTATATTGATTCCTCTTCTTCAAAAATTTTTAGACAAGGGGCTGCAACGCCGGGGGAATATGCCAAGGACAAGTCCCGCTGAGTCGTGATTTTTTTGATTGGGGAAATGGAGAGTTTTCCGGGAGGTGGGCCAGCATGCAATGCTAAAGCCTCTCTTTCCAGATTGCTTATTTTATTGTGGCCGGTACCGCTGCTATTTGCCATTTCTTTTTCTGGTTTTTTTATATTTTTGCTAGCCATTGCCTTCCCTTTACCAAAGATAGTTTGTTTAACAGGTTATTGGTGGACTTAAAATTAATTTGATTGCAGGATAGAATTTCTTCCTTTCTACCTAGTTTGTCTACAGTCCATCAAATGGTAAACTGATTTTATGATAACTGGTAAAATTGCCCAGACAAAACCGGAAATGTCAAAACAGTCGAAGTCAGTGGCTAAAATCACCCCCATGATGGCGCAATATTTTGAGATTAAAAGTTGCCATCCAGATAGTCTCTTGTTTTACAGAATGGGAGATTTTTATGAATTATTTTTCGAAGATGCTTCGAAGGCATCCGAAGTTCTTGACATTACCCTCACCCATAGAGGCAAGCACATGGGTCAAAAGATCCCGATGTGTGGCGTGCCAGTACACGCCTCTGAAAGTTATCTTAATAAACTGATTAAAAATGGATTCCGGGTTGCTGTTTGTGAACAAACGGAGACGCCAGAGGATGCCAGGAAACGTGGAACTAAATCTGTAGTAAAACGAGAAGTTGTGCGCGTTGTCACGCCTGGAACGATTACAGAGGAAGGTCTCCTAGACTCCAAAGAGAACAATTATTTGGCGGCGTTGGCCGATTTACGGGGTAATATGGGTCTTGCGTGGTTAGACATTACAACAGGCTCATTTCAAACCTGTCCGGTCAATATTGGAACGTTGATGGCAGTGTTGGGTCGGATCGAACCCGAAGAGTTACTCGTCTCTGATCATCTTCTCCAAAATGAGTCCGCAAAAGGTAAATTAGAAAATTGGGAAAAATCTCTAGTATCTCTTAATAAAAGCCAATTTGATAGCGAAGTTGCCAAAAAAAAATTGGAAATAACCTTTAAAATGTTTTCGCTTGATGCTTTGGAGAATTTTTCGCGGGCAGAAATTGCCGCTTGCGGAGCTTTGATAGCTTACATAGAAATTACACAAAAAGGGCGATTGCCCCATCTTCAAAAACCACGTCGAGTATTAAACGATACAGTTTTAGGGATTGATTTTGCTACGCGACGCAACCTTGAATTAACACAAACATTATCTGGAGAAAATAAGGGGTCCTTATTTTCTGTAATGGATCATACCACAACCGGAGCTGGGTGTCGCATGCTCAAAAGTTGGCTCTGTTCCCCTCTGACTAGTGTCTGTGATATTAAAAAGCGGCAAGATGGTGTGCAATTTTTCTTTGACCGTTCGGATTTACGAGATGAATTGCGAAGAGTTTGTAAAACGGTAGCTGATATAGAGCGACCTCTCTCCCGCTTAACATTGGGGCGCGGTGGTCCTAGGGATATGTCATCTATACGTGAGAGTCTAAAGGCTGCTCAGACTTTAAAGGATTTATTAAGAACCCCTGCAGAACTCTCCTTACCTACCTTAATTAGTGATATAATAAACCATCTGGGAGGACACCAAAAACTAGTTGATCATCTCGAACGTGCGATAATAACTGATCCCCCTCTTTTGATCCGTGATGGTGGGTTTTTTGCTGCTGGGTATTCTCCAGAATTAGATAAATTCCTTGGTTTGCGTGACAACAGTAGAAAGTTGATTGCAAGCCTCCAATCTAAATATTGTGAAATTACAAATATACCTTCATTGAAAATTAAAAATAATAACGTTCTTGGATATTTTGTAGAAGTAACCCCGTCTAACGCGCAGAATATGCCTGATAAGGATGGCTCCCCTTTTCTACATCGTCAGACTCTAGTGAGCGCTGTTCGGTTTAGTACAGTAGAGTTAACCGAATTAGAGACAGAAATTAAGAATGCGGCTCATCAAGCTCACCAATTAGAATTGGCACTTTTTGAAGCTTTATTAGAAGAAATGTTAAAATTTACCGATGATATTGCTTTGACAGCCCATGCTACGGCGATGATTGATGTGGTTCTATCATTGGCCATGCTAGCTGAAGAAAATAGATATGTAAGACCAGTCATAGATGACTCTTTATCATTTAAAATTACTAGAGGCAGGCACCCAGTTGTTGAAAAAATGCTTAATGAAAAGTCTGCTGAGGGATTTATTCCTAACGATTGTGATTTAGCCGAATCCAATAGGCTCTGGCTGCTTACTGGGCCAAATATGGCTGGAAAAAGTACTTTCCTGAGACAAAACGCTCTAATAACTATTATGGCTCAAATGGGCTCTTTTATTCCTGCTGACTCAGCACATATCGGCATTGTAGATAGAATTTTTAGTCGAGTTGGTGCAGCTGATGATCTGGCGCGCGGGCACTCTACTTTCATGGTAGAGATGGTGGAGACGGCAGCAATTTTAAATCAGGCTAATAAACGTTCTTTGGTGATCTTAGATGAAATTGGACGCGGGACGGCTACCTTTGATGGTTTATCAATTGCTTGGGCTGCCTTGGAACAGATTCATGACAATAATAAAAGTCGTGCGCTATTTGCCACGCATTATCATGAATTAACCTGTCTTGAAACACGTTTGGCTGGAGTACGCTGTTATACCGTCAAGGTAAAGGAATGGAAGAGCGAAGTAATTTTTTTGCATCAAGTCATTGTTGGTTCAGCAGATCGGTCTTACGGGATCCATGTGGGCCGGTTAGCTGGGCTTCCGGCGCCAGTGATTAATAGGGCCGAGGAGGTTTTAAAGGAGTTGCAATCAAAAGGCTATGGAACAAAAGCAACTCGGCTCGCGGAAGAACTGCCGCTGTTTCAATCCACCAATAAGCCTTCAAAAAGTGAAGTCTCCGAGAAGAAATTATTGGCTGCATTAGAGGCCGTTGACCCAGACGAACTAACGCCGAGAGCGGCGTTAGAATTTGTTTATAAAATTAAGTTTCTTTTGGGAAAAAAATAAAAAAAAGAAGTCCTAACTATCTAATCGATTAGCCACACTGATTATGATAGGGATACTTCAATGTAACGAAAAATAAGATATTTTTTATGACCGAATCTTTAAAAAGTTGTGATGTTTTTAATTCAGAGTCTATGTGGTTCGAATTAACAGAAGAGTTGGAAGAAGAAACCCCACCCAAAGTTGTCCGTGCGGCTTTATTAAAAATATCCCATAAGGCCCTAGAAACTGGACGGCTAAAAATTCAGAAACGTTTCGAGGGTAATAAACACCTCGGCGAAGAAACAATCCGTGCTAACTCTCTATTGATAGACCAGCTACTTAAATTTGCTTTCGAAGTAACGACCACCCGAGTTTATCCTACGGCAGAACCGACCGAGTCCGAGAAAATTAGTATCGCCGCGGTGGGGGGTTATGGTCGCGGTGAAATGGCCCCATATTCTGACATTGATCTACTGTTTTTGCTTCCATATCGACTAACGCCGCGTGTTGAACAAATCGTTGAATCAATGCTCTACCTTTTATGGGATCTAGGTTTAAAGGTAGGGCATGCAAGTAGGACCATTGATGAATGTATCCGCTCATCACAAAATGATGTTACAATACGAACGTCTATTTTGGAGGTGCGGTTTATATCAGGAAACAGGCCTCTTTTTAATATTCTGAAAAAGAAATTTCTTGACGAGGTTATAAAAGACTCGGCCCTAGGGTTCGTCGAAGCAAAGCTAAACGAGCGCGATTATCGGCATCGGAGAATGGGGGATTCGCGATATGTTTTGGAACCAAATATAAAAGACGGGAAAGGCGGATTGCGCGACCTACAAACACTTTTTTGGATAGCCAAGTATTTGTATCAAGTAGATAAGGTTGAGGATCTTATAAAGGAGGGTGTTCTGACCACACGCGAAGCAAAAAGATTTCAGCGCGCACAAGTCTTTCTTTGGACCGTTCGCTGTTATCTCCATTATCTTGCCGGACGTGCTGAAGATCGTTTGACCTTTGATTTGCAAACGGAAATTTGCCAAAGGCTGGGTTATAAGGATCGTGCCGGGACACGGGGTGTTGAGCGCTTTATGAAACACTACTACTTAACAGCTAAAGAAGTAGGAGATTTAACCAGGATATTTTGTGCTGCGTTAGAGTCCGAGGAGCGTCGAAGTTTGCCATTAGCCTTTGTAAATTTAGATTGGTTTCGGCGTGATATAGAAGGATTTCCAATTGAGTCAGGGAGACTTTCTGTTTCTTCTGAAAAAGAGTTTGAGGCCAACCCAAAACGAATTTTGGAGCTGTTTTATGTGGCACAAAAACGGGGAATTGATATTCATCCAAACGCACTGCGGTTTATTACCAGAAACCTCAAAAAAGTGGATTCAATTCGGAAGGAACCCAAAGCTAACGATTTATTTATAAAAATTTTAACTTCATCTTCCGGTGCTGAGGCTACATTGAGGCGTATGAATGAGTCGGGAGTGTTTGGACGATTTATTCCTGACTTTGGTCGAGTTGTAGCTCAAATGCAGCATGACATGTATCACGTGTACACAGTGGATGAACATACTATTTTTGCTATTGGTATTCTCCACAATATCGAACAAGGTGGCTTCAGTAAGGATATGCCAGTTGCTAGTGAGGTTATTCATAAAATAAGTTCACGAAAAGCTCTATTTGTAGCATTGTTTTTACATGATATTGCAAAAGGGCGTGGCGGCGATCACTCTTTATTGGGGGCAAAGATAGCAGACAATTTATGTCCACGTCTCAGCCTTTCCCCCGAAGAGACGGAAACAGTATCATGGTTGGTGCGTCATCATTTGCTTATGAGCCGTATTGCCTTCCACCGTGATTTAACCGACATAAAAAGTATTAGGGATTTTGCTAATACGGTGCAGTCTCTGGAGAGACTTAGGCTACTTTTGTTACTCACAGTCGCTGATATCCGGGCTGTTGGACCCAATGTTTGGAATAATTGGAAAGCTTCTTTGTTGAGGGAGCTGTATTTTTCTACCGAAGCTGAATTGTCGGGGGGACACAACGCGACTGGTCGTGAATCTCGAATTGAAGCTGCAAAATCCTCTGTTAGGGATGGTTTGAAAGACTGGGATGAGGAATCCCGTGAAAAATTCATAGCACTTGGTTATGCCTCATATTGGCTGTCAATCGATACTGGTGCTCATTTAAGGCATGCTAATATAGTTAAGGCTGCAGAAAAGCACGGTCAGGAACTTGCTTTGGATGTTAGAGTAGATAAAGAAAATGATATTACCGAGATAACAATATTTACCGCAGATCATCCGGGCCTATTCTCTAGAATAGCTGGTGTGATGGCCGTATCTGGAGCCAATATTGTTGGAGCAAAAATTTTTACTATGACCAACGGCATGGCCCTGGATATATTTTCAATCCAAGATTCCAGAAGACAGGCATTTGAAGAAAAATTATCTATCACCCGTTTGTGTGATCGAATTAAAACCACACTTACAGGCGAGTTTAATGTGTTAGAAATGTTGGAAAAAGATTCGATTTTACCGCAACGGTCTAATGTTTTTAAAGTACTCCCAAGAGTATTGATAAATAATTCCGCCAGTAGCACTCACTCGCTTATTGAGATCAACGCTCTAGATCGAGCCGGGCTGTTACACCAGGTAACTCGGACATTAACACAACTCGGTTTACAAATTTCTAGTGCTTTAATTACGACATATGGGGAAAGGGCTGTGGATGTGTTTTATGTAAAAGATGCCTTTGGCATGCAGGTGATTCACAGTGAAAAGCTTAAACAAATTCGTGAAACTGTTTTAGGAATTATTGCCGATGGTGATGAGATGGTGCAAAATAATCATGTTCCGATCTCAAAAAATTAAAAGTCTTTTTCCCACGCCAACCGTGTTTTGCTCCTTTCAAGCGGGCCGCGACTAGGGGCTGTCTATGGTGTTATTACGTTCAATTATCACTGTTGGCAGTTACACTTTTATCAGTCGTATATTTGGTTTTATACGGGACATCCTAATTGCGGCTTTTCTTGGTACTGGTCCGATAGCTGATGCGTTCTTTGTAGCTTTTAAGATACCAAATTTTTTTCGTCGACTTTTTGCAGAGGGTGCCTTTAGTGCCGCCTTTGTGCCACTTTTTGCTTCTAAATTGACAGATGAAGGAAAGCAAGCTGCTCTGAGATTTGCTAGAGCTGCTCTATCGATTATGGTTGTCTTTTTATTTCTATTCGTGACGTTATTACAAATTTTAATGCCATGGTTAATGTATTTTTTCGCGCCCGGTTTTGCTGATGATGCAGCAAGGTTTCCTCTTGCTGTTGAACTGACCCGTATCACATTTCCTTATTTATTATTTATATCTTTGGTTTCTATATTTGGAGGGGTGTTAAATTCGCTTGGACGCTTTGCGGCTGCGGCTGCTACACCAATTATGTTGAATATCACTCTAATTGGGATGATACTTTTGGCGACTCCCCATTTGCAATCTGCGGCTCACTCTCTTGCTTGGGGAGTTTTTCTGGCAGGTATAGTGCAACTTATCTGGCTGGTTTATATTTGTAAGCGCGAAGGCCTTTTTCTGCATTTGCCTCGCCCCCAATTATCGAAGTCTATTCGCCATCTTTTCAAGTTAATGGCACCTGGAATTTTGGGAGCAGGGGTCTTACAAATTAATCAGCTTGTTGATGTGGTAATAGCATCACTATTACCCACCGGCGCAATCTCTTTTCTTTATTATTCAGATCGAATTTGTCAATTACCGTTAGGTGTTGTAGGGGTTGCTATTGGAACGGCATTATTACCTGTTTTATCTCGTCAAATACGAAATGGTAACGATAGTGGGGCCCTGAATAGCCTCAATCGCGGAATTGAGTTTGCCCTTCTTTTAACTATCCCTGCGGTGGCGGCATTATTCGTCATTTCTCAACCTATTGTCAGTGTGTTATTTGAACGCGGAGCATTTGGGCCATTTGCTACCATTGCCACAAGTCAAGCCTTAATGGCATATGCCACAGGACTACCCGCTTTTGTCCTTATAAAAGTTTTAGCACCTAGTTTTTTTGCTCGTCAGGACACAGCAACTCCGGTGAAAATAGCCCTAGTTTGCGTTTTTATTAACCTAGTCTTGAATATTGTATTGATGCAAATTTTCAGTCATGTTGGAATAGCACTGGCTACCGCTATTTCCGCTTGGGTTAACGTTTTTCTCCTCTCTATTTGTTTGCGCGCTCGACGTCAGTTTACTGTTGATACAAAACTTAAAAAAAGATTTCTTCGTATTTTACTTGCTACGTTGGGAATGGTATTTGCATTGTGGAGTATTTCCGAATTTTTTAATCCTCTTGAATTTAATGGACAAGGGGCTCGAGTAGGTGTTTTGGCAATACTAGTCTTTAGTGGGGGGGGGATTTATTTTCTGTTCGGCATCTTGTTAAAAGCCATTGAAATAAATGATATAAAAACATTGTTCAAAAGTAATTCCGCGGATTAAATGGCCAAGCTTGACGTTCTACGCCAATGGAGGGATAACCAAACCCCCAAGGGGGATAAAATTATGGCAAGAGTATTTTCAGGAGTTCAGCCCACCGGTAATTTGCATCTAGGAAATTATCTCGGAGCCATACGGAATTTTGTCAGATTGCAAGAACAAAATGATTGTCTTTACTGTGTAGTTGATATGCATGCTATAACAGTTTGGCAAAATCCAAAAGAGCTGAAGAAAAATACTAGAGAGGTTGCTGCGGCATTTTTAGCTTCGGGAATTAACCCAGAAACACAGATAATTTTTAATCAGAGTAGTGTTCCGGAACATGCTGAGATTGCCTGGGTTTTTAATTGTATTTCGCGTATTGGATGGCTTAATAGAATGACCCAATTTAAAGAAAAAGCGGGCAAGAAACGAGAAAATGCGAGTGTCGGGTTATATGTTTATCCAAATTTAATGGCCGCAGACATTTTATTATATAAAGCAACTCACGTGCCAGTTGGCGAAGACCAAAAACAACATCTAGAACTTACACGCGATGTTGCGAAAAAGTTTAATAGCGATTTTGATTTAAATTATTTTCCAATAGTAGAACCAATCATTCTAGAATCGGCAGCTAGGGTAATGAGTTTGCGTGATGGTAAATCTAAAATGAGCAAATCCGACCCATCTGATTATTCTAGATTAAACTTAAATGATAACGCTGATATTATATCCAAAAAGATTCAAAAAGCGCGGACTGACTCGGAACCTGTACCCGATGGGTCATTGGAAGGAGGAACCAATGAGACTAGGCCAGAGGCCTATAACTTAATGGAAATTTATGCTGCCCTCGCGGACAGGTCTTTGATACAAATACAGGAAGAGTTTGGTGGTAAGCAGTTTTCTGAATTTAAAAAATCCTTAATAGATTTAGCAGTGGAGAAACTTAGCCCTATTAGTTCAGAGATGCGTCGTATAGGCGAAGACCCGAACTATATTGATGGAGTACTTTTAAATGGTGCAAAACGTGCTAGTGCTATTGCAAAACCTATTAAAGACGAGATATTTGATATTGTAGGATTCATCAGAAATTGATGCGCTTATAAAAATGGCAGAAAATAGTTTGATTCATGATAGCCTCAGGGCATACGAACCTCGTGAGGTATGGCCACGGACAGTTCGTCGGCGTGGATATCAACAATTATTGATCCTACAGGCTCAATTTAATCTCTATTATTTTTGGGAGAAACGGTGGTTCTTTATAGCTATGGCCGTAGGATTAGTTTTGTATTCCATGCCTGTACCGGAAGGTTTGTCTAGAGGGGGGCAAATCGTTTTGACGATGTCCATTGTGGCGATAATTCTTTTTGTTACTGAACCTATTCCGTTACCTACGGTTGCTTTATTAATTATTGTTGGCCAGGTATTCCTTTTGGGCCTCGGATCGACAACAGTTGCTAAATCTTTGATGACCGATTCTGTTTTGTTTATCATGGGGTCCTTGATGCTGGCTGTTGCCGTTGTGAAACAGAAACTGGATATGCGTATTGCATGGTTAATCGTTCGTATAACCGGTACAAAAACAACGAGAGTATGTTTCGGCATTTCACTTGTTTCAGGTGTTTTAGCTTCCTTTGTTGGCGAGCATACGGTTGCGGCGATGATGCTCCCTGTTGGTATCACGCTGATAAGCTTAACATCTAAGGATCCCAAACAGGTAGCAGGTTTAGCCGCTGTGCTTTTATTTTCGATTTCTTATGGATGTTCCGTTGCTGGGATTGGCACGCCTTCAGGGGGTGCGCGTAATGCGATAATGATTGGTTATTGGAAAGAATTCTTTTTTGAGCCTAGCAGTCCGGAAACATATAAATACCTAGTCGATTATCTCACTTGGATGCTTTATGCTTATCCAATATTTTTAATTCAACTGCCATTTGTAACACTGATATTACATTGGACATTTAAACCAAAACAACAAAATTTATCGCGAGCGGTTTCTAGACTTCGTCGGCAGTTATCAGAACAAGGCCCTATGTCGCCATCCGACTGGATGTCCATTGTAATTTTTGTTTTAATTCTTTTAGGATGGATATTGTATTCGGGGGAAGTAGGTCTCGGGACCGTCGCAATTACAGGGGCGGCAATATTTTTGATTGCTGGACTAGTGAAATGGGAAGAAATTAATTCGGGAGTTAACTGGGGTGTAGTTCTTTTGTATGCTGCGGCAATTTCCTTAGGTCTTCAAATGAAAGATACAGGAGCTGCAAAATGGGTAGCAGAGAGCTTTCTGGATTTTCTAGCGCCACTGGGGGCGGAGTCAGGTCTCGGATTATGGGCCTCTATTTCCGTGTTGACTACGATCGTCACTAATACGATGTCAAATGGGGCTGCAGTGGCAGTACTGGGACCAATTGTGCTGAATATGGCCACAGTTGCGGGGGAAAGCCCTATACTCATCGGATTTATTACAGCGGTGTCTTCGGCATTTGCGTATCTTACCGTGATAGGAACGCCAGCATGTACCATTGTATATGCATCCGGCTATCTTAAAACGACAGATTTTTTAAAAGTTGGTTGGCGTATGGTTGTTATGTCCACATTATTATTACTTATCGCCTCTTCATTTTACTGGCCATTTTTATCGAGTTGATTCTCCATGTTTCAGAATTGGCCAAAATTGCATGCTACCGAAACTGATAAATCTGTATTAGCCAAGGAAAGAGAAGAAAGAAGAAACAGATTTAGAATATTGGTTTGTATTGATGGCTCTCCAGAATCCATGCGGGGCATTAAAGAAGCTAGAGAAATCAAGCCATCCAAATATTGTGATATAATCCTTCTTTATGTGCGATCTATTGATCAGGGTTTGCGGACCGGGGGTCTTCAAATGAAGATTGCTAGGGAGAACATGCTTGAGTGGGGCTTGGAACTCCCAGGAATAGGATATCTTAAAGAAGGCCTGTCCATGTTGGTAAACGAACAGGACCTGAAAGCTATCTGGCAGACTGCTTCAAGTCATACAGATAGCTGGGGTGACCCAGTAGGTGATAACAAAGTAGAATATAGGCATCCTGACGGAAGATCTATTGTTCTAAAATTAAAAACAGCCCCTGACCCGGCTAGTGGAATATTGGATCAATATGAACTTGGTCCTTATAATCTGATAATTATGGGTGCTCCAAAAAGATGGCGGAATGAATTCGGAGCTTTTTTTGGTGCACCTGTTGCGCAGAAAGTTGCAACATTATCCCCCTGTTCGGTTCTTCTTAGCCGAAATGATAAAGAAGGCCATGGGTCAAATGGGAAAAATCATCTAATTTGTATCAGCATGAGCAAGCATTCACTCGATGCTATGCGAAGGGATGCCGTGCTGGCTTATAATTGCGGGCATTCCATTTCACTTTTTACAGTTATCAATCAAAAGTCTGCATTAGCTGATGCGGAGAGATTATTATATCAAGCGAGGGAGAGTATATCTAAAATTGGCGTAGAGATAAAAGATGTTGATATAGGGGTGGGTGATCCGGTGACCGAAATAATCAAAAAAAGTAGTGGCTATAACTTAATTTCTGTAGCCGCGTCTTCAAAGAAGTGGTACAAGCGATTTTTTACCACCGGCGTAGCATTTAAGGTAATGGCCGCGTCTGATAGTACGGTTTTAAATATTCGTTAGATTATAAATCAAATGACAATTTTTAAGGACTGGGAAATTTCGCGTAATATAAGTTTTGAACGTATGGCGTTATTATTCATTGCCATATGCGTTTTTAGCCTTTACGCGCTCGTTTTATCTCAGCCTACTTCTGCAAGTATTAAGTTTGAGCGGTTGACTAAGAAGAATGCAGATCCTACTGATGATTTAAAAAAAATCTTCGCTAAAATTGGGTATCAATTAAATTCTGTTCGGGCCCATCGTCAGGTACCAAGGGTTTTCTTGGCAAGTGTTCCAAGAGATTTTGCTGATCTTCGCAAACCTAGCGAACGCAAAACACTTTTTGTAATGATGACGTTACCGTTAGTTTTAAATGTTAATGAGAAAATTTTGCTCGATCGAGAAAATTTAAAAAGGCTGGAGTTAAAAAAAGCCACTGGCCAAGCTCTTACAATAATCGACAAGAACTTACTAAAAAAGCTTTCCAATAAATATGGTGTAGTTAGCTTAAATATTAGTGGCCTTTTAAAACGCGCTGATATTATTCCTCCTTCATTGGCTTTGGCACAATCTGCTGAAGAAAGTGGTTGGGGAACCTCCCGATTTGCGCATGAAGGAAATGCCCTTTTTGGACAGAGGACTTGGCAAAGCGCGAAGGGGCTCGTGCCTAAAAAGCGAGAAGAGGGAAAAAAGTTCAAAATACGAACCTTTAGTGATTTAATGGAGGGTGTTAGGGCTTACGCTTTAAATCTGAATACAAACCCCTTTTATAAAGGTTTTCGCGCAATGCGCGCAAAAATGCGCCAATCTGATCAGGGAAAAATAGATAGTGTTAAATTAGTTGAAACCTTGTCACGATATTCTGAACGTGGTTCTGATTATATCGCGACAATACGAAATATAATTCGTGTTAATAAGTTTACTATTTTTGATGATGTGAAGCTCCTGGACAAAGGTATTAGATCACCACTTACATTGCAGAATATAAATTCTGACCCAGGTGTTTAGTTTAAGGATTTTGGCACTAAGAATTGCATTCCCAACCAACGCCAACGACCGTCCTTTTCAGGTAATGTACAGTTAATCCTCGTGCGACCGGGTGGAAATGCCCTGGTCCCTCTGACTTCCACTCGCGTTTTACCTAGTAATTCTATTCGCATTTTATCTTTATGGCTTCCATAACACGCCAATTGAGAAATTCTGTTCATTAATTTTCTCTGAAGTGAAAAACCAAATATTGGCGGGTTATTTTGCTCACTAAGATACGGGTCTTCTGGAGTTAAATCAGCTATTCGTAAGGGCAGCGCTCTTATTGCCAAGCGAAGTCTTTTTAGGTCTCCATAAGATTCATTAAATGTAAAGCGCGGTAGATACATAAAATTTGAATATTGATATATTACACCGGAGTGTTGTCCGAATCCCACCGTAAAGCCAGAATCACGGCTTACTTTTTCTACTTCTAGACTAAATTCACCGTAAGGATATGCAATCATGTTAGGAATTTTTCCGAGCTCTTTTTTAAATCTAATATTTGATTTTCTTAATTCAAAAGCATTTCTATGCATAGAAGCTTCTGGCATGTGTAGATGACTAGCTGTTTGACTTCCTATATTGGCTCCGCCTTTTACAAGCTCGCGTAATTGACCCCATGACATGTAGCCAGGAGCACCTTTATCAAGAGGATCTGTCGCTACAAAGATGGTATATGGAAAATTGTTTTTCAAAAGCAAAGGTGCCCCTATCTTATAAAAAGATAGGTAAGCATCATCGATACTTATTCCTATAGTTTTAGGAGGCAACGGTTTCCCATTCCTAACCGCGGCAATAATTCTAGGGATTGGAGTTACATTATAATTATTACTTTTTAACTCTGATAAATGAGTTTTAAACTGCTTAACGGTAATATTGGTAGTGGGATATTTACTTTCTCCGAACCGATGATACATGAGAATAACAGCAGAATCAGTAGCAAATGCTTTAAAAGGGACAATTACTGAGAAAAGTAGGTTGGTAATTATAAAAACATAAATTCTGGTGTTTTGCGACTTAATTTTCATAGTTCTTTTTATACTTCATATTCTATATTTTTGTGGCTAGTTCTAAGTTTTAAAAAATACTTTCTGAAAAAATTAATCCTAATTCATCATGCTTCTTGGAATATCTGTATCGTTTATTAAAGCAAACTCTCGTGCATTAAATAGTTGATAATGCCACCATTCATTGCGATAAAAATCCCATCCAGCTAAAGTCATTATCCCAAGCAGAGTCAATCTATTTTGTTGGGCGGTTTTGGAGATTTCGGTATTCCCATGGTGCGATTTGGTTGTAAAGTCGTCAAAACCTGTGCCCATTTCTAGAGGGGTTCCATTCAAATCAATCAAGGTAAGATCAATAGCGACCCCTCGCGAGTGTGGGGAACCTTTTTTGGGATTTGCCAGAAAATTGGGATCGGGCGTGTGATTCCACAAAACCCATTGAGCCTCCGATGGTCGAAAGGCATCGTATATGAGAAGACGGTATCCAATATTGGCTGCATATTCTATGGCCTTTAAAAGGGCCAAGGATGCATCTTGATGCAAATAGCAAATAGCATTTTTATAAACCATCTTTTCAGTAAAATTTTCCGTCGTTGCATAGGAAAGAGAAATATCTACATCAAATGTTGGTTTTTTAATTTCAACGAGGTTCATCGAGTGTGTATCTTTCAAAATACTGTTAAAAATTTTATTCTTTTTAAAATTGTACGAAGCAAATTATGAAAATTCTAGGAATAGATTCGACACTTGGATTTTGTTCGGCGGCCGTTTTGGATCAGAACAACTCTTCAAGATGTTTTAACCTTGAGTTTGAAGGTCATTCAGAAACGTTAATTCCAATAATACAAAGAGTGATGGAAGAGGTCGAGCTACCATTTCACGAACTCGACTTAATAGCAGTAACAGTGGGGCCAGGTTCATTTACCGGACTACGAGCAGGTTTGTCTGCAGCGAAGGGTTTAGGTTTAGCTCTAGATATACCGGTACATGGTGTTACAACTTTTGAGGCAGTCGCTTTTGGAGCTAAAAGCAATTCTTCAAATAAGGGGTCTCGAAACATTGCGGTGGCCCTTGATACAAAACGTGATGAGATCTATTTTCAGAATTTTAATGCAGATTCTATCGCGAAAGATAAAGCTATAGCTGGTTCTGTTAAAGATATTATTGAATTACTACCCCTTGGCCCGCTTAGTCTTTGTGGCGACGCAGCTGAAAGGCTTTTCGCGAATGTCCCGGAATCAAGAGTGGAAAATATAAATTGTTTAAATAATATTGGTAAGCCAAATGCAAAATATGTCGCAAAAATTGCAGTAGATCGTTTGGAGAACCCACTTAGTGCAAGTCCTTTTTATATTAACCCTGCGGCTACAAAGCAGCCTAAAGACAAAAATATCAGAAGACCGTGGAAATAACTGATGACATTGAAACACTACGAGAAGTAGATATTGAAATTGTATCTAAAATACATAAAGCCTGTTTTTTTGAGGCTTGGAGCCCAAACGTTATTAGAAAAATTTTAAATACAAATGGTGCTTTCGGTATGGTAGCTCGGCATCGGACTGATAAATCGATTATCGGGTTCGCCATTGCACGAATTGCTGCAGACGAGTGTGAATTGCTTTCTCTCGGGGTCGCTTCAGAGAATCGGGCTAACGGCGCTGGCGGAAGTCTACTCAGCGCTGTCATGATTCGTGCAATGGCAGAGAGAGCAAGATGTTTATTTTTAGAGGTTGCCGAAGATAATTATGTTGCACTGAAATTATATGCTGCCCAAGGTTTAAAAAGGGTGGGTCAACGACTGAACTATTATGAAAATCCCGATGGTTCCAGAACCAACGCGATAACTATGCGCTGCGCTTTGCCCTATTATAACTGAAACATTATCTAGTTCTTTTGCATAATAAGGTGGTGTATGAGCGAATTGCTACATGAGCCCTTATCTTCTTCAGGTTGAATGCTCAATACAGCGTGTCCAAGTTCCCTAATGGATGCTGGTACATTTTGAATCGGCTCTTCTCCCGCAAGGCGGATTGTAGCAATGGCTCCCGATTGTAATTTATCTATAAACAAACGAGTTTTAACGAAGGTCATCGGGCAGACCTCCTCTGTGATATCA
>MDTE01084868.1_pt1 | contig 16899 bp, 7 predicted proteins | sample 811231 | NCBI WGS metagenome assembly MDTE01 (sample SAMN05326651, study PRJNA326480) | marine metagenome | isolation source: seawater | place: Indian Ocean: Red Sea | collected 2010
ACCAAAAAGGGACTCAAAAACCCGAGCAGACAAAAAAATCGCGGAAAAATTTTGAGGTCCCTGAGGTCGCATACATAAAGTAACCGAGAGAGGTCACCGTGGAAAGCACAGTGTATCATGTCTACGGAAGGAAGAGGAATCAGTATGGTTCCTCAGAAGTCATTGCTCATAGTTAGTCAGATGATGAGTTACGTGAAAGGATTCTGAAAAAAGAAGTTCAGTTAGATATTCACGAGATTCTCCCAGTTACGACAGGGATTGCGCGGGGAACCGAACAATCTTATTAACTTGACAGTGACTACATAAGTACGTTAAACTTGAACTGAAGTCAATCACAGTTATGGCAAAAGGATTTAAAGTAAAGACTGCGACTGCACCGCAGCAACAGGGTCCTGAATGGGACTACGATGCAATCAAAGAGCGTATGAGGGGCAAGAGCATTGTGTTCTGTCTTCCTGGTCGAGGATGCTCATATATTTTTCTGAAGAACTTTGTACAGCTGTGCTTTGATATGGTACAGAATGGTATGAGTATTCAGATCAGTCAAGATTATAGTTCGATGGTGAACTTTGCACGTTGTAAATGTTTAGGTGCGAATGTGCTTCGTGGACCTAACCAAGTTCCATGGGATGGAAAGTTGCAGTATGATTATCAACTGTGGATTGACAGTGATATTGTCTTTGACACCAATAAGTTTTGGCAACTTTGTGATATGGCAATTGCCGAAGACGGCACGGAGAAAGAAGTTGTTGCAGGTTGGTATTGTACCGAAGATGGACACACGACATCTGTTGCACACTGGTTGGAAGAAGATGACTTCCGTAAGAACGGTGGTGTCATGAACCATGAGACCTTGGAGTCCATTGGAAAGCGTAAGAAACCCTTTACGGTTGACTACACTGGTTTTGGATGGGTGATGATTAAGAATGGTGTCTTTGAGAACTTAGAGTATCCTTGGTTTGCTCCGAAGATGCAAGTATTTGAATCTGGGTCTGTGCAAGATATGTGTGGAGAAGATGTAAGTTTCTGTTTGGATGCTAAGGAGAAGGGCTTTGATATTTGGTGCGATCCTCGTATCCGAGTCGGTCATGAAAAAACTCGTGTTATTTGATTGGAGGTATTAAGTTATGGCAATGATGAAAGGTGGGAGTTATATCCCCGGAAAACCGAAGAAGACTCGCCAAGGGAATGGAAAGAATACATTGTATTCCGCTTCCTCTCGTAACAAAGCAAAAAAGAAATATCGTGGACAAGGTAGGTAAATAGAAGTAGTTACGTTTTGTTAAATGGCTGCTCTAATATGCAACTTACCATCTGTTGAAGTATGGGTTCGTAAGGAATATCTAACTGACCATCAAAGTGGTCATGGTGAGTTTGTAAAAGGCGTCTGGGTGTCGTGTAAGTCGATACCTGGGCGCACTTTTTATTTTGAGACGTACTTACCAGAGTATGCTGCAATGTATGATAAATTGCCCATCAGCGCGTTTGTAAGCGCCCCTGAGACGCCTTCACCTGATATGAACCTACCTAACCTACAGTTCTGGAATTGTATGGACTATGGCGTTGTGGCTATTACGAAGCAGTTTATTGGTAGTATGGACTATGAACTGTATACAAGAGACTATGGTATACAGAAAGGAACATATATTTGTACGATAGACAACTATCATCAGGATCCAGAGGTTGTAGACTATGCAACAAGTGAAAATCCAGCAGAACATAAGTCACATAACTTGATTGAACTTGAAAATGGACAGTATGCACTGTATCCAAACAATAGAATGCGGATTTATGACAATAGTTTGACACCTGTTGAACCCAAAATGCCTGATTTTAAGGTTTCGACTCAATATTATCAAGTTGAGAACGGTTTTGAACGACTTGGAATGGGTCGTGAGGACGAATATTTCTGGAAAACGTCGAAAGAACGTGAAAAAATGGAAGAAAAACCCGAAGACATGTACAAATCGCAAGAAAATCGACCCATGGACAGTCAATAAATACGAAAAAAGGGGAAAAATGGGCACTGAACACGATTTTTTAGATAATTTGGGCAATTTGCAACATCAGAAGATGCTCCGTGAGATTGCAAATGATGATTTGACACCAAAAAAGAAGGATTCATTGGACGAAACTGAGATTTTTGAGAATCAGACTGAACCCAAACCTTTATACGACTGATTTTTATCCAGATACCGTGATAAATAAGTAATAATTGCTGTATTAATGTGCCTTTAGAAAGGGTAAGTCAAGGTTTTAAGGACATAAGTGCAACTTTTCAGAGACATCCTCTGACAGGTGACATTCTTGCGCTTAAAAATGAGGCTGCCATTACTCGTTCTTTGAGAAATATTGTTTTTACAGTTCCTGGAGAAAAGTTTTTCAATCCAGATTTTGGTTCAAAGATAAGTCAATCACTTTTTGAGAATATTGATGACATTTCTGCCAATATCATTAAGGGTGAAATTACAAACTCTATCAGAACATATGAACCAAGAGTTGATTTAAAAAAAGTCACAGTATCTCCAAATTATGATAATAATGAATTTAATGTGACGATACTTTATGAAATTATTGGAGCAGATGTACCTCCACAAGAATTACAGTTTGTCTTGCAACCCACCAGGTAAAAATGCCACTAGCTAATTTCACTAACCTGGATTTTGACCAGGTTAAAACAACACTTAGAGAATATCTAAAGGAAAACTCAAACTTTACTGACTATGATTTTGAGGGATCCAATCTTTCATCAATTCTTGATGTGTTGGCATACAATACCTACATTACTTCATACAACGCAAACATGGTTGCGAATGAAGTATTCATTGATAGTGCAACATTAAGAGAGAATGTTGTTTCTCTTGCTAAGAATATTGGATATACGCCCCGTTCTCGCAAAGCAGCAAGAGCAACTATTAGTTTTTTCATTGATACGACCAGTATTGTCCCTACACCCGCAAATATCACTCTGAAGAAGGGTATTGTTGCTACAAGTCAAGGGTCTTTTGGTTCTCAAGCATTTACATATTGCATTTTAGAGGATATTACTGTTCCTGTTTACGATAATATTGCAACATTTGATGAAATTACTGTTTATGAGGGTAGTTTACTTTCTGCTAACTTTACATACAGCGCAAGAAACCCAAATCAAAAGTTTGTTCTGAATAATAGTGGTATTGATAGTGAGTTAATGACTGTAAAGGTCAGACCAAACCAAAATTCCACTAGAAGTGTTAAGTATAATCTTCAAACTAGTTTATTTGACATCAACTCTCAGTCAAAGGTTTATTATCTTCAAGAAGTAGAAGATGAGAGGTATCAAGTCTTCTTTGGAGACGGTACTTTTGGCGAAGCACTGACTGATAACAACTTCATTGAAATCGATTACATGATTTCCAATGGAGATGCAGCAAATGGCGTAAGTGCATTCTCTTTCTCGGGTAGGATCATCTATAACAGAAACGGACAAGAGTTTGTAGCAACATCTGGCATTTCATTGATAACAACTGAACTGCCTTCAACGGGTGGAGAGGCAATTGAGGGTGTTGAGTCTATTAAGAAGTATGCTCCAAGAGTATATGCGACTCAAAACCGTGCATTGACCGCAAATGACTACGAAACGCTGATTCCAGCAACCATTTATCCCGAAACTGAGTCAATTTCTGTTTTTGGTGGTGAAGAGTTAGTTCCACCACAGTATGGAAAGGTGTTTATTAGCATCAAACCTAGATTTGGTGAATTTTTGCCCAATTTGATCAAAGAGAACATTAAGTTAAAACTTAAGAAATATGCAGTTGCTGGAATTGTCCCAGAAATCCTTGATTTGAAGTATTTGTACTTGGAAGTCAATACTAAGATCTATTATAACACGAATTTGGCACCTTCTGGGTCATATATTTCTAGTGTCGTTCAAAATAACGCAGTTAAGTATTCTGAGTCAACTGAATTGAACAAATATGGCGCAAGATTCAAATATAGTAAGTTTTTGAATGTCATTGACCAAAGTCATGAAGCAGTAACCTCAAACATCACCACAGTGGCGATGAGAAGGGACCTGAGAGTCGTTAAAAACACTTTTGTAGAGTATCAGATTGGTTTTGGTAATGAATTCCATATTAAGAGAGCAAGTGGGTACAATATCAAAACTTCTGCATTCAGAGTTGCTGGTATTAACCAAACTGTCTATCTTTCCGATATTCCCAACTCAAATGGTGTAACTGGCACTCTATTCTTCTTTACATTACCTAGTATTCAGTCACAGTCTCCAACTATTATAAGAAGAAATGTTGGAACCATTAATTATGCAAGTGGTATCGTTACTTTAAACCCAGTCAACATCTTAGAAGCAAAAGTTAAAGATGGACAAGATATTATTGAAATTGAGGCAACACCAAAGTCCAATGATGTTGTCGGATTACAGGATCTTTATTTGCAACTAGATACTAGTAGTAGTTTCTTTGAAACTGTTGATGACCAGATTTCTTCTGGTTTGGATCCTTCGGCATCCACATATACGGTTACATCTAGTTACCCAAATGGAAACCTAGTTCGTTCTGGAGGTCCAGCGACTATTGGAGTTACAACTCCAACTACAACTACCACTGGTAGAACTACTGGCGGAACTACAACTACTTCCACATTATCATCTTCTGGAACAACCACCTATAGTTCATCATCAGGTTCATCGGGTTCATCGGGTTCATCATCAGGCTCATCAGGTTCATCAGGATACTAAGATAAAAGCATACAATGTCAGAAAAAAGAGTTCAGTTTAACACTATCGTTGCGAGTCAACTTCCTGCTTATGTTAGGGAAGAATACCCGCTAATACAGGAATTCTTAAAGTCATACTATCTTGGGCAGGAGTATCAAGGTGGTCCTATTGACCTGATTCAAAATATTGATAGATATTCTAAACTTGATGAGACTACAAACTTATCCGAGTCTGTAGTTCTTTTGGATGACACTAGTTTTGATAGCACAACTATTAATGTAAACTCTACAAGTTCTCCAGAAGGAACTAGAGGGTTTCCAGACTCATATGGTTTGTTGCAGATCAACAATGAGGTAATTACATATACTGGAAAGACTGATTATTCATTCACAGGTTGTATTAGAGGTTTTGTTGGTATTACTTCTTATAGAAGTGAGGCCAATCAAGATGAGGTAGTATTTTCAAATAGTTCATCATCTGACCATCTTGCTGGTGCAACTATCAAGAACTTAAGTGTTCTTTTCCTACAAGAGTTTCTGACAAAGATTAAACATCAGTTATTGCCTGGTTTAGAGAACAGAGAACTGTACTCTGACCTGAACCAAGCAATTTTTATTAAAAATGCAAAAGACTTTTACACCAGTAAGGGTACTAATCAGTCTTTTGAAGTTCTCTTTAAAGCATTATATAACGAAGACGTTGAAGTTATAAAACCAAGCGAAAAACTATTCACTCCTTCTAATTCACAATATAGAATTCTGAAGGAACTTGTTGTTGAAGCAATTGAAGGCAATCCAGAGGAGTTATTAAACTCTACTGTATATCAAGAACCTTATGGGGATCTTATCAATAGAGCATATGCTCCAGTTACTTCTGTTGAAAATATTTCTGTAGGATACGGTAAGACATTTTATAGATTGAGTTTTGATGGTGGATATGATAGAGATATTAGAGTAGAAGGTGCGGTATATGGTCAGTTTAAAGCAGACCCAACAACCAGAGTCATTGGTCAAGTTGGTTCTGGTGCGACTATCATTACTGTAGATTCTACGGTCGGGTTTAGTACATCTGGAGAGTTATTTGTACAGTATAGTGACACTACTACAGGAGTAGTATCATACACTTCCAAGTCGTTACGTCAGTTCTATGGCGTCACCGATTTGGATAATACTATTGCAGACGGTGGTACAGTCGGTATCAATACATATGCATATGGTTTATCAAATACAGATGGAGAAAATATTCTGTTTAGGATAACATCCGTTCTTAGTGAATTTACAGATCCAGGCAATACACTCAATCTGACTAAAGGTGGAGTTATCAATGTAACAACTTTAGGAATCTCAGAAGAGAATGCTAAGACTCGTTATTGGAAGTATAACGATTCTCCCATTTACAAAGTAACCAAACTTGAACTGTTCGATTCATCAAACAGTTCATATAAGGTAACGATAAACGTAAAAAATCCATATGTTAGAGTTGGTGATACCATGACTCTTACTGGGTCTGATGGTACATCAAAACAATCTACAGTAAGGTCTATTCAGTCTGATAATTCTTTTGTTATTCTTGGACAGGGTGTCTTGAATGTTAATCTAACATATAAGATTCAAAGAAATATTCAAACCGCATCTTCAAACTCTTTCCCACAAAACAACACTCGCACATCTGATGTAAGTGCTGTCTATAAGAAAGATAATGACTATCTTGTAGCATCACCATCGCTTCCATATTATGATGGCCAACCTGTTGATACAGATAAAAGAACAATATCATTCAGTGGAACTTTTGTTGGACAAGATATTGAAATTGCTCCTGGTGGAGAGCATGGTTACTATACTGGAGAAGCAGTTTATTATAAAGCACCATTAGTCACTCAATCTTATATCAACCCTGCAGGAAGACCAGATACTAGAGAGGTAAGGGGAACTGGACTCTTTGCTGATGGTTTGTACTTTATCAAGAGAGTAAGTGGTTCTACAGTAAAGTTTGCTCGTAGTAGAAACGATATCTATAATAATACTTTTGTTAGTGTTGAATCTGCAGTTACTATTACACCTGGCAGTACTATTGAACCATATGAGTTCAGAGATAAGAATATTGAAGATCAAAAATTATTTAAGAGAATTTCTGAGTCTAAAGATGATGGAGCAATATACCCAACAGTACCAGAAAGGACAAATGGTATTTTTGTAAACGGTGTAGAACTTATAAACTATAAGTCCGAAGATATTGTTAGATATGGTGAAATTGAACGTATTGATATTTTAGCTCCTGGTTCAAATATTGATGTTATCAATGTTCCAAATTTAGTCATTGACGATGCTGTTGGAACTGGTGCTACTGGTTATGCAGCAATAAAAGGTGTTGTTACTGAAATTAGAGTTGAAGAACCTGGTTTTGATTATGTAAGAGAACCAACGGTTACAATCAGTGGTGGTAATGGAACTGGTGCTAAAGCAAATGTCAGTATGAAGCAAATTGGTCACAAGGTTGACTTCTTTGCTGACGCTGCTTCTGCTAACGTTATTGTCGGAACTGCTTCTACACAGTCTATTATTGGGTTCAGTACATATCATAAGTTTAGAGATGCTGAGAGAGTTTTGTATAGAACTCAAGACCAAACTGGCGTTGGTGGCATCTCAACAAATTCTGAATATTACGTCTTTAATGTTACCAACAGTTCTATCAAACTGCATAAGACAGAGAGCGATGCTACTGCTGGTATCAACACTGTTTTCCTGACTTCATTTGGTGTTGGTAAGCATTCTATTGAATCGTTCAATAGCAAACTAGTAGTTAACTCTATCAATGTTACTGATGGTGGTTCTGGATATGAGAACAAGAAGAGAACTGCTTTAACTTCTGGTATCAGCACCTCAATGAACCACGTCATGATTAAGAATCATGATTATCAAAGTGGTGAAATCGTAAAATATACCAATATTGGCACACCAGTGTCTGGACTTACTGCTAATACCGAATATTATGTCACCAAGGTTGATGATGATAACTTTAGACTATCTTCTGACTTGTTTGGATATGAAAGTGGTCAATATATTGAGTTTGGTAATGTAGGCGTTGGAACTCATATCTTCAACTATCCAGATATTACTGTTACTTTAAATGGCGAAGTTGGCATCTCTTCCATTGGTACTGAAGACTTCAAAGCAGTAGTTCAACCAGTCGTAAGAGGTTCAGTTAGTTCTATTCATTTAGAGTCTGGTGGATCTTCTTATGGCACTGCAGATATTCTGAACTTTGAAAGACAACCATCAATATCTCTTGAGAAAGGTGTTGACTGTCAGTTAAAACCTCTTGTAAGTAATGGCACAATCGTTCAGGTCATTATTCTGAATCCAGGAACTAGATATTTCTCCGCTCCTGACATTAGTATCACTGGAGATGGTCAAGGTGCTATCTTAACTCCCATCATTGCAAATGGTTCAGTAACTGAAGTCAAGGTTATTGATGGTGGTGTTGGATATAATCAAACAACCACTACTTTGACTGTTATTCCTGCAGGGACCACGGAGGTTCTTCCAGAGTTCTCTTCCAAGATACAATGTTGGAGAGTTGATAGATTCCAGAAGAGTTTCCCATATCTCAAGAATGATGATGGTTTTGTTGTACAGTCTCTTGAAGATAAGTATGGTCTTCAGTATGGTCATGTATATGCACCAAGAAAACTGAGAGAGTCTGTATATGCTTTAGATCAGAACGCCAAGATCCTTTATGGCCAAAGCGATCTCAGGAAAGTAAATAACATTGAAGTTACATCACTAAATCACTCTCCCATTATTGGGTGGGCGTATGATGGTTGTCCAATCTATGGACCATATGGATATTCTACAAGGTCTGGTGGTGTCATCACTCAGATGAAGTCTGGTTATAGTATAGAACAGAAGAGTAACCGCCCATCAACAACAACATTCCCTCTTGGTTTCTTTATTGAAGACTATACTTACAATAAAGTAAGTGATGAAACTGTTCTTGATGAGAATAATGGAAGATTCTGCATCACTCCCGACTATCCACATGGTGTTTATGCTTATTTCACTACCGTAAGCACAACAGCAGAAACTTCTGGTATCTTTAAGAACTATAAGACGCCAGTTTTCCCATATGTTGTTGGTGAAAACTTTAAGGCAATTCCAGATACTTTCAACTGGCAGTTAACTAATAATCAAGATGACTATGACTTGGAAAAAAATGGTTGGCGTAGAAATACTAAACCACTAAATCTTATCGATGGTGATAGTGAATATCCATATCTGTATATTCCAAACAAATTAAAACAGACTGGTAAGGTTCAAGGTACTTCTCCAGGAGAAGTTAAGTCTGTAAAAGTCTTATCTGGCGGTACAGGGTATCGTGTAAATGATAAACTGGTATTTGATAATACAGGCACTAGTGGTAATAATGTAACTGCAAGAGTATCTAAAGTTGAGGGTAGAGAGGTCAATAGTGTAAGTGTTGCTTCTACTACCATAGAAGGTTTAGAAATCTTCCCCAATAGTGATACAGAGTACGTTCTATATGCAGCAAACCCTCATAATCTTAATGATCAAGATGCAATTAGTCTTTCTGGCATATCAACAACTTCACTTCAAATTGAAGGCCAAGGTGAGGTTGGCGTCTCATCAAACAGACTGTTTGTTGCAGGTATTGGAACAACAGCAATTGCAATAGGAGACACTTCCACAACAGGTATTGTTACATACTTCAATGTTCGTGGAGACTTCCAACAAGTTAAACCAAATGATATCTATACCATAGGAACAGAAAGAATTAAGATTCTCAACATTGATGCTGCTACTTCAAGAATAAGAGTCTTGAGAGCGGTGGATGGAACAACGGGGACATCACATACTGTTGGGAAAATACTGCAGGAAGATCCAAGAAGACTTCGTATTGATACTAGTTTTGTAAGACCAGGGACTTACTATCTTAATACTGAATATTATTTTGACCCAGCAGAGACTCTAGGAATTGGAACTATTGTTGGAGTAGGAACTACTATTGTATTCTCCAACCCAGGAACAGGACTTACTTCGATATTCCTCTCACCTAAATCAGTCTATTTGCCATCTCACGGTTTAGAGACTGGTGATAGACTGACGTATTCTGCTAATGGAGGTTCTGGTATTATTGTAGAGGATGGAACGAACGTTGGTGTTGGAACAACTCTTGCAGATGGCACAGAACTGTTTGTTGCTAGACTTTCTGAAGACCTTATTGGTATTGCAACCGTAAGAGTTGGTCTTGGAACAACTGGAACATTTGTTGGTGTTGCTTCTACATCTAGATCTTCAACAACATTATTCTTCAGAAGTGTGGGGGTTGGTGATACTCATAGTTTCACTACAAACTATCCTGCAATAACTGGCGATGTTAAGAGAAACCTCGTTACTGTTAGTCTTGCTGCGACTCATGGGATGCATCAGACTCATTCAGTTACCATGAGCGTTAGTCCAAGAAATACAATAACTAAGGTTATCAAGTATAATGATAGTACCAGAAAACTTGTAGTCGATCAACTCGACTTTGTTGCTGCTGGGGTTAATACAACAACCAATACAATAACTGTTGCCAACCATGGGCTGTTTACCGGCGATAAAGTTGTTCACACTGCAACTCTTCCATCAGTAGGCCTATCAAGCAATACAGTATATTATGCCGTAAGAGTTGATGACAACACACTGAGACTATCTACTAGTTCTTACAATTCTAGACTTGTCAATCCTATAACTGTTGGTATTACTAGTGCTTCAGATGGATCTCTATCTCCCGTCAACCCAACCATTACTGCATATAAAGATTCGACCGTAGAGTTTGACCTTTCTGATTCATCTCTTGCTTATGTCAAGCAAGGTCAACAATATCCAGCATTTGAGTTTGGTCTTTATCTTGACAACAACTTTACCAAAAGATGGTATAAGTCTGAATCTAGTGAAGACTTTGAGTTTACGACAACAGGTACAGTTGGTACTGCAGGAGCAAAAGCAACGTTAACTGTTAATAAAGATATTCCTGAAATTCTGTTTTATAAGTTAGACCCAGTATATGAAAGTGACCTTCCTGCATATAAGCAGGAAATTGATATTGACACAGAGGTCTTTTCCAATAATCAGATAAATGTTACCAATAGTGCATATAGTGGAACTTTTGAGTTTGTTTCTACATCAACCACTTCATTTACATATAGTCTACCAGACAATCCTGAAGCAGATCTGTATACTACTCCTTCTGCTAAGATAACGTATGACACAATTTGCGACAATACATATGGACCTATTTCGCAAATTGAAGTTACTGATAGTGGTAGAAACTATTACTCTCTTCCTGGAATAACAACTATTACTAGCACTTCTGGTTCTGGTGCTATCCTTGAAGTTGAAAGTGATAATATCGGACAAATTAAAAGAACCACTATTGACGATATTGGTTATAACTTTACAGCGGATACTACTCTCAACCCATCAATACTTTATCCACAAATTATAAGAATTAATCCTCTTGCATCCATCAAGTCTATTGAAGTAACTTCTAAAGGAAAAGGGTTCTTAGTGCCTTTGGATCCTCTGGTTGTTCTTGATGGAAAAACCAATGAGGTTGTTGAAGATGTAGATCTAAGAATGGATCTGACTGTTCCTGAAGTCACAATACTTCAGAACACTAATGGTATAAACAATACGACTCCAACTATTCTCCCTGTCAATAGTGGTGCCGGTGTTGGTATTGGAACCATCGAGTTCAACTCAACCACCAAAGACACTATTGTTACTATGGCAGTAGGTTTCAGTACTGTCAACTCCTTCCCATTTGAAACTGGTGATAAAGTCTTTATTGAAAATGTTAGTGTCGGTATCGGTTCTACAGGAAAAGGTTATAACTCATCCGACTATAACTATAAGTTCTTTACTATTACCGATGTTCAAGAGAACCTTGGTGGTATTGGTTCAGTAACATATAGTTTAGATGGAGATCTTGATGCAGGAGAAGTTCCTGGAGCATTTGATTTTATTAACTCAACTGGTAGAATTATCGCTCAGAAGGACTTCCCTGTATTTAATGTCCAACTTGAGACTAGAGACTACACTAAAGGGGAGACTGTAAGGTCTGACTCTGCAACAGGTATTGTTGATAGTTGGGATCCAAAAGCATCTATTATCAGAATTTCTTCAGATGAGTATTTTGTCTCTGGTGAAGTTATTGAAGGCACAACATCTCAAGTGCAAGGTGTTGCTACAACAGTAACACGTTACGACTCATATGCTGAGTTAAAAGCACTATCAGATCGTATCAGAGGAAGTCAGAATACTTCTGGTTTCCTTAGTGTTGAAAATCAAAAAATCCAAGATAGTTACTACTATCAAAACTTCTCTTATTCTCTGAAGTCTAGGGTTCCTTACGACACATGGAATGATGCGGTTTCTTCTCTCAACCATACTGCTGGTTTTAAAAAGTTTGCTGACTATCAGTTAGAGTCAACAAACAGTACTAAAGCAAGTCCTGGTTTAACTACAGACACATCATATTTCACTGTTGTAAGTGATATGGTTAGTGTAGGAAACCTTAACTGCTTCCATGACTTTGATATTGTAACTGAAAATAATGTCACTCAAAACAGTACAACAATATCTGATGAGATTATTTTTGGAAACAGGGTTTTAACAGATTATTTTGAATCTGTTAGCAATAGAGTTCTTCAGATTGATGACATAAGCAGTGCCTTCAATAGCAACCCAAGAGTTGAAGAATATGTAAATGTTTCAGAGTTCTCCCTGTCTGAGAACAGATTCCAAAAAGTTCTTGCTTTAGTTCAAGACCGAAGATTTACATCACAAAAGACCGCAATGTTTGTTGACTTGTTGCATGACAACTCGCAAGCATATATCAACCAATATGGCAGAGTTGAAACCGTTTATGACCAAGGTACATTTGACTTCGTTATCAGCGGCACAGACGGTGTGCTCCAGTTCTATCCTGTAAATGCCACTGTAAATGACTACGATATTACTTTATTAACGACCAGTCTTCAGGATGCTGTAGGTGGTATTGGTAGCACAAGTCTTGGTGGGGTTGCTCTGGTCGGAACTTCTAGCACAGAAGTTACTGCAGGCACAACACACAATATCGTATCTATTGCGAATACATATCGTTCAGCAAAAGTCCTTGTTGAAATCAATGCAGACACCTCTCAGGTTGGTGATTATGAAGCAATTGAACTAACAGTTCTTAATGATGGAACTGACGCACATCTTCTGGAATATGGAAGACTGACAACAGGTGCAGGGGCTTTCCCATTAACTGGATTAGGAACTTATCATGCCTACCTTGATGGTTCTAACATAAAGGTTGATTTTATCTCAGAAGCAGTTGGTATTGCCACGACTGGTGCTTTGAATACCATATTCTTTGCTAACTCAGATAGCACAACAACAGGCATTGGAACTATTGAACTTGATAGAGCAAGACTGGAAGGTAGAAGTACAACCATTGCTGCATCTGGAACGCCTGGAATCACTACTGTTATGCAGAATACAGACAATTATGATGCAGCATATATCTTTGCACAAGTAGAGGACACTACCAATAGTAGATATCAGGTCTCTGAACTTATCATGGTAGATAACTGGAATGTAGACGACCAGACAGGCAATACCTTCCTTACTGAATATGCTTCATTGGAGACTCATACTGGTCTTGGCACATTTGGTACTATGGTTGATACTAATGGACTTGCGTCACTTGTCTTCACTCCATTAGCAGGTATTGATGTTTCAGTTAACCTATACATTAATTCCCTAAAAACTACTGAGTCTCTTACCAATTTCAATACTATTGGTTTTGAAGTTGATAATGGTGCAATAAAAACTGGTAATGGCGTTTACTTTGGAACACAAAAGGACATTAAGAGAGCATTTGGTCTTAAGCATAATAACCTTGATATTTTTGAAAGATACTTTGAAGGTAACGATGGCACTATTGTAAATGTCACTAATAACACCGTTACTATTCCAAACCACTTCTTCGTAACTGGAGAGCAGATTGAATATAAACATGCAGGAACTGTTGCTAATGCTATTGGTATCGCAACTGCAACTTTTGTTGGAGCAGCAGACACCACGTTCTTACCATCAGAAAATATCTTCGTGGTGAAGATAGATGATAATACTATCAAACTTGCAACCAGTGCTGCAAACGCTCTTAACGTTATCCCACAAACTATTGGTATAACATCAGTTGGTATCACAACAAACCATAAGTTTGTTGCTATTAAACAAGATCAAAGAGTTGTTGTTGCAGTTGACAATATTATTCAGTCTCCACTTGTTTCCACTGCAGTCACTAGTGGACTTTCAACTTCTATTACATCTGAAGATATTGTTTTAAGACTAGTTGGCGTCTCTTCTATTTCTGGTGGAGATCTTATTAAGGTTGAGAATGAAATTATGAGAGTTGATGCTGTTGGTGTAGGTGGCACTAACTTCGTCACTGTCACTAGACCTTGGATGGGAACAGATGCTATTATTCACTCGTCAGGCGCTCTGGTAACTAAGCTTGAAGGTAACTACAATATTGTTGATAATACCATTCACTTTATTGAGGCACCATATGGCAATACGCCTATTGGTTCTACGACGAATCCTCCAGATGAGCAAGACTGGCTTGGAATTACAACATCTTCAACATTCCAAGGAAGATCGTTTATGAGAAGTGCTGCTACTAATACCAGCAATGAACCATATTATCAGAACTACGTCTTTGATGCTATTTCTGATCAGTTTAATGGAACTGATAATGAGTTTGACCTTAAAGTTAATCAGTCTAATGTTGCTGGTATTTCTAGCAGTAATGGCGTTGTTCTTATCAATGGTATATTCCAAACTCCAGGACTTACGGAAGAATATGTATTTAATGAGAACTCTGGAGTCACTTCTATAGATTTTACTGGCACAGGAACCACTGTTGGTTATGATATTGGCGTCTCACCTTTCCCAAGAGGTGGCATTATCGTTTCTGTTGGTTCAACTGAAGGGTTTGGATACCAACCGCTGATATCTGCTGGAGGAACTGCAGTTGTATCTGGTCTGGGTACTATTTCCTCCATTTCTATTGGCAACTCTGGTTCTGGTTATAGGTCTGGAGTAAGTACCATCTTTGTTGGAGTCAGAACTGACGCCAGCAACCTTGAAATTATTGGTCAAGCTGTCATCTCTGACGGCAACGTCACTGATGTCACAATCACTAACCCTGGTTCTGGGTATACGACTACAAACGTACCTGAGGTGGTTATTGATGCTCCACTTTCGTACTCAAACATCCCACTAGTTTATAGTAGTGCTTCTGCACCTGGTGTTGGTACATTTGGATTTATTGATATTGTTGTTGGTCAAGGTTCCAGTGTTATTGACTTTGAAATTACTAATACAGGATACTCTTATAAAAACGGTGACATCCTGACAGTCAGTATTGGTGGCACTGTTGGCATCCCAACAACCTCTTCCTTCTCTGGAAATGAGTTTCAAATTACTGTCGATAAAGTTGCTACAGATAAGTTCGCTAGTTGGACTATTGGTAACTTACAACTCATGGACAATGTTGAACAATTTATTGATGGAGATAGAGTTGACTTCCAGTTAAAAATTAATGACATTATAACTTCTATTGTTGCTGGTAAGGGTTCTAAGGTTACTGTTCAAGATAACCTATTGATATTCGTTAATGATATTCTCCAGGTTCCAGGTCAGGCATATTCATTTACTGGTGGAAGTATTGTTACTTTCTCTGAAGCACCAAAACTTGGCGATAGCATTGACATCTTATTCTATAAAGGAAGTGGTGATGGTGTTGACGTTATCTTCAGAGATGTTATTGAAACTGTTAAGAAGGGCGACACCTTACAAATTTCACATGACTCGACAATAGGACAACCTCCACGTTTTAGTGAAGAAGAACGTGTAGTAACACTTGTACCCACTATTGATATTGCAGAAACTAACCCATACAACGGCCCAGGTAATGTTGCAGACCCAACTTATGAGAGACCTGTTAAATGGTGTAAGCAAACTGAAGATAAGTTCATTGATGGTATTGGCGTCGGTAAGGACAGAGAACTTTATGAACCAGTTGTCATCCCAACTGCATATTTGATTAATAGTGTTGGAGTTGGTTCAACTACTGTTTATGTTGATAATGTAAAAACTCTATTTGACCCACATCAAGAAAACTTTGGAGTCAACATCCTCGATGTTAAATTTATTTCATCTAGTGATGCAGTTGGTGCATCTGCTACAGCAGTTGTATCTGGACTTGGTTCTGTAACATCCATTGAGTTGTCTAATGTTGGTTCTGGATATACATCTGCTCCAACTGTCATTATAGGCAGTGTTGGGGTTGGTAGCACAGCAACTGCCACAGCAACTGTTGGTGCTGGTGGAACATTAAGCATCTCTATTACCAGTAATGGTATTGGATACACTAATACGAACCCACCACAAGTTATCATTGAACAACCAACTACTAAGATTGAAAGTTCTTCAGCAGTTTCATATGCGGGCGACTATGGTAAAATTGTTGGTTTTGGTACAACGACTGTGGGTAGTGATGATGCTGTTATCTTCGACCTCTTCACAGATCCTTCACTGAGAGATGAGGACTTGGTTGGACCTGGTGCTGGTATTACAGTAAGTGGCATATCTACAGGTTATTACTTCGTTGTTTATGACTCCAATATCACTGGTGTGGGAGTCACTGCTCTTGATGATAGTGGCAATACTGTTGGCGTTGGAACTACCTTCGCAGACAATATTTACTTCGTAGAATCTGTAAGTACGGTAAGCGTTGCCAATACTTTCATTGGTTTGAGTACAGTTGGAACAGCAGTCACTAATGTTAAGCGTGTTCAGGCGATAGTCACTGGTATGACCACAGTTACTGGAATAACGACTTCTAGTTTCTACGGACATTATAGTTGGGGTAGAGTTGACTTTGCAGCAAGAGGTTCTTCGTTCTCATTTGACGCTCACACATTAAATGGTTCTGCTGGTATCAATACTTCTGACATTTTAACAAGAGCACGAAGACTGAAGTTTGATAATTATTTGCCATAAATTACCACTCTAAATAAAGTATAGAAAAAACCTACCAAATAAATGGCTGCGATTATAACTGATCAG
>MDTE01072017.1_pt1 | contig 16897 bp, 10 predicted proteins | sample 811231 | NCBI WGS metagenome assembly MDTE01 (sample SAMN05326651, study PRJNA326480) | marine metagenome | isolation source: seawater | place: Indian Ocean: Red Sea | collected 2010
AAGAAACAGATGAAACAAAATTTAATGTTGGGGATATATATGTAGGAAAAGTTAAAAAGATTAATAAAAGTTTAAACGCAGCTTTTATTGATATAGGCTTTGAAAAAGACGCTTTCTTACATTACCTAGACTTGGGGCCACAATTTTTGTCGCTTAAATCATTTCTAAAACAAACAAGATCGAAAGGAAAAAAAACCACCTATGATTCTTTTTCTAAACTTGAGGATATAAACAAGTTTGGTAAAATAAATGAGGTTTTAAAAAAAGGTGATGAGCTTTTAATTCAAGTAGTTAAAGAACCTATTTCAACAAAAGGACCCCGTGTTACAACAGAGCTTTCTTTGGCGGGAAGGTATCTTATTTTGGTGTCTTTTTCTGAGGCTATAAACATTTCAAAAAAAATAACTAATCGAGAAGAGAGACTTAGGTTAATTAATTTAATAAAATCAATAAGGCCAAAAAACTTTGGGGTAATTGTTCGCACGGTAGCTGAAGAAAAATCTGTTTCCGAGTTAGATAAAGATTTAAAGACGTTAATTTCTCTTTGGAAAGAGGGTGTTAAAAAAATTAAAAAAGCAAAAGTTGGTGAGAAGGTAATAGGGGATGAAAACAAAGCAACATCTTTACTAAGAGATATTCTTAATTCTTCTTTTGATAATATTATTGTGGATGATAAAAAGTTATTTGAAGAAGTAAAGAGTTATGTGAAAAAGTTTGAACCTAAAAAAGAAAAAATAGTAAAATACTATTCTTCACCCGCCCCAATTTTTGAGGTTTATGGGATTGAAAAACAACTGCAAGATCTTTTTGGGGAAACAGTACCAATCTCAAATGGAGGTTACGTTATCATACAACACACGGAAGCATTACACGCAATAGATGTTAATAGTGGAAAAACCAGCAAAGCATCTAATCAAGAAGAATCTGCTTTAAATGTTAATCTTGATGCTGCAGAAACAATTGCACGACAACTCAGACTAAGAGATATTGGGGGTATAATAGTGATTGATTTTATTGATTTAAAGAAAACAAGCAATAAGCGTAAAATTTTTGAGGCTATGAAAAAAGCCATGAGTGACGATAGGTCAAAACATACAATTTTACCACTTTCAAAATTTTGTTTGATGCAAATAACCAGACAGAGAGTTAGGCAAGAATTAAAAATGTCAAAAGAAGATGCTGAGTTAGACCAAGAAGGCACTGAGGCGGCGGATAAAATAGAGAAAAAAATTGAGCACCTGTTTGTTAAGCAAAACGAAAAAAACTTAACCCTTGTCGTTCATCCTTATCTCTATTCTTATTTTACAATAGGGGTTTTGTCCAGACAATATAAATGGTTTATTAAACACAGAAGATGGGTTAAAATTGAAAAAGATAATAATATTGCTATTAAAGATTATGTTTTCTTAGATGGAAACAGGCAGATAATTCAAACAAAAAAGTGAAAACAATCCCTTTCATTTTTTTAATTTTTTTCGTTGGGTGTTCTAACGATAATTGTAATATCAACAGAAATCAAACTTTAAAAAACATAACCGTTCAAAATTTAATTTCTGACATTGCTTCAACACAAGATCTAAATAGTTTTAACGCGTTTCTTTATGAAAACAAAAACACATTATATCCATTTTATGAAATAGAGGACACATTATTTTTGTTTGATAAGTCAGTCAATGCTTTTACACTAATTGATAATATTTATTTTGATAGCCTTTATAGTGATGTTAATTCAGAATTTCAAGATCTAAATAAACTATTCTATCCTCTTGATGAATCTTTTACAAAATTTAACCAACAAAGTAACATCAAACTTTCACCAAACATTACAATATTAATTTCTGGTTTTTTTAATGATATTGTTGTTGATAGAGAAAACATTATCATTGGTTTAGATTATTTTTTACCTAAAACAAATAAATATAAACCAAGAGATCTCCCTTCATACATCTTAGACCAGTACACACCAGATCATATTAATGCAATTTCTTTGTCAACTTACTTATCTCAATTTAATCTTATTAACGAATCAGACTTAACTATGATTAATGAGATGATTTCTTTTGGTAAACTTTATTATATTGTTTCGAAAATTTTACCTTGTACAGAACAAAGAATAATATTAGGTTATTCTCAAAAGCAGTATGAGTTAGTTAATAAAAATGAGGCTTTTATTTATTCTTATTTTTTACAGAACGAGCTTTTATTTGAAGAATCTAACCTTATAAAACAAAAATATTTATCTGAAAGACCTAGTACATTTGAAATATCTCAATCTGTACCAGGTAGGGTAGGTCGCTGGTTAGGGTGGAAAATAGTTTCTTCATTTATGGAATCAAGTACATATACTCTAGAGGAGCTCTTAAAAGAAGATGATTATAAAAACATTTTTTATAATTCAAACTACAACCCTATTTAAATTGAATAAACAAGAGAAAATTAAATTTATTGTATCAACTCTAGAAAAATTATATCCCAAGACAAATGTGCCTCTAGACCATAAAGACCCATACACTTTACTAATTGCTGTTTTATTATCAGCTCAAAGTACTGATATTGGAGTAAACAAAATAACTCCAATTCTTTTTAATAAAGCAGACAACCCATATGATATGGTTAAACTTACTGTAAACGAAATTAGAGAAATTATAAAACCTGTTGGTTTATCTCCAATGAAGTCAAAAGGGATACATGGTTTATCTAAAATATTAATTGAAAAATACGAAGGAAAAGTTCCAAAAGATTTCTCAGACTTAGAGTTGTTACCAGCAGTTGGTCACAAAACAGCTAGTGTTGTAATGTCTCAAGCATTTGGTGTCCCTTCTTTCCCTGTTGATACCCATATTCATAGGTTAATGTATAGGTGGGGGCTCTCCTCAGGAAAAAATGTTACACAAACAGAAAAAGACGCAAAAAGATTGTTTCCCAAACACCTTTGGAATAAACTTCACCTCCAAATAATTTTTTATGGAAGAGAAAGATCTCCCGCTCGTGGATGGAATATTAAAAACGATCCTATAACGTTAAAAGTTGGTCGAAAATCTATAACCAAAAAATCACTTAATCCTTAAAACACCTTTTTTAAAAGGATTAGGCATAAGTTTTTATTTTATCAACTACTCTTTTTGAGGGATTTTCAAAACACAGATCAAGCTCTGCTTTTACTTTTAAATATGAAGCTATTTCCTCATTGATTAAAAAGTCTGTTAGTATTTTAAAATTCAGTTTTGTTTTTTTTGTTTCTTCTAATTCGTTATAGATATATTTTATTATATCATTATTAGTAGAGGTTTTATTCATAGGCAATTTGTTTATGTTTAATTTTTTTTCTTAACGCAATAAGCGCATATCTCATCCTACCTAAAGCGGTGTTAATACTTACATTAGTTGCTTCAGATATTTCTTGAAAACTCATATCCATATAGTGTCTCATCACCAAAACCTCTCTTTGTTTATCGGGTAAACTATGTATTATTTTTTTTAAATGATTTTTAGTCCCTTCAGATAAATTTTCAGATTCAGTAAAATCCTCTGAAAACTTTAAACAATTAAAAACATCTGAACCATCAGCCAAAGTTATTTTAGGGTTTCTTCTTTCTTTTCGAAAATGATCAATTGCTTGATTATGAGCTATCCTTAAAATCCAAGGCAGAAACTTACCTTGTTCATTATATTTTTTGTTTTTAAAAACATTAATTGTTTTTATAAACACATCTTGCAAAATATCTTCTGCAATGAATTTATCTTTCACAATTAGATAAATGGTTGTAAAAATTCTGGATTTATGTCTATCAATTAACACAGACATTGCCTCCTTGTTACCTTTATTGTAAAGTGATATTAAACAACTATCACTTAATTCCGTTTTTAACATAATAATAAGTATAATTTAGTAACGTAGAGGTCTATACCATATTGTATTGTTTAATTGATAATATTTTTTTAAATATAATTATTGATTTTTTAAATTCAAAAAAACATGTCGGAACCTAAAAACATAATTATTAAAAACGCTAGAGTTAATAATTTAAAAAAAATATCTCTTAACATTCCAAGAAATCAACTTATTGTGATTTCTGGGGTTTCGGGTTCAGGAAAATCATCTCTTGCATTTGACACAATATTTGCTGAGGGCCAAAGAAAGTATATAGAAAGCCTTAGCTCTTATGCTAGGCAATTTTTAAAAAGAATGGATAAACCTAATGTTGATTATATAGAGGGATTATCTCCTGCTATTGCTGTAGATCAAAAAAGAAACAATAAGAACCCCAGATCAACAGTTGGTACCCTCTCTGAGGTTTATGACTATTTAAAATTATTGTATTTAAACATTGGAAAAACAATCTCTCCGATATCTGGTAGGGTTGTTAAAAAAGAGACCCCTGATGATGTATTAAAATTTATTTTACAACATAACAAGGAAAAATATTATATTTCAATAAACAAAAAGTCTGACCCCAAAAACTTTAAAAGAGACTTAGAAGTACTTTTAAGCAAAGGTTTTACAAGGATAATTATTGATGATCAGTTTTATACTATTGAGTCCTTACTCTCTCAAAAAAAACTATATTCATCTTATGATATATTAATTGATAGAGGTGTTGTGTCGCTTAATGACGATAGTTTTAATTTCAAAATAATTGAAGTTTGTAAAGAAGCGTTTTTTGAGGGAGATGGAAAATTGTTACTTACTATTCCAAATGTAATTACTAGTGTGTTTTCAAATAAATTTGAACTCGATGGAATTTCATTTACAGAGCCTACACTGAATTTTTTTAGTTTTAATAATCCATATGGTGCTTGTTTAAGCTGTGGTGGTTTTGGTAATGTTCTTGGGTTTGATAAAAACAAAATAATACCAAATAAAAACAACTCTCTTTATTCAAATTGCATTGCTCCGTGGAGAACAGAAAAAATGAAAGTTTGGCTTCAACCACTAATTGCTAATAATAAAGAACTAAATGTAGATATTCACAAACCATATTGTGATTTAAGCGAAAGAGAGAAAAAAATAATTTGGGAAGGTTCAGGAAACTTTAAAGGCATTAATTCTTTTCTTTCTTATTTAGAAAGGAAAAGCTATAAAATACAATATAGAATTATTGCATCAAGATATAAAGGGAAAACACTATGTTCATCTTGTTGTGGTACAGGAATCAGAGAGGAGGCTAAAAATGTTAAAATAAACAACAAAAATATCATTGAAATAGTCTTAAGTCCTATTGGTAAAATACTTGGGTTTTTACAAAGTTTAAAGCTTACTGAAGATGAAAAAAAACTTTCTAAAAGACCATTAGAAGAAATTTTATCTAGACTAAACTATATCAATAAAATTGGATTGGATTATTTAACATTAAATAGAAAAGTAAACACATTGTCAGGGGGAGAATTTCAAAGAATTAAACTCGCAACATCTTTAGGCAGCTCTCTAGTAGGGTCACTTTATGTTTTAGACGAACCTACTGTTGGACTACACCCCCACAATACTAAAAGACTAATTGAAATATTGAAATCACTTAAAGATATTGGTAATACAGTAATAGTGGTTGAGCACGATGAAGAGGTGATTTTGTCTTCAGATTACTTAGTAGACATCGGTCCTGGTGCTGGCAATAATGGTGGTGAAATTGTCTTTTCTGGCAAAACATCATCTATAAATAAAAAAACAAAAGGACCAACTAGTGAGTATATTTTTAACAAAAAGCTCGTAAAAAACCTAAAAACAAGACAACACGATAAATATATTCTTTTAAAAAACGCTTTTGAGAACAACCTAAAAAATATAGATATAAAAATACCATTAGAATGTTTGGTTGTAGTAACAGGTGTTAGTGGTTCTGGCAAGTCAACACTAATTAAACAAATCCTATATCCTGCAATAGCAAAAAGACTAGATAAAAAATATGAAAAAGAAGGGAAGTATGGGTCTATTAATGGAAATATAGAAACTATAAATAATATAGAAGTTGTTGACCAAAATCCAATTGGAAGATCTTCTAGATCTAACCCTGCAACATATTCTAAGGCTTACGATGCTATAAGAAAACTCTTTGCTCAAGAAGGGGTAAAACAAGATGATAAAATAAAACCTTCTGATTTTTCATTTAATATTGAAGGTGGCCGTTGCGAAGAATGTTTAGGTGAGGGAGTAAAAAAGATAGAAATGCAATTTATGGCAGACTTGTTTTTGGAATGTGGAGCGTGTAAAGGAAAGAGATTTAAAAAGAGTATTTTAGAAATTAAATATAAGAATAAAAACATTTTTGATGTTCTTGACCTAACTATTAAAGAAGCTATTGCATTTTTTTCATCTTCGTTAGCTATTCAAAAAAAACTAAAACCCATGAATGATGTTGGTTTGGGTTATTTAAAACTTGGTCAATCATCAAGCACACTAAGTGGTGGGGAAGCTCAAAGGTTAAAATTAGCCTCTTACTTAATTGATGAAAGTTCATTAAAACAAAAGGGTTTATTTATTTTTGATGAGCCAACTTCTGGGCTTCATAATCAAGATATTACTTGTTTTATGAAATCAATTTCACGTCTTATAAACATAGGAAACTCCGTAATAATAATTGAACATAACACAGAGTTAATCAAACAAGCAGATTGGATAATTGACATGGGGCCAGGTGGCGGAGAAAATGGTGGGGAAATCTGTTATGAAGGGACACCTAATGAACTGATCAAAATTAAAAATAACAAAACAGCAAAATATTTAAAAAACCAGTTCGTTAAACAATAGATTACCCCTATCAAATATTTAATTTATTTTTACACAAATAACACAAAATGTCTAAGAAGATTATTGCGGCAAATTGGAAAATGAATAACGATGAATATTCATCAAAAGCATTAGCATATGAATTTTTAAAACTTCTTAATAATCAAAATAATTTAAATACGATAAAGATATTATGTGTTCCTTTTCCTTTCTTGTCAATTATTGATAATATGTGTCAAGGTGCTGAGTCGGTTTTTGTTGGCGCTCAAAATTGTAGTTCTTATAATGAAGGAGCATACACTGGAGAAGTTTCTGCTAAAATGTTACAAAGCCTAAAAATCCCATATGTTATAATTGGTCATAGTGAAAGAAGAGAATTGTTTTTTGAAAAAAGTCATGACTTAATTTTAAAAGCTCAAGCTGCCATAGAAAACAATATACAACCAATATTTTGTTGCGGAGAACCTCTGGATATTAGGGAAAAAAACGATCACATTAATTATGTTATTAATCAACTTGACGAAACTGTTTTTAGTTTAAATTCTAATAGTTTTTCAAAAATCACAATAGCTTATGAACCAATATGGGCAATTGGATCAGGAAAGACAGCCTCTAATGAAGAAATTCAAGAGATGCATGCCGCAATTAGAAAAAGTATTAAAAAAAAATACGGTTCCTCTGTCTCACAAAACATTAGTCTTTTGTATGGGGGCAGTGTCAAATCTATCAACGCAAAAGAAATTTTTGATTTAAAAGATGTTGATGGGGGATTAATAGGGGGAGCATCTTTAGACGCTCAGGAGTTTATAGATATTGTTAATTCTATTAATTAATAATAATGGTAAGGGCTCAGTTTTTAACTAGAATTATTTTTAGTGTTGTTTTTGTTTTTCTGAATTTTGAATCATTTGCTCAGATTAAGTCAACATATAATACCGAAAATTTTATTGTTAAACTTGACTTAGACTTCAAAAGTCTATCTTCTGAATACGTAGACAACGAAACTTTTAAAAACACAAAATATAACTATCTATATAACCTAGATAAAGAATCTCAAGAATATTTTATTGATATTGTTAATTACACTAAAGGATCTAGTGAAAAAGAGTTTTTGTCTTTCTTTTATTACACAAATTGGATTCTGAACAATAATATTAAAAATAACAGCTCTATTAATAAAATATTAATGTATCATTATTATGTTTTATATAATCCTGAAGGAAACAAAAAAAATTATTTCACATCACTATGGAATAAAATTATCAGCAAAACATTTGTTGAAGAATCCAGCCACCGATTATATGTTAAAAAAAACTTTAAGGTTGGTATCGAAGATTTTTTAGATTATGGGTTATATGATAATTCTGGAAATGTTTTAGGAACTCTTGTTTTTAGTTTGGTGGGTTCTGATATTTTTATAGAATCAGAATATCATAGATTTAAAATTGAAAAACCAAATTTTAATTACTACCCGGACATAAACTATATTGATGGTTTTAGAGGTAGAATAAAATCTTCTATAAATAATAAACAGGTTGGTGATATAGAGTTTGCACTTAAAAATTTTTCAATTGACCTAAAATCTGGAAAGGTTGTTTCAAATGAAGTTGTTTTAAACGCAAATAAACTAAAAAATGTAAATGGAGCTTTGGAATACCTTCCTCCAAAAAGCCAACCAAAGCATAATAACCTATTTGGTTTTATTTCAGATAATTCAAATGTAAATATTACAATAAAAAACAATATTAGATTAACATCCGGGGTTTCCTTAAACGGTGATTTTTTGTATTCAAATTCACTTTCTAATAATTACTCAGAACTATTATTTCTTTTAAAAAACGGAAAAAAAATTAGTGTTTATTCTAAATCTTTTTTGATAGAAGATAGCTTTTTATCTTCAACTAAAGCACGATTTAAGTTATATGATAATTTAGATTCAATATATCACCCAATGGTTGAGTTTGATTTTAATGTTGAAACAAACAAAATACAAGCATTAAACATTAATGGTATTTTAAAAAACTCACCATTTTACTCAAGTTATTTTGATATAGAGTTTGATCCAGATGAGCTCTCTTACACCATAGGTGATGAAAACATTTATTTTGGAATGGTTGTTGCGCCAAATCAAAGACCACTTAGCGTTTATTCTCAAAATTACTTTTCTAACCAAAAGCTAAATGAAATGACGGATTTAAATGGGATTAATGTTTTGAAAGCTGTATTTACTTATTCTTCGAAAATAAGAAGAAAAGACTTCTATCTTAATGATTTAGCTATTTATTTTAAAATGAAACCAATGTTAGTTGAGGCGGGTTTAATAAGTTTATGGAAAAATGGTTTTATTTCTTACGAACGTGAAATTGGTTTAATTAAAATTCTACCAAAATTAAGGCATTATTATTATTCTCATCTGAAAAGGTCGGACTTTGATGAGTTTAGTTTTAACTCATTATCTCGAAACTCTAATAATCTTAGATATAATATCAACACAAACACGATGCTTTTTATGGGAGTTCAAAGTGTTACTTTAAGTAAAAAAAACAACATTGTTGTGTATCCAAATAACGGAAGTTTAGTTTTAAAAAAAAACAGAGAGGTTAATACTATAGGAGATATCTCTGTAGGTAATTTTGATTTCAAAAGCGTTGATCTTGTTTTTGATTATGATTCATATTTAATTGATTTAAAAGAAATTGATACTTTAAAAATGTTAACAAAGAAAGACGCAAGAGATAGTTATAATTACTTATATAATATTGGCGGAGATTTGTTTATTAATCACCCAAAAAACAAATCATCAAGAAGAAACTTACCAAAATTTCCTTCTTTTATTTCTGATAAAAGCACTAGAATATTTTTTGATATGCCCGAGGAATATGGGGAAAAGTATGATAGTAGTTTTTATTTTTCTATAGATCAATTTAGAATTGATAGTTTAGACAAGTCTTCACTTCCAAAGTTTGAGTTTCCAGGAACATTCTATTCAAGTAATATTATAAAACCATTAGAGGCAAAACTTATAACAATGCCAGATAATTCTTTTGGTTTTACCATGGGGTTACAAGATGAGGGTTTAGGCGCCTATAATGAAAAAATATATCTATATAACAACTTACTTCTTGACTCTACAGGTCTTTATGTTAATGGGAACATTAAATACAATACAACAACTTTATTTTCTGAAAAAATCAGACTTTTCCCAGATTCAATATCTGGAATAGCAGATAAAGGGTATATGCTTGCTGGAAAATTTAAAAACAAAACCATAAATTATCCTCAGATTGAATTGACGAATCTAGATTTTAGATATTACAATGAAAAAGATGAATACTTTTATTTTCAATACGATTCAATATTAAATTCTAAAATAACAGGATATGACAATAAAGCAGAAATAATAGGAGACTTAGTTGTTTCTTCTAATAAAGTTTCATCTTACGGAGAAATTAAATCAAATAATTCAACCTTTATTTCTGATGATTTTTCTTATAACAATAATCTTGTAGTATCAGAAATGACTCAAGTAAAAATTTATACACCTAATCATAAAAATGGACTTTTATCTGCAGAGGGTGTTTTTTTTAAATATGATTTGATAAATAATGAAATGGAATTTAAGTCTCCTTTTTTTGATGAGAGTAATTTTATTTTACCTGAGTATGAATTATCCACATCATTAACAAATGCAATTTGGGAGATTAACAACAAAACCCTTAATCTAAGAGCAGATGAAAAAGAAATTCATTCTGTCTATCCTTTAAACTCTAAATTTGATAACTGGGAATATATATCAAAGTCTTTGTTAGTAGATATAAATAACAAAATCTTATTATCAAAAGGTGTTCCAGATATTCAAATTGCAGACGCATATATAATTCCAAACAATGAAGAACTTTATATTAAAGAAAAGTTTCAAATTCAACCTCTGTCAAAATCTGTTCTTATATTAGACACAATTAGTGAGTTTCATCGTTTTGTTGATTTGGAAGTTTCTGTATTATCAAAAAATAAATTTGAAGGACAAGGGGTTTATGAATATGTAAATTTTGACTTTGATACTTTTAATATCCCCTTTTCTCAATTCGAAATTAAATCAGGTAGTAACGGGGATCTTACTTCATTTTCTACGGGGGAGGTTAGTGATTTAAAACCAATATTAATGGAACCTGGTTTTAATTTTTATGGTAGTATAGAGCTACTTGGTAATAACGAACAATTATTATTTGATGGCAATATTATTCCATCGGAAGTGCAAGGGTTTAGTCAGTCAAACGCAATTCCTTTTAATGACTATTTTGTTCCAGGGGATGAATTAGTTCTAACTATTTCAGATGGAGACGGGTTTTATAATGCCGCTATATCAAAAGAAGAAAAAAACTTATTTTTTGATTTTTTCAATAACTCCGTAACAAAAAAAAGTTTAGTTTTTTTCAACCCTGAAGGGCTTTTGTCTTATGATCCATTTACGAAAGACTATTTAATTGAGACAGAAGAAAAAAGAAATCAAGATGTTTACAATGGAAACTCTTTGCTTTATAATCCAGTTAATAACTCCGTCGCTTTTGAAGGAAGTGTTAGTTTGATTAACAACGACAATAACTTTAAAATATTTTCTTCGATGTCTGGAAACTTAAATTTAGACTCCATGAATATTGAATCAGATGTCTTTATGATTATGGATATTAATTTAAAAAAATCTATAATAGATGAGTTGGGGTTTGCTTTTAACGATATTATTGAAACGTATGGAGCTCCAATAGCTCATGACAATGAACAAGATGTTTTGGTAAGATTGTCTGATTTAATTGGTAATGATAAAACCGTTGCATATGAAAACATAATTCTTTCTGAATATAAATCTTTAATAGAAGCAGATGGTATAATTAATAATGCTTTTGTGTTTCCTAATACAAAATTTACATGGTCTTCAAAAGAAAGTTCTTGGTATAATACTTCTACAATTAATTTATCGAACATTGGGCCTAGAGATGTTAATGCCTCAATTGATGGTTTTTTAGAAATTAAAAACATTGATGAATATCAATCTTTAGTTAATGTTTTTTTGCAACCAGCCCCTGAGTTTTGGGTTTTTTTAAGTTATGATGGAAAAAACTTAACGACTCTTTCATCAAACGATAGGTATAATTCTGAGATGTCAGAAATTACCAGCACTAGAGATAAATTTGTTTCCATTAGAATTGCAGATGAAAATAATGTTTTGGATTATATAAATAATTTCAGATTGAAATACTTTGGTATAAAAGAACCATATAATCTTATGTCTCCTTCAGACACATTTTTAGAAGATGAGATATTTAAAACAGTTTCAGATGATGATGATGGATTTTAATTTAACATTTTTTTAGTTTGAATTTTAATCTAACTAATAATATGTTTTTAAATTTGCATTCATGATTAAAGAGTATATAAACAACAATAAAGAAAGATTTTTAGAAGAGCTTTTTGAACTACTAAAAATTGAATCAGTTAGTGCTGACTCTAAATTTAAAGAAGAGGTAGATAAAGCAGCAAATTGGCTAGTTGAAGAGTTTAAAAAATTAAAACTAGATAATGTTGAAAAAATACTAACAAAAGGACACCCAATTGTATTTGCTGAAAAAATTTTAGATAAGTCTTATCCTACAATTTTAGTTTATGGTCATTATGATGTTCAACCTGCTGACCCCTATGAATTGTGGGATTCACCCCCGTTTGAACCAATAATTAAAAACAACAAAATATATGCTAGGGGTGCTTGTGATGATAAAGGACAAATGTACATGCACCTTAAAGCTTACGAAACATTACAAAAAGTAGGTGATATAAAATTTAATATAAAATTTATGATTGAGGGAGAAGAAGAATGTGGGTCGGATAGCCTAGAAGATTTTGTAGTTCAAAATAAAGAAAAGTTATCAGCAGACGTAATTGTTATTTCTGATACAAGCATAATTGATAATAACAATCCCTCCATTACTATTGGCCTAAGAGGACTTTCTTACATGGAGATAGAATTAACAGGCCCCAACAGAGACCTTCACTCTGGAACATATGGGGGAGCGGTTAATAACCCTATTAATGCACTTTGTGAAATCATTTCTTCTTTAAAAGATGAAAAAGGAAAAATTTTAATTCCTGGATTCTATGATGATGTGAAAAACTTAGATGATAATACCAGAGATGATATTAATAAAGTCCCTTTTAGTTTATCAGAATTCAAATCTCATATTGACATTAAAGACATTTATGGTGAGGAAGGTTATTCAACAGTAGAAAGAATTGGAACAAGACCAACATTAGATGTTAATGGAATTTGGGGTGGTTATATTAATGAAGGTGCTAAAACTGTTTTACCATCAAAAGCATACGCGAAGGTTTCTATGAGGCTTGTATCTAATCAATCTAGTAAAAAAATATCAAAACTTTTTTCTGATCACTTACAAAAAATATGCCCAGAATCATGTAATATCAAAGTTACAGAACACCACGGTGGAGAGCCATGTGTTGTCAACACAAACACTCTAGGCTATAAAGCTGCCTTTAAAGCATTTCAAGATATATGGGAAAAAGAACCCATCCCAACTTTTGATGGTGGAAGCATACCTATTGTTTCTTTGTTTAAAAAAGAATTAGGACTTGATTCAATACTAATGGGTTTTGGTTTAGACGAGGATGCTATTCATTCTCCAAACGAATCTTATGGTTTATTTAATTTTTATAAAGGAATAGAAACCATAACTGCATTTTATAATAATTTTGCGTCCAATGAAAAATAAGACGCATCAGTTATTTATCTTAATATTATTCTTTACTCAAAATTTACATTCTCAAATATTAGAGCCAATTTCCTGGAAATTTAAGATTGATAGTTCGGATTTTAATTCTTCTGGTAGTGTTGAGTTAAAATTTATCCCCACAACTGAATTGGGATGGTATATTTATTCATCAGATAATGATCCTGAGAGCGGCCCTAGAACTGAGTTTGAGTTTTATCCAAATAAAACTTATGAAATGGATGGAGTTGTTATTCCTTTGAATGTGAAAACTAAATTCGACGAAGTATGGGGGGCTGAAGTAAGGTATCTTGATAATAATGGGTCTTTTGTTCAAAAAATACAACCTTTAGATAACACTATTTCAATAAGCGGTTTTATATCATACCAAGTTTGCTCAGAAATAGAAAAAATGTGTATACCTCTAGAAAAAGATTTTACTTTCTATGATTCTGGACCAGCTCAAAACATCTCTTATAACCAAGAACTTATAAGTTTTGAAGAAGATAAGTCCTTATTATCTTTTATGCTTTTTTCTTTCTTTGCTGGGTTTTTAGCAATACTTACTCCATGTGTGTTTCCTATGATCCCATTAACAGTTTCTTATTTTGCTAACAAAAAAGATTCCAATAAATCTTATTTTGAAGCTATAATATTTGGACTTTCAATTGTTTTTATTTTTACATTTCTTGGTGTATTTCTTTCATTGTTTATGGGGCCTCAATCAGCTAATGAAATTGCAACCTCCTGGATCCCAAATTCAATTTTTTTTATTCTGTTTCTTTTGTTTGGGCTATCTTTAATTGGGTTTTTTGAATTAACTATTCCTTCAAGTATTATAACATCTGTAGATAAAAAATCTCAACAAGGAGGTCTTCTTGGTATTTTCTTTATGGCTTTTACATTAGTGCTAGTTTCATTTTCTTGTACCGGACCTTTAGTTGGAAGTATTTTAGTTCAGTCTGCTAGCGGCTTACAAATAAAACCTATACTTGGAATGTTATCTTTCTCTTTTGCTTTTTCTTTACCGTTTACTTTATTAGCAATTTTTCCTAAGAAATTACAAAATCTACCAAAATCAGGTAATTGGATGATTACTTTAAGAGTAATTTTAGGTTTTATAGCAATAGCGTTTTCTCTTAAGTTTTTAAGTGTCGTTGATAAAGCCTATCATTTTAATTTACTTCACAGAGAGATATTTTTAATTATATGGTTTGCTTTATTTTTAATTTTATCCCTATATCTCTTTGGGGTAATTAAGCTCCCGGATGGATATTTAAAAAGCAAAAATTTAAAAATTAGATTTCTTGGCTTTTTATTTTCTGGATTATCTATTTATTTACTTTCGGGTTTATTTGGTAATAGATTACCATATTTAGCAGCTTATCTTCCTCCTTTACAAGAAACATATTATGATTTAAAATCATTTTCAAGAAAAAGTTTTTTTGAAGACAAACGTGTTTATGATAAAGAACTTTCTAATGTTAAACACTCTGATATTTTAAAACTACCTTATAACTTAAAAGGATTTTTTGATTACAAAGAAGCATTAGATTACTCAAAAAGAAAAAATAAACCAATGCTACTAGATTTTACTGGTCATGGTTGTGTTAATTGTAGAGATATTGAATCTAGAGTTTGGCCAGATGATAGGGTAAGAGATTTTTTAAATAATAAGTATGTATTAGTTTCACTATATGTTGATGATAAAACACAACTATCAGAGAAAAACTGGTATGTTTCTACATACGACTCAAAAGTTAAAAAAACATTAGGAAAACAAAACGCTGATTTTCAAATTACCAGGTTTAATAATAATGCTCAACCTTTTTATGTTGTGATTGACCCTTATTCAGAAAAAATAGTTTATAGGCCATGGGGCTATGAGCTTGATATTGATAGTTATATTAATCACTTAAGCAATGGTATTAAAGAATTTTATGTGGAATAGACATTTGCTTTTTATTTTACTCTTATTTTTTGCGTGCAACAATAAACAACCTTTGCTGCTCGAAGAACCAGAAGAAATTAAATTACATGAAGACATTCTTATTAAACCTTCAGAATTTTTATATGGTATAAACCTTGATTCTTTTGATTATTCCACTCATAAAATTAAATGGGGTCAAAGCTTTTCTGATATACTGAGTAAAAATGGAGTTTCAAATCAAAAAATATACGACGCTTCGTTATCAGCTAGAGGAGTTTTTAATTTAAATAAAATAAAAAAAGGAAATTCGTATACCTTGTTTTTTGAAAAGCATTCAAAAAAGCTCTCACATTTTATTTATCAATCTAGTAAGTATGATTATATAATATGTAGGGTTTATCCTAAAGTTACATTTAGTAAAGTTGATAAAAAGATTTCTTATGTTGAAAAAGAAATTTCAGGAAATATTCAATCAAGCTTATACTTAAGTTTTACCGAAAACAATTATCCAATAGATCTTGTTAATCTTATGGTAGATGTTTTTGCGTGGCAGATTGATTTTTTTAGAATTAATCCTGGTGATAGTTATAGTATAGTTTATACAGAAGAGATTATTGACGGAGAATTTGTTGGTATTAATAGAATTAAGGCTGCTAGAATTACACATAATAACAAACCTTATTTTGCTTTTGCTTATGATCAAGGACTGGGTAATGATTTTTTTGATGAAAAAGGAAAAAGTCTTAGAAAAACATTTTTAAGAGCCCCTTTAAAGTTTTATAGAATATCTTCTAAATATCAAAAAAGAAGATTTCATCCAGTTCTTAAGAGATATCGTGATCATTTAGGAACAGACTATGCCGCTCCTAGAGGAACCCCAATAGTTACTGTTGCAGACGGAAAAATTGTTGAGGCTAGATACGGTAGAAACAATGGTTATTTTGTTAAGGTTAGGCATAACAATATTTTTACCACTCAGTATCTTCATATGTCAAAGTTTGCAAAAGGAATTAGACCTGGAAAGACGGTGAAACAAGGAGAAGTAATCGGTTATGTGGGTTCAACCGGCTTAGCTACGGGACCTCATGTTTGTTTTAGGTTTTGGAGAAACGGCAAACAAGTAGACCCATATAAACAAAATGATTTACCTGAGGGAGAACCTGTATTGAATAATCATTTGAATGCTTTTAATTATCTAAAAGAAAAATATTATAAAAAAATTGAAGGTTAAATAGCTTCAAGCTCTTTCTTTGCCTTCTCTCCAATTTCCTTTAATATTTTAAATAAAAAATCAATATCCTTTTTTTCTCTTCTGTGATTTATACAATTAATTCTTAAGACATTCTCGTTATTAATCTTTGTCCCAGAAAGGAAGATCCTTCCATCAACTTCTATCATTTCTGTTATTTTTTTGTTTAATAATGAATCCGAAACTTTTGATGAGTTACTATTATATTTAAAACAAAAAAT
>MDTE01195391.1_pt1 | contig 16893 bp, 18 predicted proteins | sample 811231 | NCBI WGS metagenome assembly MDTE01 (sample SAMN05326651, study PRJNA326480) | marine metagenome | isolation source: seawater | place: Indian Ocean: Red Sea | collected 2010
AGAGGAGCCAGCATTTAGGGCTGAATAAACAGGCCCGTAGGTCGACGTTTGACCGCATCTGCACGGCACTGGACCAACGCAAATGCATCGCAGGTTCCCTGCTCGATGGCAGCTTGGACGGCAGCGTCCCGGTCAAACGTGCCCGCAGCCTGCTCGGCGGCGAAGACACCGGACGCAATGGAGCGCTCCACCACAGCTTCTGCCTCAGAGAGGCTCGGCGTGGCCACTGCGCTGGAGTAACAGTCAAGCAACTCGTCGGCATCATCCCGGCGGTAGGTGTCATCCAGGCAGCCGCTCTGACACTGGGCCAAGTTCTCCCAGGCGGTCCAGCCGCAGTCGTTCATGAACTCCACGCACACCTCCTGACAGCGCTTGTTGTTCGTGGAACAGCCCGACAGAGGCACAGCCAACAAGGTCAGCAGCACAGTCGCGAAGGCGATACTACGCGGAGTCATCAGAGCCCCTCATCAGTCACCGGAAACGGCGAGATGCCGAGACCTATTCCCGAAATAGTGTCACCAAGTTCCGTGGTGAACACGTCGTTGAAGAACACATGGAGACGACCGTTGATAAAAAAGGCCCTTGGGTTCTCAGCGAGGTCCTCGCCAGAGAAGTCCAGTGGCACCGGGCCGTCCAGGAGCCGGGTCCAGCCGGTATCAGGCGACGCGGAAGAGGCCATGCCAAGCCGGAGACCCTCCTTCTCGATCCAGACCAGATCCGAGCTAGGGTCCTGAACGGCAGTCACCCGGTGATAACCGGAGTACAGCATGTAGTAGGTGGGCTCTTCGTCGTCACCGTCCACGTAGGCGAACACGGAAGGGCCATGCACCCCCTCCGCGTCGAACGCGTCCCCTTCAAGACCCTGATGTTCTAGGACCAACCCGCCAGGGCCATCAAACCGCGTTCCGTCGGTGGTCGACAGATAGCCCACGTCGTACACCGTCGACTCCAGCCACTCCTGCTGACTGATGATGCTCGCACCCATATGGTTGACGCCGGAGACCCAGAAGTGGAGCTTTCCGTCCTCATACAGAGCGTCGCAGCCCCAGACTCGATCTAGGGCACTAGCCGAGTCCTCCAGTGGGTCGATGGGGTTGAAGAGATCCTTAGTCCACGCCACCCCGTCCGTCGACGTTGCGTGACCAAAGAGCGTTCCACGCCGTTCACTGTTCGTCCCCGTGTACCAGAGGTGATAGATGCCCAAGTCGCCATCAAACGCGGCACAGGCCACAGTCACATCATCACGATCGAAAGCGCCCTGCCCGTCATCCCTGCGCAAGACGGGGTTGCTGGGGTGTCGCCGCCACTCGACCCCGTCCATGGAGAGCGCATAGCCGACGTCGCTGCCCGAATCGCCCGAAGAACCCGAATAGAACAGTTGGTAGAAGGGCGCTCCGAAGATGCGCTGTTCCAGGATGTCAAAACCACCAATGGCTCCAGCCTCCCAGGGCTGTGTGCCTTCGTCACTGGTCGAAAAGACCGGAACACACGTATAGCTCTCCCACCCTCCCTCAGTGGGCTCGAACTCACACTCCACAACCTCGTGGATGTCCACCAGATCTTCCGCTACTCGGGTGTAGTCGTAGTCACTGCTGCATGACAAGAACAGCAGCCCTCCTAAGGCCCACAGGAACCGAGTAGGACGAAATGCAGCGAGATTACCCATCATCAGGCGCTCCCTTCAGCGCCTCTCGAGCGCGATCAAGGCGTCGCTGCTCCAATTGCTGGAAAACACCAGCTACAACCGCACAGGAGACCGCGGTAGCCCCCACAACAATGGCTACATTGCGCTGCCGGTCAAGGGCTCGAGTGTGAAACAAGTGTCGGCTACGTCCCACATCATCGCCCACTCGTTCGGAGGCTCGGGCCAGCACATATTCCGCCTGAGCGCGCTCCTCCCACTTGAGCGCCGCGATCACTCCCGCCACACCACCCCCCACTCCCAGGCCCATGACAAGCGCACGGGCAAGAGTGCCTCTCGGCGAGCGTCGACGGGTGCCATCTCGCCCGTACAGCACTCCCTGGCGACGACCGTTCGAATCCTCCTCCACACTGGTGACCACCAGAGAGGAGGTCAGGAGGCCTTCCTCGTCGAGGAGTTCCTCTTCGACCGAGTCGGGGTCATCAGCCGCATTCTTGCGCTTGATCCGAGAGCACGTCTGCTCGACGAGCCGTCGGTCGGGGCCATCCGCGAGTGATGCGGCCACCGCCACGCAGTGCTCCTGGCGCTCCCTACCCGATTCCAGAACATCCAGGCTGTCGTAGAAGGCAAACAGATCGAAGCCGGAGTCCCCCTCATCAGACAGCACAGGAATCTCCACTGCTTCGGGAGAGGCCAGCACCCGATCGAGATCGAGGGAGGTCACTGTGCCGCGATACACCCGAACCACGCCCTCCCAGCTTGTTCGACCAGAGACCACAGAGACGGGCACGATGCCCTCGGCGAGTTCTCGAACCACAAAAAGCCCGGCTTCCCCCGAAGCAGGCAGCGGTAGGCGCCGCACACCCACCTGGACCGAGTCCAAAGCCCTCGTCCAGTAGAGGCCGAGCACGGCCTCATCCGATCCCACAATCCCGAGCTGGATCGCCAGGTCGTCGGGAGCGCGAAGATCCTGGATGGACACTTCGTAATCAGCGGCAGAGGCCAAAGAGACAGCACTGCCTAGCATCAGGCTCCCCACCACAAAGTGGAGCAGTAGCCACAATCGCCGGGGCTGTGACGCTGTGGGGAACATGAAACTCCTAGGCGGCGAGAGACCAAGATCACAACGGCCAGCTGAGAGGATTCCGCAAGCTGGGAGCGGGGATGATACGGTTTTGCCGTGAAAAAGGGGCTGGATCTACAGGTCTCGAGCGAAGCGCGTGCCCTGCACGACGATACCCTCATCGTCGATCTGCACTGTGACACGATGCTGGGGCAGACCTTTCTTGGCTATGACCCCACTCGGCGGCACCAAAACCGACTGTGGGGTTCCCCGCTCCTATTTCATGCAGACATTCCCCGCATGCAAGAGGGCGGGGTGGGGGCAGTAGCCCTCGGGGTCGTGGTGAGCCCCCTGCGAAGGAAGTCCGCTGCTCCCACCACCCGACGACGCCTCGAGATGATGGCCGGTTGGGCTCAGGCGGCGCCGGAAGATGTCGTCTTGGCAGGAACCCGAGCCGAGATCGAAGAAGCTCGTGCATCCGGTCGCATCGCGCTCTTCGGAGGCCTTGAAGGAGCACATGGGCTTGGGGGGACTCTGGACAATCTCCAAGAGTTCCGAGACCTCGGTCTCCGCTATGTGACCCTGGCCCACTTCACACCCAACAAGGCGGCTACACCCTCGGCGGGCTGGGGCGCCGATCCTGACGCACCCCTGACCGACTTTGGCCGGCAACTGGTCGAAGCGCTGAACGAGCACCGAATGCTGGTCGATCTGGCCCACGTAAACAGGGCTGGCTTCATGGATGCCTGCGAGCACAGCAAGGCGCCCGTAGTGGTCAGTCACACGGGGGTGGCTGGGGCTTACGACAGCTGGAGAAATATCGACGATGCGCAGCTCCGCGCTGTCGCCGACACGGGTGGGGTGGTGGCCATTATCTTCGCGCCGATCTTCCTGGGCCCCTCCATTCGAGGCCCCGTATCCCTGGCCGTCGATCACATCCGCCACGTCATCTCGGTTGTTGGGGAAGATCATGTGGCGGTGGGCTCCGACTTCGACGGATTTATCCTTCCGCCCACCGATCTTCCCGACATAGCCCACCTTCCCGTCCTCACACAGTGCATGCTGGAGTCTGGGATGACCGAGACTCAGATCAGGAAGTGCCTCGGGGGGAACACGCTTCGTCTGTTCGGAGACGTCTGTGGCTGAAGCACTGCAAACGATGAGGCCCCAACAGCCCCTGGGCCACCGCCGACCGACAGGGATGCTTAGCCTTCTCCTGCTCCTGAGCCTTTCTGTGGCACCAGGGTGCACGTCTTCAGGGGCTCCCTGGGCACAGGCAAGACCCATCGATTCGCCGCTCGCAGATCTGCCGACACTCGAGAATCCCAGAGAGCAGGACGACAAGATCATCGTGCGGGTGGTCAACGGCCTACTACCCCAGCTGGGTGGGCACATCACCCACCTTGCAGCCGGACCCCGAACCTTGCTCGTCGTCTACGCGGAGGGTGGGGGAGAAGAGGTGCCTCCTCAGCCCATTGCCCTGTGGTTGCGAGGTAGAGGAAGCAGTCGCAGCCGGCTGCCCCAGTTCACCTCTGGGCTAGTCAACCCCGGCAATAGCCAGGACTGGCGAGTGGACCTGAGCCCGGGAGACTACCTCTTGTCGATCACTCTGGGTGCTACGGGGGACGACCAGCAACAAGCGGTGGCCCACATCATCGCACGCTAGTCACGAGAGAGAGGCTGCCCCTACTTCATCAACGTACGGAAGTAGGTGAGTGAGAATCCCTTCAGTTCGATGCGATCCCGGTCCTGGAGTGTCCAGGCACTCACCTTCTTGCCGTTCACACGCACCGGCGAGAGGGCACTCAGAGGCACCACGGAGTATTCCCCGTCTGCACCACGGACGATCTCCGCCACCTGCTTGCCGAAAATCGAGCTTCCCGGCAACCGCACATCACAGCCCGCATCAAAGCCAATGAAGTGACTCTTGCCATGCAGGGCAAACTCCGTTCGGTTGCCATCTACTTGAAGCACCAGGTGCGCCTGCATCCGGTCGGCTGTTCGCTCCTGGATGGTCATCAACTCGCTCTGCGGTAGGACGCGAGTCTGTTCTGCTTCAGCCTCGGGAATAGCGCGAATGCCGGACACCGTGGACACATCAATGTCCGGATCTCCAGTGGCCTGAAAGATGAGTATGTGTTGCCCCATCTGAATCCTGTCGCCTGGCTTTAGCTCGTGCTCGTTGATCTTGGTTCCATTGACGAAGACCCCGTTGGGTGTCTGGAGATCAACTACTCGCCAGCTATGGCCACGGAAGGACACGACCGCATGGCGCCGAGAGACGAGAGGGTTTTCCAGTCGAATATCGGCCTGCTCACTGCGGCCCACCAGATATTCCTGGTCGACCAAGTCGTGGGAGCCTTCCTTTCTGCGTCCCCGGAAAACGACGAGCTTGGGCATGAGTTTCTCTTCCCCACGAGCGCCTCAGCGCTACGTTTTCACTGCAGGCGTCCAGTCACAGCACGCCACCTCGCGTACCTCAGGCATCGCCCACTGCAGAGATCCTACCCCCAATTCACTCGTTACAGCAGAACGGCTGTACGCGCTTCTGATCGATGGCGATCCTCTGATTGTGATCCTCGGCTTCGATCTCCATCACAATCTCGTAGTCTTCCAGATGCCCCTGGCTTCCAGACCCCTCGGGGCAGTTTGGGGAATTGTTGGGATCATTGGGCCAGTATTCACAGGGCAAGAAACCGTTGATCCCCCAATACCACTGCCTGGATGACACCTCGGGCTCAATGCGGACTGCCTGGACGTGACGTTCTTGGTCGTGCAACAGGACCAACTCACCGTCACCCGGATCCAGATACATCTTGATCCGTAGGAAAACCACCGGACACAAGTTCTCCATTTCCGCCGAGAAGAAGACGTGGTAGCCACCCTGAGTCCCATACCAAATGGGCATGTCCGCATCGTCCAGGACCATCTGGAACTCACTGCCACCAGTGCCAACGCGAACAATCGGGTCCCCACAAAAGACCTGGTCATTGCAGGCCTCGGCCACGAACAGATCCTCTTCAGAACACTCCTCGGGGAGAGGAAGCGTGTCATCATCGTCGGCCGCCACCGGACAGTCCTCGCAGCCCAGCAGCAAGAGGAAGCTGAGCAGGGCGACAAACGGAGGAGCCGACAAGCGACACTGATGGAATCGATTGGTTCCCATAGTAAACGACTGTAGCGGTCAGGCGAGCCACCGAAAAGGGGCACACCCCACCCGTTTCACTGGAAGTCAGCCGAACTGAATCCCCTGAGCCAGCGGTAGATCCTGGCCGTGATTGATCGTACAGGTCTGTCGGCGCATGTAAGCCTTCCAAGAGTCGGAGCCAGCCTCACGACCACCACCGGTGTCCTTTTCGCCCCCGAAAGCGCCTCCGATCTCAGCACCCGAGGTCCCAATATTTACGTTGGCAATTCCACAGTCGCTGCCAGCGTGTCCTAGAAACTGCTCGGCCGACAACAGGTCGCGGGTGAAGATGGCTGAAGACAATCCCTGGTCTGCGTCATTCTGATCAGCGATCGCTTGCTCCAGCGTGTCCCAGGGGGTGATGTAGAGGATCGGAGCAAAGGTCTCTTCCCGGCTAATGGGAAGGCGCGTCTCACTCCAGACAATGGTTGGCTCCACATAGAAACCCGCGCGGTCCGTCAGGGCCTTACCCCCACAGAGCACCTCGCCACCCTGATCCCGTGCCTGCTGAACGGCCGCCAAGTAACCATCGACAGCCAGCTGATCAATGAGCGGACCCATGAGCGTTCCGTCCTCGAGTGGGTCACCGATGGCCACCGACTGGTAAGCGGCAGCCAAGCGGTCAGCAAGTCGGCGGGCCAGCGGACGGCTGGCGAGCACTCGTCGAGTCGACGTGCAGCGCTGGCCGGCTGTGCCTACGGCACCGAAGAGGATTCCACGAACGGCGATCTCCTCGTCGGCTGTGTCGTCAACGACGATGGCGTTGTTGCCCCCCAACTCAAGCAGACAACGTCCCAGACGACCTGCAACTGCGGTGCCCACGTGACGACCCATTCGGCAGGAACCCGTCGCTGAGATCAGCGGTAGGCGCTTGTCATGAATCATGGTCTCGCCCACTTCGCTGTCGGTACCCACGATGGTGCACATCACTCCGTCGTGTCCCTCCGGTCCAAAGACACGATCAACGATTTTCTGAATCGCAATAGCGCAGAGCGGCGTCTTGAGGCTGGGCTTCCAGATCATCGTGTCTCCGCAGACGGCAGCGATGGCCGCATTCCATGCCCAGACAGCCATTGGGAAGTTGAACGCCGTGATGATTCCGATCACGCCCATGGGGTGCCACTGCTCGTACATCCGGTGGTCAGGACGTTCGCTGTGCATCGTCAAGCCGTACAGCTGGCGACTGAGTCCCACAGCAAAGTCGAAGATGTCGATGCACTCCTGCACCTCACCTTCCCCTTCTGCTCGAATTTTTCCCATCTCGAGCGAGATCAGCGCCCCCAACTCTTTCTTATTGGCTCGGAACTCCTCGCCCAGGCGACGGATCAACTCTCCGCGCTGGGGGGCTGGAACCATGCGCCACTTGGTGAAGGCCGCCTGCGCTGCGGAAACCACCTGCTCGTAGTCGGCACGCGATGCCAGGTGAACCGCACCAATTTCCGTTCCATCAATGGGAGTATGAACTCGAACGGTCTCGCCATGAGTCGTCTCGAGCCACTGGCCATGAGACGCCCCTTGCTGGGCTCCGTCGAGAGCAAGCTTCGTGAGAAAATCGTAGTTCACAGGGCCTCCGCTGACTCCTCCGGTCGGGGGTGGATGACGACCGGAGGAACGCGATCTACCACGTCTGGAGATGTCCGGGAACGCCTGTCTGAAAGGTCTGGGCAACTAGGCCCCGAACAAAGCCTTCATCGAGCATCATGGAGGTGAAATGCACACCTTGAAGCCCGCGTCCGGATAGTAGACAGCGGCCATCATGCACATCTCGTCGTCCACGCTGGGCCCGTATCCGATCGTGCTGTTGGTCCTGTTGTGGAAGGTGCATCGATACTCAAAGCCACCCCCAGCGCGCAGGACAATCGGATTGTCCGAGAGCATGACAACCTCAGCCGACTCCCAGGACGTATTGGTGTACACGAGTTCGTCTGGCTCGCCGGCCTCATCTAGAAGCAGGATGTCGAACTGAAGACCTGAACGGTGAAAGTGGCTGCCCAGGGCAAAGACGTGCATGTCCACATCCACCAGGCACTTCTTGGAAACGGTCCCCTGCTGGTTCGGCGGGACCTCCAGGTCCGTGTTGCTGCCGAACAAGCCGTTGGCGTACACCTCGATCGTTCCAGGTTCAGCCCACTCCACGTTCAAGAAGGCCTCGGCAACCACAGGCGCGTCGGTGGTGTTCAACGAATGAAACTCCAACAAGACCTGCTGCTCCGGCAAGAGTCGGCCAGCGACTCCATCGGGAAACTGCCCGACAAACTCTCTATCCTGCGACGCATAGAGAGGTGCGGCCAACCCCATTGTGGTCTCTGCCCAGAGATCCTCACACGCCCCCTCGCGGTCTCCATCAGGACCGGACGAGAGACCCCACACATTGAAGTGGTGGACAGCGCTAGCTCGGTGGTGAAGGCGGATCACATCCATTGGCTCCGCAATGGGCAACGTAGTGATACGGCAGTAATACAACTCTTCTCCGGGACCCAACTCAAATGGACCCGCGTGCAGCTGAAGCCCTTGAGCTGGCTCCTCTAGAGCCACCGGCTCATAGTGGCTCGATGCGGAAGCCCCCGAGGCCTCATCGATGTCGACGCCGGAGAGGGAGCAGCCTCCAAGCAGCAGGACGACCCCCAGCGCCATGGGGCGGCGAGCTAAAGCGAGGGCCAGAGCGCGACGTAGGGTCTCCATCAAGGCATTGCTCCCACAGAGCACACTAGCAGTGCAGCGACTCCTCCCGCGCATACACACGCGTCCAACGGTAGTCTCTGAGTCATGGACCCTACTGAGATGACCACATCAAGATGGCAAGGGACCGGCAAGGCGCTGCTCGTCGTGCTGTTTGTCGGCGCCACGATGTACACAGTGCCTAGACCCCAAGCACTCGCCCACTCGATCGATTCCGATGAGTTGGCGGCTCCGCCGCAGGCCCCCGGCATGTCGGCTCATTCCGATCCTGACCTCACGCTCAACAAGACGTGCCCGGGCAAGGCCTCGGCCAGTCAGTTGACCAGTCGACTCCCCAGCTATGCCAAAGAGTTGGTCCTGTTGTGGCCACGAACGGGAAAACGAATGGACAACGGCTCTTGCGTCACGGTTTCCCGGCTGACCGTCATCAACCATCAAGGGACGCCCTTGACGGTCTCTTTTCTGCAATACGAGCGCCCTGTACCCGATACGCCGCGAGACTTCCGCTTGCTAGAGAACCAGACCCCACCCAGGGCGGTTTTCGAGGTTCTTCCCGAGGAAAGCCATCCCCAGATCCTCGTCGAAGTGGCAGGGTCACCGTCCACCTCCAGAGACACCCTAGAGGCCGTCCTGGATTTTCTCGATGCCCAAGCAGCGGTGTTAGCCCTCATCGACAACGGCGAACGTCCTGCTAAGGTCCCGAAGCCATGAGCAGCGACGATCCCCAGGACCCACCGCGGACTCACCGGTGGTTCCGACGTGAGCAACCCGCATCGACGGCACGTCGAGAGGACCACCCAGTCACTGTTCAGGCCCCCTCGGGCTCCGCACCAGACCCGGAGGCTCTCCAGGAACAGATCTGTGCAGCTCTGGCCGGCTGGCCGGTTGCGACCCTCAAGTTGGTGGGAAGCCTCGAAGAGAAGGGCAAGATCCCACGCCCACCTGGGCGATTCCTTCGGGCCGTCCTGGGGCACCTCGTCGACACCACACTGTGCACCTGTAGAGGCTATCGCTGCACCTCACGAAGCTGTATTGGCCATCAACTTCTGGGCAGACGTGCCCGAGGACCGGACGTCGATGGAGAAGCCTGGTCGCCCCTCGCGGTGCGCGCATCCAATACCAAGACCGGGGTCTGTCAGAAAGGAGGGCGGATTGGGGCTGAGTTACTGTTTGTGGGACACGAAGCAGTCCGCCAGTTGCCGCGACTCATCGAAGTGCTCAGAGATCCGCCACCGCCCCCAGAGCAACACCCGCCAATCACCTGGAACACGGTGCAGTACCTTCAGTTGGACGAAGACAGGGAACTTCGCTGGCGCAAGGCCTCCGAAGATGGTGGGGGCGTTCCTCCACTGGCCCTCGATCTTCTGACCGAACCGCGAGTTCGTAAGGGCCGACTCACCCTCACCTTTCTCAGCCCAACCCCTCTGGTACGACGTCTTGAGCGCGGTGTGGTGGTGCCTGAACTTCCTCTGGTCATCGACCGAATGACACGAGGCATGGGCGCGTGGATGGGCAGGACTGGGCACAAGGGCCCCCGGCTGCCGGTAGATGACTTGCTACGCGTAGCATCCGCGGCCCAGCTAGGAGCAGACAACACGCGCACGGTCGATATTCCCGGCCGGCTCCTGGGTGCCCAGGGCAACGAGCCCGAGGACGACGAATCCCGGGTCCCCAGTCTGATGGGCTCGATCACCTGGAAGGGCGACTTTTCGGGGCTTGCTCCGCTACTCAGGGCAGTGAACCAGTTGGGTATGGGACCCGGCAAACAGTACGGCCTGGGTGAGGTCAACGTTCGCTGAGCACGGAATCGGGGCGCCTGTGAGCGTTTTCCAAAGCCCAGAGGGGGCCGCTTGTGCACCGCAGCGGCTCAGCACAGTCCCCACACTTGAGCTTCGGGCACTACAATGGGAACGTCATGATCCCATCGACCTTCCCCTCAGTTGCTTTGCTCGTCTTGTGGGCGCTGCTTACGGTCGGCTGTACTGAGCCACCAGTGCACATTGATGGATACGACGAGTACGCCGAAGGCTGTGACACCAACAGCGCACCAGCCATCGCCAACATCGAGCTGAACTCCATTGTCGACGAGACAGAGGACGCCGAGGGCAGCTATATGGTTTCGTTTCATTTCGACTGGCGCGATCCCAATCCGCCAGACGAGAGCCAGCCACAAAACATGGTCGGCGGCTACATCAGCGTCAACATGCAGGGCTGGGAGCTCAACTCCCGTTGGATCGACGAGGACCTTCTACTCAACGGCTGCGCTGCAGGCTCCTTCGAGCTCTACTGCACACCGCTGGGCTATGGACCCGGCTCGACAGGTTGCTCGGCCGCGACGGCCGCCGACTGCACAACAGGGCAGATCACCTGGCCGATTCGCGGAGGCGATCAAGTGATGGGCGAGGGAACCGAGGTCTTGTTCGAGATGCGAGTCCGCGACCGGTGTGGAGCAGTATCCAGCGAGAAGAACAACTACGACACCGGCGCCTACATCGTCGGGAGCGGACTGTTCGAACTTCCCGACGCCGGTGAGAGCGCTCCTACCGAGGAAACTCCCGAGTAATGCTCCTAGGACACTGGCTTCCAGAGCCCCACAGAAACACCAGCGCAGCCTCTGGCGTTCTTCTGATGGTACTCCTCGGCGCCTGTGGGACACCTGGAGTGATCATCGACAGCTACGACGACCGCGGAGAGAGTTGCTCAGAGAACAGCGCTCCGGCAATCGCCAACATCGAGCTGGACTCAGGCGACTCGGCGGGGCTCGAGGGTGCAGAGGACGTTGGTTGGCTCTTGGCTCTTCACTTCGATTGGCAGGACCCAAACCCGGCTCAGAACCCCGACCCTCAGAATATGCTCAGTGGGCTCGTCAGCATCAATCTGCTTGACCTGGGGAGTAGCTCCTTTTGGATTGACGAGACCATCTTGAAGGATGGCTGCCGAGATACGGCCGAGCTGTGCTCGTACTTGGGCTTTGGGCCAGGCGCCACGGGATGCGCTGGCGGCACAGCCGCCGAGTGCACGAACGGACAAATCACCGCCGCCATTGCCGGCACGGAAAATCCGATTGCCTACAACACACCCATTTTCTACGAGCTCCGGGTTCGCGACGCTTGTGGAGCCGTGTCCAGCCTCAAGACAAACTATGAGACAGGACCTTATTTTGTAGGTTCTGGACGCGTCGAGGTTCCCGATGCTGGCGAGTCCGAAGACGACACGGACAGCGCTGATTCCGAGTCCGATTCGGAGTCCGATTCCGAGTGATCAGGATCGGGCACGGATGTGGCCCGAATCCACAGAGCCACCTCCCTCAGCCACAACAAAGAACGCACGGATGCCAGCGCGATCAGCAGGTAGCCCAGCGTGCGCTGTGAGTCACTTTCTCGGAAGGTGAAGCCAAAGAACGCGAGGAGGGCAATAGTCAACAGGCCCATGGCGAGACGCAGTGGACGAGGCATCCTTGCTATGGTCGCGCGCATGCGTTCCCTCTCGGTCATCATGTTCGCATACAACGAACAGGAAAATGTGGGCCCCTGCATGCTCGAAGCGCTCAGCTTCCTAGAGCAGGCCACCGACGAATATGAGTTGATCGTAGTCGACGACGGATCCTCGGACGATACAGCCGAAGCGGCTCGCGCCATCGCCACACGCCATCCCGACCACGTGCAGGTTCTAACCTATCGTCCCAACCGTGGCATAGGCGGCGCGCTGAAGACCGGCTTTGCCGCCGCAACCAAAGAGTGGGTCACCTGCCTTCCTGCCGATGGCCAGGTCCCCCCACAAGAACTGGAGAAGCTCTTTAGCGCCATTGAGAGTGACTCGAGCCTCGATCTGATCACCTGCCACTTTCCCGACCGGTTCAAAGAGGCTGACAATCTTCTTCGCAAAGTCCTTAGTCGGGGGCTTCGCGTGATCCTTTGGGCTGCCACTGGGGTAGACCGCAAGATGGACGGTGTCTACTTGATCCCCCGAGAGGCTGCCCAGAATCTTCCTCTACAGAGCGAAACGTTCTTTCTGAATCTAGAGCTTCCCATTCGTGCAATCCGCTCCGGTCTCAACCCTGGGGAGACGACGATGCACATTCGCCCCCGCATGGCTGGAACCAGCAAGGTGCTCAACTTCGGGCGCATGCGCCGGGTCTTTAGCGAGACCGTCCGTCTTGGGTGGGAGCTGCGGGGCCCCGGAGGCTCCAGAGGAGAAGGAAAGTGACCGACCGTCCACGCTCCACGAACCTCACTCCCGACTTGAGCCGGGTCAGCCCCTCGGCCCGAAGGACACTGCTCGGCCATAGTGCCGCCTGCATCTGGCTGACGGGGCTCTCAGGCTCCGGAAAGTCCACCGTCGCGAGGGCCGCTGAAGAGACACTGATCGCACGAGGCTCGCTCGCATACGTCCTGGATGGCGACAATCTAAGGGGAGGACTCAACCGAGACCTGACCTTCTCACCGGAAGATCGGGCTGAAAATATCCGACGCATCGGCGAGGTAGCCAACCTCTTCGTGGACGCTGGCATCATCGTGATTTGCGCGTTCATCAGCCCCTATCGAGCCGATCGCGACCAGGTACGCGCCACTGTGGGGGCATCGTTCATCGAGGTGTTCTTGAACCCGAGCCTTGAGGTATGCGAGGAGCGAGATCCCAAAGGCCTGTATGCCAAAGCGAGGAGCGGCGCTATCCCCAACTTCACCGGTGTAAGCGCTCCCTACGAGGCGCCCGAGAGACCGGAACTTGAGCTGGACACGGGTAGCTTGTCCATCGACGAAGCCACGGAGTCCCTCGTCCGGTTGTTGGAGACTCGAGCCATTCTCTGACCTACTCAGAGGGGCAACCGGGCATCACCACCGATCGCGGCAGCAACTCCATTCACATGCTGGGTCCCCAGATCCGGGGAACACCGTAGCTGGCATCCACGCTCCACCGGCCAACGACGCCGGCCAGAACGACAATCCCCCGCGCCGGTTTCCCGACGCGGGGGATTGTTGTTTTTGTTCTAACGAACCCTGCTGCTACAGCGTGCAGACGAAGGTGTCGAGGCTCTCGCACTCAGCACCTTGGGCCGCCTCGTCGCCGCACTCCGCGCCACCAGCACCCTGGGTGCTGAAGCTGGCGGAGTCGCAGAGGTTGTCACCAGAGCCAACCTGAACGGTCACATCCGTGCCGCCCGGTACGCTGGCGCAGTAACTACCATCCGTGTTCGTCATCGTGCTGTACACGCGGACGTCGGGGTAGGCCTCGTCGAATACCTCGACAAGGATGTTCCCTGCCGCGTTTCCGTTGATGACCACATCACCGTGTGCACAGGATGTCGACGTGTAGGGCCGCATGATTGCCACGTTGGAGCAACCACCTTGGCAGTCAGGCAGACCGGGCTGCGCGTACATACGCACAGGCTGGTAACCGGCCTGGTCCTGCTCGGTCAGCACGAAGACATCGGTCGTTTGGAATACGGGCACCGTCAGGCAGAAGCTGCCATCATCGGCGGTCGTAGCGACACCACCATTGGGACTCACCACCTGCATTCCGCCGATAGCGGAGTTCGTGGAATCCACCACAACACCCGAGACGCAGGTCTGAATGTCGACAGGGATCGTACCCAGGTCTGTGCAGGTCTGAACACCAAGGCTGCAGCTCGCTTGCCCCGCCGGGATCGTCACCGGATCAGTGCGCTGCGTGGCCGTCTGACCAGAGATCGAGTAGGAGATCTCGGCCCAAACCGTCTCGCCATTCTTGACCTCGAGGCAGAAACTGCCGTCTTGTCCCGTGCGAGCCGTCGTCGTGGAGGTATAGGTGATACCGACGGCGCGAACTGTCGCACCACTCTTGGCAGCACCCTGTACGTCCGTGACAACACCCGTCAGGCAGCCATGCGTAGAGATGGGCTGGTCGCAGTTCCACGTGGAGAAGTGCGGAGCCTCGAAGTTCCAGTACAACTCGCCGTCGTCACCCAGGACGACGGTACCGGAGCCCTCTTCGACCCACTTACCAGTCTCTTCGTCGTAGCTCCACGCGGGAATCACGGTCCCGACTTCGGGAGCGGTACCCAGGTCCTGAACCACCACAGGCAGCACGATGCTGGAGGAGCTGTCACCCAATTCGAGTTCTTGCCCATCCGCACCGGTCAGGTTGACCTGAAGCATGCCAAACGACTCAAGCACCTGGCCGGCGCCGTCCGTATCAACGGCGGTGAAGTCGCCAGGAACAGCGAAGATCTCGTTACCGTTGTCCATGTCGGACACGAGGTCATAAAACGTTGCTTCGACTGTGACATCTCCGCTGTAGGCGACGCCATCAGCATCGACGAAGTTGTCAGCGGGCAGAGAGACGGTCGGGCCGCCATCCTCAACCTCAAAGTCCAAACCCGCGGTCGAGGAGAACGTCTGAAGGAAGTCCACCATAGCCAGGGTCTGGATCAGGGTGTTCTCCACATCTTCCAATACGTCGAAAGGAGTCTGAGTAAAGGCGTAACCACTCTTCACGAAGTCGACCAGGATGCGCTCACCCGGGTCGATGTCTGTAATGCTGAAGCGACCATCCACATCGGATGTGCCACTAGCACCATTGGACGTTGTTACCGCGACGTCGGCTACCGGGTTGCCCAGGGCATCCCGTACTACACCCGAGAGCGTAGTGCCTAGGTCGGCGTTGGTCTGGTCGTCGTCGTCACCCGTCGCATTGCTGTCATCACCCGTGCCACTCACAGGATCTACATTGTCATCTGCCGGGTTGAAGCCGCTATCGGCCACACAACCGGGCATCAGGGGTACAGCCAACAGGCCAGCAGCACCAAGAGTCAGGAGGAAATTGTCCCACCTACTCTTTGCCGTATTCGTTGCCATCTCTTGCCTCCTATTTAGTTGCCCCACGTTGCCATGGAGCTTTTCATTTCACGCCCATGTTCAAAGGGCGCTTGTTTCTCGAGCACCCCCGGAGGGGCGCAAACCCAAAAAAGTTGATGCGTTGTGGAAATTCTAATCGGCCTATTCACACCCCGTCAATCTTTTCTTGACAATTCCTTGGCATTTGCCGCTAAACCATCGACAAATCCAACCCTCGTCTCCCTCTCGTGTGTCACCCAACGCAACGCCGGGTGAGCCGAGTTATATCCCTGGTGGTCACTTCCGATTGTGGGCTCAGTCCACCTTCTGGGCCCAACAGTTCAACATCCGCGCGGCAGTGGTGTCCACAGGCACACCACCTGCCCTTGCTTTTCATACCACGCGCGCGTGAGTGAAGTAAGAAAGAATCGAGTCACTGTCAGACCCCGTGGAGTCTTTTGCGACCGTACTGCTGCTCGGCAACAACCCACAGCTGATAGCCAAGCGTGGTTTTTCTTGCCCTCGTGGGCAGCACACACACTGAAATCTTGACGCTGTGGCCGTAAATCCTTGATCATGGAAGCAGGCTGGAAATCGGGGGAGAGCTGGTGATTCGCGATTGCAAGGACTGCGGTGCTGACTACCGTGTCCCAGTTGCTGAACAAGACTGGTGTGCAGCACAGGGTATTTCGTTACCCAGGCGCTGCCCAACCTGTCGGGCCGAGCGACGCGGGATCAACGATGAGCGCTGCTCCTGTGCCATTTGCGGCGTTACCTTCGATTATCCAAGGGAATTCGCCTTGCTGGTCGCGACCCTAGGCCTGCCTGCCCCCCAACGGTGTCCTGCTGGTTGCACTGAAGAGGACGAAGAGCTTGTAGAACCAGCTCTTTCTCCGACAGACCGATCCCTGGCAGACCTCTGGGGCCAAGTCTACGACCAGCTCGCCCCCGTTGACCAACCCGTGATCCGGAGACTGCCGCGCGAGCCGGAGGAGCTCTTCAAGCCCGACATGGGCAGGAGCAAAGTCGACGATGCTGCCGGGCCACAGTTCGACGACGTCCCGTCACCCGACGCCCTCTTCCAAGGACTAGGCGTTCCATCGGGTAGCAGCAAGAGTTAGCTGAGTACTTCAGGGCCGCTCCAGCAAACTCGGCAGGTAGCCCTCTGGAGGCTCGAAACCAAGCAACTCTAGGGCCGTAGCCGCCACATTGCCGAGGCTTGCGTTCGGCTGCCTAGCGAGCCGGCGCACACCACCTGGCTCGAACAGAAATAGAGGGACTGCATTGAGGCTATGGGAAGTCAGCGGTGTGTCGGAATAGACACCTGTGCTGGAGTCCAGCCGAAACATCTGGTCTGCATTCCCATGATCAGCGGTCACCAGCGCTGCCCCTCCCAGCCGCTCCACTTCGGCAAGCAAGCGCCCCAGCCCAGCATCCACCGCCTCCATCGCAGCGATTGTCGCGGCGAGGTCGCCCGTGTGCCCCACCATGTCCCCGTTGGCATAGTTCA
>MDTE01085511.1_pt1 | contig 16892 bp, 21 predicted proteins | sample 811231 | NCBI WGS metagenome assembly MDTE01 (sample SAMN05326651, study PRJNA326480) | marine metagenome | isolation source: seawater | place: Indian Ocean: Red Sea | collected 2010
GTTCCGCCATTCGCCCTTAATTGTTTAATAATTTATTAAATAGTATAAGAACTAAAATTATATTAAAACCAAAAAATGTTTGTTACTCTTTATAAAAAATGTTTAGATTTAGCTGCTCATAAAAGTTCTAAATATTACTTAGCTTTTGTTTCTTTTATTGAAAGTTCTTTTTTTCCAATACCACCAGATGTGATGGTAATACCTATGGTTATTTCGAAAAAAAATGATTTCATTAAAATTTTTTTTATTACAACAATATTTTCCGTTTTAGGCGGTATATTAGGTTATTTCATTGGAGTATTCTTTTTTGATATAGGACTTCAAATAATGAATTTCTATGGATATGAGGATAAACTAACTAATCTTAAAAATAATTTAATAAATAGCGAAGGTTTCTATGCTTGGTTTGGAATTCTTTTTTTAGCTGGTTTTACCCCTCTGCCTTATAAAGTTTTTACTATCGCTAGTGGTTTAATAGGATTTAATATTTTAATTTTTATTTTGATAAGTTTAATATCTAGAGGTCTTCGTTTTTTCATAGTTTCTTATTTATCTTATAAGTTTGGAGATTTATTTACTCAATTCATGGAAAAACATGGATCAAAATGGTTTACAATTATTGGAATAATAATAGTCATCATTGGAGTAATTATTTTTTTAATTTCAAAATCTTATGCTTAATTTAAAGATTGAAACCTATTTAAAATTAATCTTCATAATTAGTTTTATTTCAATAATTTCTGCTTATTTCATTGAGTATATTCTTGGGCATCAACCTTGTAATTTATGTTTAGTAGAAAGAATTCCTTTTGCATTAAGTATAATTCTAATAATCATAAATTATATTTTTAAGAAAAATGAAAAATTTTTGATATTGTTATTGATATTAATATTTATCTTCTCTTTTACAATTTCAATTTATCATTTTGGAATTGAACAGGGTTTTTTTGAAGAATCTGCTGTATGTGGGTTAAAAAATACTACCGAAATTATATCAAAAGAAGAATTATTGAAACAATTACAACAAAAAACTGTAAGTTGTAAAGATGTGACATTTAGAATTTTTGGATTTTCACTCACAACAATTAATATGATTATGAGTTTACTTATTGTTATTTTATTAACTAAAATTTTTATTAATTATGAAAAATTCAAAAACTAAAGTAGAGGAATTTATAAGAGTTGATCATGCTGGTGAAAGAGGTGCAATTAAGATTTATGAAGGTCAATTGTTAGCACTAAATACTATAGTTAAAAATGAAGATTTAAAAAAAGTTATTGAGGAAATGAAAATTCATGAAAAAGAACACTATATTTTTTTTGAAAATGAAATTAGAAAAAGAAAAATAAAACCAACCAAATTTTTACCATTATGGGATCTTCTTGGAGTTGGGCTTGGTTTTGGCTCGACAATTCTTGGAAAAAAAGCAGCGATGTTATGTACTGCTTCTGTTGAAGAAGTTATTGATAAACATTATCAAAATCAAATAAATCAACTTGGTCCTGAAGAGAAAATCCTAAAGAAAAAAATTATTAAATTCAGAGAAGATGAATTACATCATAAAGATATTGCTTATGAAAAGGGTGCAACAAAAAAAGGTTTTTATTCAATAATGGATAAAATTATTAAGGCTGGTTCAAAATTAGCAATTAATATCTCTGAAAAAATCTAATTTTAAGCTTCTAGCTCTACATCCCAATACAGATAATCCATCCAGCTTTTATGTAAATAGTTTGGAGGAAAATTTTTACCATTTCGATGCAAATCCTCTGTGGATGGTTGATAAGGATATTGAGTAAGTTTCATTTTAGAAGATTTTAGTAACTTTCCACCTTTTTTTACGTTACAAGCAGAACAAGCTGTTACAACATTATCCCAATGAGTCTCTCCACCCTTAGATCTTGGTAATAAATGATCAAAAGTTAACTCTTCACCACTTCCACAATATTGACATGAAAATTTATCTCTAAGAAAAACATTAAATCTTGTGAAACTAGGTTTAGTCTGTGGAATAATATAATCTTTTAAAGCTATAACGCTTGGTAATTTCATATTAAAGGAAGGACTTCTTACAATTCTATCATAATTACTAACAATAATTACTCGATTTAAAAAAACTGACTTAACAGTATCTTGCCATGACCATAATGACAAAGGATAATAGCTTAAAGGTCTATAGTCTGCATTTAAAACTAATGCAGGACATTTTTCTAATGATACATCTTGTTCAACAAAGCTATTCATAAATAAATCTTAACTTAAATAAAAAATTATTTCAACATTAAGTGATTATTAAATTTTTTTTAAAATATATTTTAATGCTATACTTGATGCTTCTATAGGAATATGATGGTCGCAGTTTTTAATTAAATGTGTCTCTATTTCTATATTATTTCTAATAAAAAAATCTTTAGCTTCTAACATAAAATTAGGTGAGACAACTTGATCTGAATCACCATGGATTAACAAAGTATTGGTAGAAACTTTTTTTCTAGATTTTAAATCATTTTGGTTAATAATTTTACCAGAAAAACCTACAATACAATTGTATTCTTGATTAGATATCAAACCTAAATTTATAGACATCATACAACCTTGACTAAATCCAGATAAACAAATTTTTTTGTTCTCTAATTTAAACTCATTTTTAATCTCATCTATAAACTTATTTAATTTTTTTTCAGCTTTAATAGATTCTTCTAAAATATACTCTGGATCATCATTTGTTAAATTAAACCACTGAAAGCCTGATGGATTTATTGAACATCGCTCGTGACCATTTGGGCAAATAAAAATTGTATTTGGTAAATATCTCTTCCAATTTAAAGATAACATACTTATATCTTTTCCATCACTCCCATAACCATGTAGCATGATTATAGCATTATTAACATCTTCTCCTTTATTAGGTTTAACAAAGGTAGTATCTAGACAAAATTTCATAGTAAATTAAATTTATTTTCTACTTTCAAAAACATTCTACAATATAAAAATAATTTCAGAAACATTTGTAAAATTTATAGTTATTATAGTTTTTGTTCTATTAACTTATTTTTTAAAAATTAATTATAATTAGACAACCAATCAATAAAATTTTTATCAGAAAAATCTATAGATCCAAATATTCTTGCAAATTCCTGGCCTTGTTTATTAAAGATAATTGTCGTCGGTAATCCTCTCAAAGCAAATTTTTTTGCTAAAGTAATAGGATTATCAAAATAAATATCTAAATTTTTAATATCTAACTCATTAAAAAATTCTTGACACTTCTTTAAATTATCTTTTCCAATATTAATTGGAAAAATTTCAAGATTATCTAAAGTCTTAATAGACTTTAAAATATCTAAAGAAGGCATCTCTTTTTTACATGGAACACACCAAGTTGCCCAGAAATTAAGTATTACTATTTTTCCTTTGAAATTATTTAATTCAACAATTTCTTTCTTTGAGTCTAAAAAAGCTAAATTTTGGTAGTTTTTTAATTCCTTATTAATTACAATATTTTTAATATTTGGCACATCATTTGCAAAAGCATTTGATAGTAAAAAAATAAATATTATTAATAATCTCATGTTAAATCAGTATAATTAATTATCATGACAAAAAATAAAAACAACCAGGCAATATGGGACTCAAGAATTAAAAAAAAGACCTCTAACTTATTTCAAAGAGTAGGTAGCTCAATAAATATAGATAAAAGATTATATAAAGAAGATATCAAAGGATCTATTGTTCATGTTGAAATGTTGTTCAAACAAAAAATTATTTCTTTTAAAATCAAAAACAAAATTATTTATGGACTTGGAAAAATAGAAAAAGAAATAAGTAAAAATAAATTTGAATTTAATAAAAAATATGAAGATATTCATATAAATATAGAGAAACGACTATTTCAAATTATAGGAGAAGAAGCTGGATATATTCACACAGCAAGATCAAGAAATGATCAAGTTATAACTGATTTAAAATTATGGATAAAATCATCTACTAAAAAAATCAAACTTAATTTGGATAAAATAATTAGATCGACAATTAAAATTTCTGAAAAAAATATTGAAACAATTATGCCAGGTTTTACTCATCTTAAAAATGCTCAAGCTATATCCTTTGCACATTATTTAATGGCTTATGTAGAAATGTTTACAAGAGATAAAAAAAGATTTGAAAATAATTTAAATAGTCTAAACGAAAATCCTTTAGGTGTCGCAGCTCTTACAGGAACTTCATTTAATATTGATAGAAATTATACAACCAAAAAACTTGGATTTAAAATTCCCACAAATAATTCTGTCGATACTGTATCTGATAGAGATTTTGTTTTAGATTTTCTTTACTGCGTATCAGTTTGTTCAATGCATATATCTAGAATAGCTGAGGAACTTATCATTTGGAGTTCAGATGGTTTTAATTTAATTCATTTGTCAGATAAAATTGTTACAGGTTCATCAATAATGCCTCAAAAAAAAAATCCTGATTTACTTGAATATTTAAGAGGAAAATCTGGCTATATGTTTGGAAATCTTTTTTCCATGTTAACAATATTAAAAGGTTTACCTTTATCCTATTTTAAAGATATGCAGGATGATAAAGAAATTGTATTCAAATCTTATGATAATTTAATCAATAGCTTAAAAATTTTTAATGAAATTTTGAAAAATATTTCACCTAATAAAAAGAATATGTACAAATTAGCCAATAATGGTTTTATTACTGCCACAGATTTAGCAGACTATTTAGTTAAAAATCACTCTATGTCATTTAGAAAAGCTTATCAAAAAACTGCGGAAATTGTAAATTTTGCAGAAAAGAAAAAGAAAAAATTAAATGAACTAAAAATTGAAGAATTAAAAAAAATAGAGCCTAAATTAACTAACGAAGTACTTAAAATATTTGATTTGAAAAATTCAATTAATTCTAAAAAATCATTTGGAGGAACATCTTTTGAAAACATCAAAAGAATGATAATTAAATATAAGAAAATATAATGAAAAAAAATTTATTCATAATAATATTTATTTGTATTTTAGTTCAATCATGTGGAAAAAAAGGAGACCCTATCTATAAGGAAGAAAAACAAAACACAAAAATATTAATTAATCAAATGAGTAGATCTTCATGATCTATAGCAAAAATAAACTATCAATTGATGGGATAAATGTTCAAAACCTGGCTAAAAAATTTAGAACTCCACTATATTGTTACTCATATAAAAAACTTCATGAAAACATATTAAATATAAAAAATAATTTTAAAAAAATTAATCCTTTAATATGTTTTGCAGTTAAATCGAATACAAACATTAAAATTTTAAAGGAGATTAAAAAATTGAATCTTGGAGCAGATGTTGTGTCTATTGGTGAACTAATGAAAGCACTTAAAGCTGGTATTAAAGCTCAAAAAATAGTTTTTTCAGGTGTTGGGAAAACTAAAAATGAAATTGAATATGCAATTAATAAAAGGATATTATTAATTAATGCTGAATCTAAAAGTGAAATTTTAGAAATAGAAAAAATTGCTAAATCTAAAAAAAGAAGAATCAATATTGGTATAAGATTAAATCCTAACACAGATGCTAAAACAATAAGTCAAATTTCAACTGGTAAAAAAGAGAATAAATTTGGTGTAAATGAAAAAACATTTTTAAGTTTAACTTCTTATATAAAAAAATCAAAAAATTTAAGTTTAAAATGCTTAAGTGTTCATATTGGCAGCCAAATATTAAACAACCAACCTTATTCTAAAATGTTAAAAGTAATTGATAAAATTATTAAAAAATCAAATCATACATTTGAATATATTGATTTAGGTGGTGGAATGGGTATCGATTATTTACATAATAATAATAAATTCAATCTAAAAAAATATTCTTTAAATATTCAAAAGTTTTTAAAGAAAAAAAAATCAAAAATAATCTTTGAACCTGGTCGATCTATTATAGGTAATACAGCTATTTTAATAGCTAAAATCATTTATATAAAAAAAGGATATAAAAAAGATTTTATTATTTTGGATAGTGCTATGAATGATCTAATTAGGCCAGCACTTTATAATACTGAACATAAAATCATACCATTAAAAAAAAATAGAATTAAAACAAAAAAACCTTATGAATTTGTTGGTCCTATTTGTGAAAGTACTGATAAATTTGCAACAATAAAAAAATTTCAAAAATTAAATGAAAAAGAATTTATCGCTATTTGTGATGTAGGTGCTTACGGAACCTCATTAGCGTCCAACTACAATGTAAGACCAAAACCATTAGAAATACTTATTAAAGGCTCAAAAATTCAAATAATTAACAAAAGACAAAAACTTTCTGAATTAATGTAACATTAAAAATAATGTTAAGAAATTTAATATTTAATATACTTTTTTTTGGAGGAATAATTTTTATATCAATAATATTTTTACCTTCTTTAATGTTACCTCAAGCTGTTGTTATCTTTGGAGGAAAATTGATGGGTTGGTGGACAGGTTTTTGTTTAAAAATAATAATGATTACTAATATTGAAGTGATAGGTAAAGAAAACATTATAAAAAATGAAAAATTTTTTATTGCTTCATCACATCAATCAATGTTTGAAACCTTTTTTCTTCAAACAATTTTTAATTCCCCAGTATTTATTTTAAAAAAAGAACTTCTACATATTCCAATTTTTGGTTGGTATCTAAATAAAATTGGTTCAATTTCTATTAAAAGAAACAAAATTACAAAAGATAATTTAAGTTTTTTTTATGATATTCATAAATTAGTAAAAAAATCTTCAAGACCTTTAATAATATTTCCTCAAGGAACTAGAGTAAATCCAAATGAACGTCCACCTTTTAAAAAAGGTGCTGGACGCATGTATGAAGAACTTAAAATTTCTTGTCAACCTATAGCTATTAATTCTGGATATGTATGGCCTAAAACAGGTATTAAAAAGCCAAATAAAAAGATTACTATTTCTATACTTCCAGCTTTTAACTCGAAACTAGATAAAAATGAATTTGTAAAAAGCCTAGAAGAAAGAATATATTCTGAATTAGATAGAATTAACTAACCCTTCATGGGCATAACAACATAAATACTGTCGAAATCTCCAGGATCTTTAATTAAAGCTGGTGAACCTGTATCATTAAAAAAAATTTCTATCTTCTCTCCATCAAGCTGTGAAGCAACATCAATTAAATATCTTGAATTAAAGCTAATTTCTAAATCATAATCAAATTTTACTGCCAAAGTTTCATTACCATCACCACTATTGGTATTATTGACAGATAAATTTAAACTATTTTTAGTTAAACTAAATTTAACTCCATCTTTCTTATCAAGGGAAACTGAAGCAACTCGATCAACAGATCCTAAAAATGACTTTAAGTCAATTTCAAGTTTTTTTTGATTATTCTTAGGAATAACCTGAATATAATTTGGAAATTTACCATCAATTAATTTAGATATTAAAATACTATTATCTAATTCAAATTTAATTTTAGATTTAACATTTGAAATTTTTACATCTCCATCATAACTATCAAGTAATGAACAAAGTTGAAAAATTGTTTTTTTAGGCAAAATTATTGGATCAAAATTTATTTTCTTTTCTAACCTAATTTTAGAAATAGACATTCTATGACTATCTGTTGCAACAGTCGTAAGATAATTTTTATCATCCACTTCTGTTTGATGAAAATATATTCCACTTAAATAATGTCTTGTTTCATCATTAGAGACAGAAAATTTACATTTATTAAGAAGTTTTAAAAGTTTTTTAGAATTAATCTCAAATTGATTTTCATTAAAATTTTCCTCAGTTAATGGAAACTCCGATGGACTAATACAATTTAAATTAAAAATTGATTTTTCCGATTCTATTTGAAGTTTACTTACATCAGTCAATGATAAATTAATTTTTTTACCTGAAGTAAATTTTCTTACAATATCATACATTATAGATGAAGTAGTTGTAGTTTTTCCTTCTTCAATTACCTCAATGTTATTTATCTGATGAACAAATATTAAATCTAAATCTGTAGCTGTAATTGTTAATCTTGAATTACTAGCGTCTATTAAAACGTTAGATAAAATTGGTAAAGTACTTCTTTTTTCAATAACACCTTGGCAATAATTTAACGCTTGTTGTAAATCTTGTTGGTTTAAATTAAATTTCATTCCCTTTATTATTATATAATATCTGATTTTTTAATTTGTTAATATTCTCAACCATTTCAGGGTCTTTTTCTTTCAATTTTTCTATTGTTTTTACTGAATGAATAATAGTTGTGTGATCTCGATTTGAAAACTCTCGTCCAATTTCTGGTAAAGATTTTGAAGTTAAATTCTTAGTTAAATATATTGCCGTTTGCCTTGGTCTAACTAAATATCGAGATCTTCTAGACGAGAGCATTTCATTTTTGCTTATTTTAAAGAATTTACAAACTAGTGTTTGTATTAGATCAATTGTTACTTTATTTTCAGTTAAGTTGAGTAAATCTTTTAAAACTACTTTAGTCTCAGATAAATTTGGAGTCTTATTATAAATTCTCGAAAAAGAAATTATTCTATTAATCGCACCAACTAATTCTCTTATACTAGCTTTAATTTCTGTGCTTATATAATCCTGTATTTCTTTAGAAATTTTTATTTCATCTGAATAAAATTTATTTAACTCATTTGTTTTATATTCTACAATACTTTTTCTTAATTCATAATCAGGCTTTTGAATATCAACAACTAATCCACCAGAAAATCTAGATTTAATTCTTTCCTGAATTCTAGATAATTTATTTGGAGCTCTATCGGCAGAAACTATAATTTGTGAACCTTTCTCTAAAAGTGCATTAAATGTGTGAAAAAACTCTTCTTGCATAGCTTCTTTTCCATTCATAAATTGTATATCATCAATTAGCAAAGTATCGGTATTTCTAAAATATTCTTTAAATTTAACCATATTATTGGATTTTATAGATTTAACAAATTGATACATAAATCTTTCGGCTGAAATAAACAATACTTTACTATTTTTTTTTAATTCAAGGCCAATAGCATTTAATAAATGAGTTTTACCCATACCAACTCCACCATATATATATAATGGATTATAATGAGAAACATTTTCTGAAACTTTTAATGAAGCTTCATATGCAAGTTTATTACTAGAGCTTATTAAAAAGTTATCAAACCTCTTATTTGAGTCAATACGATTATATTGTAAATATGAGTCTTTTATAAAAGAAACATTCTCTTTATTTTTAAGATTATTTAAATTTTCTATTTCTTCTTCTTTTCTACTGAATTTTTGATCTAAAATTTTAAACTCAATTCTTATTATATCTTTTTTGTAATTTCTAATTATTTGTAATATTTGATCCAAATACCTTGAAGTAATCCAATCGCGAATAAATCGTGTAGGTACTGATATTATAATATAATTATTAAATTCTTCTAAAAAATTAATTTTTTTTAACCAACTTTCATAAATTTCTGTCCCTAATTTATCTTTCATTTTGGTTTGGATTGTGTTCCAATTCAATGTTTGTGAACTTAAAGTATCTACATTTTTATTAATAAAATTATTATTCATAAATCTATGGGGAAATTCCACTTAGAAGTATTTAAAAAAATTTTCAACAAATTATTTTAAAATAAAAAAAAAAAATAAAATCTCTGATTGTAAAAATATTCATCATTTAGAAAAATTTATTTAACAAAAAAAATTTTTTTATGTAACTAATTTAAATTTAAAGTTGTTAAATAATTTAAAATTTATTTACTAAATCTAAATATAGATTATATATAATAAAAAAATACATATGATGTAAGTTGTCTAGGTTGTATCAACCCTTACTATAAAAAACTATATAGCTGATATTTTTTTTGAAATTCTTGAAATATTTCTTGAAGCATTTTGCTTTTTAATAATACCTGTTTTTGAAATTTTCATTAATTCAGAATTCAACTTAGGGAGGAATTTTAAAGCTTCTTTTTTTTTCTTACCATCAATTAAAAGATTCATTTTTTTTATAACATTTCTATATCTGCTTTTTCTTAATTTATTTACTTTTGTTTGTTTAGAAATTCTTCTAATACTCTTGATTGCTGATTTTGTGTTTGCCATATGCGCAGGGGTATAGCTTGAGAATTTATATCGGTCAATAAAATAATTGTTTATTTTTGACAAAAATTACAAAAAAAAGTTGATCTGTTAGTAATTACTTTTTTAATAATTTTGCCTTTGCATTTTATTCTTTTACATTTCAAATTTTCTCTTTGATAAACATTAAAGTTATCTTGAAAACTTCCTATATTTCCATCTACATTTTTAAAATTTCTGATACTAGAACCTCCTTTTTTAATTGCATTTATCAGCACTTTTTTAGAATTTCTAATTATTAAATTGCATTCAATTTTATTAAGTAATTTAACTTTTTTATTTGGATTAATTTTACAAAGAAATAAAATTTCACTTGCATAAATATTGCCAATTCCTGAGACAAATCTTTGATCTATTAAAAAATTTTTTATGTTTTTATTTTTACCTTTAAAGAAATTCCACAAATAATTTAAATTAAAATTTTTATTAAATGGTTCATATCCCAAATGATTAAATCTTTTTTTTAATTCGTTACTGTTTTTAATTAATTGAAAAAAACCAAAACGTCTAGGATCATTATAAATTACTTTATAAGAATTAAATATTAATTCTATATGGTTGTGTTTTTTTGGAAGAAAGGGTAAATGATAAAAACTTACATTTGTAAATTTTGAAGATTTTTTTTTATTGATAATATGAATAGTTCCAGACATACCCAAATGTATCAAACAATAGCTATCTCCAGAGAGATGTAATATTATATATTTCGATAATCTATTAACTTTAATTATTTTTTTATTTATAAGAAAACTTTTGAAATTAGTAGGTAATTTAAATCTTAAATTTCCATTTCTTACAATTACTTTTTTGACTTTTTGAAATTTAATATTTTTATTTAAAGATTGTCTAACAATTTCTACTTCTGGTAATTCTGGCATTTAATACTATATTGAATATATAAAATTATTTATGCAACAATATATTCAAAATAAAAAAGGGCTAGTTCAAAATGTATTTAATCGTGTCTATAATGAGTACGATCTAATGAATGATTTTATATCATTAGGTATTCATAGAATTTGGAAGAAAAATTTAATTAATATTATGAATCCTTCTTCTAAGAAAAAATTAATTGATGTAGCTTGTGGAACCGGTGATATAGGTAAATTATATTTAGATAATACGAGTATTAATTCAAAAATTACATGCGTTGATATTAATGAAAGGATGATCACTAAAGGTAAAAAAAAATTATCAAAATACAAAAATATTAAATGGATATTGGCGCCAGCAGAAAATTTGCCTATTCCAGATAATACATTTGATTTTTATACTATTAGCTTTGGACTAAGAAACACCAAAAATTTAAATCGTACTATTTCTGAAGCCTTAAGAATTCTAAAACCAGGTGGAAGATTTTTATGTTTAGAATTTTCTAAAATACAAAATTCTAATTTAAATTTAATTTATAAAAATTACTCAAAACTAATACCTCTTATAGGTAAAATAATAGTAGGGGAAAAAGAACCATATGAATATCTAATTAAAAGTATTAAAAATTTTTTAAATCAAGAAGAATTGCTTTCTTTAATGAAAGAAAAAAATTTTAAAAAATGTACTTATCACAATTTATCTGGGGGAATTGTTTCTATTCATAGTGGGTGGAAATTTTAATGATAAAAACAATAATTATTCTTTTTAAATTAGGAAGAAAAGTTGCAAAATCAGATATTCTTAAAATTACATCTAAATTTCAAGAACCACCCCTTATTATAAAAATTTTATTTAAAATATTAGCTTTTTCATTTTCTAAAAAAAAACAAATCAATAAAAACCAAGATGAAGGTGAAAGATTATCTAGTTCTTTGGAATCTATGGGCACTACATTTATTAAACTCGGACAATTTTTAGCTACAAGACCTGATATTATTGGTGAAGAATTGTCAAAAAAATTAGAAAATTTACAAGATAAATTACCACCTTTTCCAATTTATCAAGCAAAAGAAATAATAAAAAAAAATCTTGGTGAAAATACTTTTAATTCAATAATTAATTTTAGTGAACCTGTAGCTGCAGCCTCAATTGCTCAAGTACATAAAGCTCAAATTAATGATAGTGGAACAATTAAAGATGTAGCTATTAAAATCTTAAGGCCAAATATCAAAAAAATATTTAATGAAGAAATCGATGCAATATTATTGTTTGCTTTTTTAATTGAGTCAGTAATAAAAAAAACAAAAAGATTAAAATTAGTAGAAGTAGTCTTTTTATTAAAAGAAATAACAAATCTTGAAATGGATCTAAGGTTTGAAGCAGCAGCAGCAAATGAATATGCAGAAAATACCAAGAATGATATTGGATTTAAAGTACCTCAAATTTATTGGAATTTTACAAGTGAAAATGTCATGACATTAGATTGGATTGATGGTGTTTCTATAAGAGAAACAGAAGAACTTAAGAAAAAAAATATTAATACAAATAAAATAGCAGAAGATATTATTCAACATTTTTTAAGACATGCTGTTAGAGATGGTTTTTTTCACGCAGACATGCACCAAGGAAATATTTTTATTGATAATAATGGTCAAATCGTTCCAATAGATTTTGGTATTATGGGGCGACTAGATAAGATGAGTAAAAAGTTTTTAGCCGAAATACTATTTGGATTTATACAAAGAGATTACAAAAAAGTTGCTGAAGTACATTTAATTGCAGGTTTAGTCCCTAAAGAAGTGCCTATTGATGATTTGGCTCAAGCACTTAGATCAATTGGAGAGCCTATTTTTGGTCAAGCTGTTAAAGATATATCTGGCGGTCGATTATTAAAACAATTATTTGATGTTACTGAAAAGTTTAACATGCAAACACAGCCTCAACTATTGATGTTGCAAAAAACAATGGTGGTAGTTGAAGGAGTTGCTAGACAATTAAATCCTAATACTAATATTTGGACTACTTCAAAGCCTGTTCTTGAAAATTGGCTAAGAGAAACAAAAGATCCTTTAAATACTATAAATGAGACTCTACAAAATACTTCTGAAGTAATTAAACGTTTACCTGAATTTCCAGAAATAATGGATAAAGCAAATCAAGCTCTTACATATCTTGCAAGTGGTCAAATACCTCAAAATTCTATTTCGTATACTGAACTAAATAATAAAAAATCGGAAATGATGGCTTTTAGAAATCAATCTATCATTGGATTATTAATTCTTGTAATTATAGGACTATTAGTATTTTAATTCACGCAATGAAAAACTTAAAAGATAAAAAGATATTGATGGTTATTTGTGGAGGTATTGCTGCTTACAAAAGTCTTGAGACTATTAGAATTTTTAAAAAAAACAGTTGTAAAATAAAAACAATATTAACAAAAAGTGCAAAAGAGTTTGTTACTCCTTTATCTATTACATCATTATCTCAAGGAAAGGTTTATGAAGACCTTTTTAATATAGAAAATGAAACTGAGATGGATCATATTACTCTATCAAGGTGGGCTGATTTAATATTAATAGCACCAGCAACAGCAAACACTATTTCTAAATTAGCCAAAGGATCATCTGAAGATTTAGCTTCAACAGTTATTTTAGCCTCAAATAAACCTATATTTTTGGTTCCAGCAATGAATGTTAGAATGTGGGAACATACATCAACAAAAGAAAATTTAGAAATTTTGAAAAACTTTTCATATAAAATTATCGGACCAGAAATAGGAGAAATGGCATGCGGTGAATATGGTGAAGGAAAAATGACTGAACCACAAATTATTGCTAAAAAGATTAATGAGTATTTTTTAAATTTAGATAATAATAAAAAATTTAAAGCGTTAGTAACTGCTGGTCCAACAAAAGAATATATTGATCCAGTAAGATTCATTACAAATAAATCTAGTGGCAAACAAGGTTATGAAATTGCTAAATCACTTTCAAAAAATGGTTTTGAAACAACTTTAATTTCAGGTCCAACTAATCTTAAAATTGATGAAAAAATTAACTTAATAAAAGTTGAAACTGCAGAAGAAATGTTTAGAGAAACTCAAAAAAATTTACCAGTTGATGTTGCTATATTTTCAGCAGCAGTAGCTGATTTCAAAGTTAGTAATAAAAGTAGTAAAAAAATAAAAAAACAAGATGAGTTAATCATCAAATTAGAAAAAAATGTTGATATTCTAAATTATGTTTCAAACCATAACTTAAATCGTCCTACATTAGTAATTGGTTTTGCTGCAGAAACTAATGATCTAGAAAAAAATGCATTAAAAAAATTAAAAAATAAAAATTGTGATTGGATAATTGCTAATGATATCTCAAAAAAAGAAATTGGTTTTGACTCCGATTTAAATGAAATAACAATTTATTATAAAAATAATAAAAAAGAAAAACTTTTAACAAAAAATAAATCTTTAATTTCAGAGGAAATAGTAAATAGAATAAATAATCATTTAAACTAATGGCAAAAGTTTTAATTAAAAAACTATCTCCACAAGTAAAACTGCCCTTATATAAATCCACCGGTGCATCAGGTATGGATTTAATGGCTTTTATTAACTCTCCAATTGTTATTAAACCAAAAACATCAAGTTTAATACCCACGGGAATTTCATTAGCTTTTTCTGAAGATTATGAGATACAAATAAGACCTCGCTCAGGCCTTGCGGCTAAAAATAACATTAGTATTTTAAATACTCCTGGTACTATTGATAGTGATTACCGCGGTGAAATTAAGATTATTATATACAATCATGGAAATAAAGATTTTATAATAAACAATAAAGATCGCATCGCTCAGATTGTTTTAGCTCCAGTAATTAAAATGAAATTTGAAGAAACCGAAAATTTGCCAGAAACAGTTAGAGGAGAAGGTGGATTTGGCTCAACCGGAAAATGAGGACTCAACTAGATAAAAAAGAACTAGATCGTTTTTCTAGACAAATAATACTAAAAAATATCGGGTTAATAGGTCAGAAAAAAATAAAAAATTCAAAAGTATTAATTATTGGTATAGGAGGACTTGGTTGTCCAGTAGCAGAAACTTTAACACGTGCAGGTGTTGGAAAAATTGGAATTATAGATAATGATTTAGTTAACCTATCAAATATTCATAGACAAAGTCTTTTTGATACAACAAATTTAAAAAAACCTAAAGTAAAAGCCGCAAAAATAAATCTAAAAAAAATTAATCCTAAAACATTAGTTAAAGAGTACAATTTAAGACTTAACAAAAATAATTTTAAAAAAATAATTAAGACTTATGACTTTATTGTAGATGGTAGTGATAATTTTCAAACAAAGTTTTTAATAAATGATTTTTGTATAAAGTTTAAAAAAAAGCTTGTAGTTGGGGCAATAAGTAAATTTGATGGTCATATCTTTTCATATAACTTTGAAAATAAAAATGAACCATGTTTAAGATGTTTTTATCAAGAAGACAATATTTCAGACGATATATTAAATTGCGAATATGAAGGTGTATTAGGAACTGTTGCAAATGTTATTGGAAATATTCAAGCTAATGAAATATTAAAACAAATTTTAAACACTGGAATAAAACTAAAAAATCAAATTTTAATTATAGATTTATTAAATTTAAATTTTAGGAAAGTAAAAATTAAAAAAAAAAATAATTGTAAATGCTAATTAAAACATTAAAAAATTCAATTATATTATTTATTTTTTTTTTTAGTTCATATTCAAATTCAGAAGAAATTTTTCTTTCTTTAAAGAAAAACAAAGTAAATGTTAGATACGGTCCAAGTTTTGAATTTCCTATAAAATATGTTTACAAAAAAATTGATTTTCCAATCAAACAAATTGATAAAAAAGAAAATTTTCGAAGAATTATAGATATTAAAAATAATAGTGGCTGGATACATATTTCTCAATTAAAAAAAATAAACTCAGTAATTACTTTAAAAGAAAAAATAATGTTTAAAAAACCAACAATTTTTTCTAAACCTATTGCTAAAATTAAAAAAGGACGATTATTAATAATCCAACATTGCAATAAAAAATGGTGTAAAATTAAAACAAATAACTTTAAAGGTTGGGTTAATAAAGAAAATCTTTGGGGAATAATTAATTAAAATTTATAACAAAGTAATTCCATTTTTTAAAAAAAATACAGCTAGAATAAAAACTAACGTTATATAAATTAAAAAATAAATTGTATATTTTATATATTTTTTCATTATTAAATATTTCTTCTGATTTTATTTATTATTTTTGTTTGCTTGCCCACCATCTATCCAAAATAAAATACCAAACAGAATTTGCTAATGGTTCTACTATGGCATCTGTCATTGCTACTACAAAAGACACACTCGAAACCGACATTAAAACTATGATAGCAATTACAAAATGACCTATTGTATAAATAATTGTTCTTAAAATTGAGCCTTTATTAGAATCATATATGTTCCGAGTTGCTCTAAATAATCCAGAAGTAAGTTCCATTTATTTTTTAAAAAAATTTTCTAAAACACATGCAACTAAATGTATCCTATTTTGTTCTCCACCATTAAAAAAATTATGATATTTAGTGTTATTTGTTATCCATACTTTGCCATCGGCTGGAAGATGTTTAGCTACATTTTCTATAACCATTGAACAACCTTTGTTTGTTATAATGGGAACATGAAGTCTACATTCAGGATCTTTGTGCCAACTTAAAGTTGATCTAGGCTCTTTAAGCAACAATCTTACTCTTCCTAATTTATATCTTTTTTTTAATGTCTCATATACTTCTTTAAAATATGTTTTTTCAAATTCAGGAATTAATTGAGTATATTTAGACTCATCTATATCAATATCTCTTGAAAC
>MDTE01142773.1_pt1 | contig 16891 bp, 13 predicted proteins | sample 811231 | NCBI WGS metagenome assembly MDTE01 (sample SAMN05326651, study PRJNA326480) | marine metagenome | isolation source: seawater | place: Indian Ocean: Red Sea | collected 2010
AGAACCTCAGCCTTCCAAGCTGATGACGTGGGTTCGATTCCCATCACCCGCTCCAGCAGTCGGTTGTGCCCGCATAGCTCAGTCGGTAGAGCACCTCCATGGTAAGGAGGGGGTCACTGGTTCAAATCCAGTTGCGGGCTCCAGGTAAAGTTGTACCAAGTATTATTTTTAGTGTCGCTGATGTGATCGTAAGGAAAGCGAGCTGATATTTTAGGGGAAGAAAAGTGGCCAAAGAGAAATTTGAACGTACTAAACCGCACGTAAATGTAGGGACAATTGGTCATGTAGACCATGGGAAGACTACGTTGACGGCTGCACTTACTAGAGTTTTGGGCAGTAAATTTGGTGGCGAGGTCAAAGCGTTTGACGATATTGATAACGCGCCAGAAGAGAGGGAGCGTGGAATTACGATAGCGACCGCGCATGTCGAATACGAAACAGAAGGACGACACTATGCTCATGTAGATTGTCCGGGCCATGCTGACTACGTTAAGAATATGATTACCGGTGCTGCGCAGATGGATGGTGCAATTTTAGTTGTATCAGCTGCGGATGGTCCAATGCCTCAAACGCGTGAACATATTTTGCTGGCGCGACAAGTTGGTGTTCCTTATATCGTAGTGTATTTAAACAAGGCTGATATGGTTGATGATGCGGAACTTCTAGAGTTAGTTGAGATGGAAGTGCGGGACTTGTTATCGAGCTACGAATTTCCAGGGGATGATACACCTATTATTACAGGTAGCGCCTTGAAGGCTTTAGAAGGGGATGATTCGGAGCAGGCTGAAGGTTCAATTATAAAGTTGGCGGAAGCTCTGGACTCTTACATTCCCGAACCTGAGCGAGCGGTAGACGGTGCATTCTTGATGCCTATTGAGGATGTGTTCTCAATTTCTGGTCGTGGTACGGTTGTAACTGGGCGGGTTGAACGAGGCATCGTTAAGGTTGGTGAAGAGATCGAGATTATTGGTATTCGTGATACTGAGAAGACTACCTGTACTGGTGTTGAGATGTTCCGGAAATTATTAGATGAGGGACAGGCTGGTGATAACATTGGTGTATTACTCAGAGGAACCAAACGCGAAGAAGTAGAGCGCGGCCAAGTTCTTGCGCATCCTAAGTCAATCACTCCGCATACTAAGTTTGAAGCAGAGGTATATGTTCTATCTAAAGAGGAAGGCGGCCGTCATACACCCTTCTTCCCAGGTTATCGACCACAGTTCTATTTTCGTACTACAGATGTTACTGGAGAATGTGTATTGCCCGATGGTGTAGAAATGGTCATGCCGGGTGATAATGTAAATATCAAAGCGTCTCTGATAGCACCGATCGCTATGGAAGAGGGTCTTCGATTCGCTATTCGTGAGGGTGGACGCACGGTTGGCGCTGGTGTTGTCGCTAAGGTGATTGAGTGACAGATTTGTAACTTTGGCTTAGAGATTGATCGCGGAGTTGTTTAGGCCAGTAGCTCAATTGGCAGAGCAGCGGTCTCCAAAACCGCAGGTTGGGGGTTCGATTCCCTCCTGGCCTGCCAGAAAAAGGTAACAAGACAGGTGCTGGATAAGGTTAAATTAGTTGCTGCGTCGCTCATTGTAGTGGGGGGTGTCGCTGTTTTTTATTCGTTCGGTGGTACTTCTGCTTTGCTGCGGACTGGTGTCTTTATAGTTAGTTTAATTATCGGCGGCGGGATTGCATTGACCTCGGAGCCAGGAAAAGCTGCCTGGCAGTTTGCTTTGGCGGCACGCTTAGAAGTTCGAAAGGTAGTTTGGCCGACTCGCCGTGAAACGGTTCAGTCAACAATGGTGGTAATTGCTCTTGTGATACTTATCGGGATATATCTTTGGCTCCTCGATGTGATGTCACTTTGGGCAGTTTATGATTTGATTTTGGGCGTCAGGGATTGAGTTGAGAATATAGATATGGAACTTAAACAGGATGTAGTTACGGAGCCAGAGGCGGATGCAGTTAAACAGCTCGATGATATGCGTTGGTATGTCGTTCAAGCTTATTCTGGTTTTGAAAAACATGTTCAGCAGTCTCTAAAGACCCACATAGAGAGGTCTGATATCAAGGATCATTTTGGGCAGGTTCTGGTCCCAACCGAGGATGTAGTTGAGTTAAAGAACGGACAAAAACGGACGAGTGAGAGAAAATTCTTTCCGGGGTATGTGCTCGTACAAATGAAAATGAGCGAGGCCGCATGGCATTTAGTGAAGGCTGTTCCTCGCGTCTCAGGGTTTGTTGGCGGTACCAGCTCAGAGCCTGTTCCGATTACTGAGCGTGAAGCTAATGCTATTCTCCAGCAAGTTGTGGAAGGTACGGAGCATCCTAGACCAAAATATACATTTGCACCGGGCGAGGTTGTGCGTGTTACAGATGGTCCATTCCAAGATTTTAGCGGAACGGTTGAGGATGTGAATTTTGAAAAGAGTAAGTTGCGTGTTGCTGTTACAATTTTTGGCAGATCAACACCCGTGGAGCTGAGCTTTAGTCAAGTTGAGAAAGGCTAGTTGAGTTCAGACGAAATGATGGCGGAGTAAATTATGGCTAAGAAAATTGAATCATATATAAAGTTGCAGGTCCCCGCTGGTGATGCGAAACCTAGTCCTCCCGTAGGGCCCGCACTTGGTCAGCATGGCCTTAATATTATGGAATTTTGCAAGGCATTCAATGCCGAAACTCAAAATATTGAGAAGGGAATGCCAATACCAGTGGTTATTACGGTCTACGCTGACAAGAGTTTCACATACATAAAGAAGACGCCGCCTGCGTCGGTTCTTCTGAGAAAAGCAGCGGGCTTGGGTAAGGGAAGTTCAGAACCAAATAAAGATAAAGTTGGTAAAGTGAATAGAAGCCAGTTAGAGGAAATTGCTAAGACTAAAATGCCGGACCTGACTGCGTATGACATGGATCAGGCTGTTAGAATTATTGCGGGCAGTGCTAGGAGCATGGGAATTGAGACGGAGGGAGTGTAGATTATGACAGGTGCAGGAAAGCGCTACCGTGCATCATCCTCGGCGAGAGATGAGCAGAACTATTACAGTTTAGATGAGGCATTGGAGTTGGTCAAAAAGCTTGGATCAGCAAAATTTGATGAAACTGTCGATGTTGCAATTAATCTTGGAGTTAACGCAAAGAAATCTGATCAGAATGTTCGAGGAGCAACAGTCTTGCCCCGCGGTACAGGTAAAACTATGCGGGTTGCAGTATTCGCTGAAGGCGCAGATGCTGACACCGCTAGGGATGCCGGTGCTGATATAGTTGGACTAGAAGATCTGGCTGACCGTATAAAGGGAGGAGAAACTAATTTTGATGTATGTATTGCAACACCATCAACGATGCGTGTTGTTGGCAAATTAGGGCAGATCTTAGGACCTCGAGGTCTGATGCCGAATCCCAAGGTTGGAACAGTAACGCAAGATATCGCAAAAGCAGTTGGCAATGCAAAAGCTGGTCAAGTGCAGTTTCGGATAGATAAAGCAGGCATTGTTCACTGCCCGGTTGGCAAAGTATCGTTTGATGTCGATGCGCTTAAAGAAAATATAAACGCGCTGCTAGATGCATTGAATCGCGCTAAGCCTTCGACCGCTAAGGGACAGTATATAAAGCGGATGACTTTGTCTACGACCATGGGGCCTGGCATTAAAGTTGATCGGTTGTCTGTTGCTGTATGAAGAGTGGAAAGTTTTTTGAGGGGCTTGGTGACGGACTAAGTGTGCCACCTTGGGTGACACGAAAGTACGACATGGAGTTCGTCGAAGACCGCAGGTGCACGTTGCTACTAGCTACTATGAGCTTGCTTAATTGTAATATGTTACTACCTGCGCAGGCGGTGACCTCGAACCCTGGCTATTAAAGGCGGGTTTAGGCGCCATGTTAATTGACAAAAGGAGTTGATACTGAATGAGTCTTAGTCTTGAGGAAAAGCAGGATGTAGTTAGCGATGTTTCTCAGAAGTTGTCTGAGGCGCAGGTGGCTATATTAGCTGATTATCGTGGGCTTACCGTCGCTGCGTTATCTGAGCTTCGGCGCGAAGCACGAGCCAGCGGTGTTGAGGTGAGAATCGTAAAGAATACATTGGCTCGTCGAAGTGCTATGGGGTCGCCATTTGAATGCCTCGTCGATTACTTTGTCGGACCTCTGTTACTGACCTTGTCGGAGGACCCGGTAGCGGTCGCAAAGGTTGTCGATACTTTTGCCAAATCTAATGACCTATTTAAGATTAAGGTAGGTGCAATGGATGGTGAGATAATCGATGAGCATACGATTACTAGGTTAGCATCCTTGCCTTCACGTGATGAGTTGATAGCTAAGCTGGCAGGAACATTGCGTGCACCTCTTGATAAATTTGCACAGACCTTAAATGAAGTGCCATCAAAGTTAGCTCGTTCACTTCATGCCGTATGCGAGCAAAAAGAGGCTGTGTAATTTTGACAGCAGTTAATGATTCCCTTTGTAAAGAGTAAGTATTAGTCAGGAGAAAGTTAAATGTCGCGAGAAGAAATATTAGATTCAATAGCGCAGATGTCAGTCCTTGAGCTCTCAGAGCTTATTAAAGATATCGAAGAGAAGTTTGGAGTATCTGCATCTGCCGCCGTGGCGGTAGCGGCTGTTCCAAGCGGAGGTGGGCCTGCAGACGCTGCTTCAGAAGAAAAGTCAGAATTTGATGTAATGCTTTCTAGTTTTGGCGATAAAAAAGTAGGCGTAATTAAAGCGGTACGGGCTATTACAGGCTTGGGCCTCAAAGAGGCCAAGGATCTTGTAGAGGCAGCACCGTCTGCTGTGAAAGAAGGTGTAAGTAAAGATGAATCCGAGGAGATAAAAAAGCAGCTCGAAGAAGCTGGTGCCACCGTTGAAATTAAATAGACTGCTAGGTAGGACCTACCGAGTAGATGCTTTCATAAAGGCACAGTGACTATTGTAAGGTTCAGACCCTTTTGGGTTCGAATACTAGGTATAAACAAGACGCGCGAGGCATTTTGCTCGCAGTCGTGAATGGCTGTTTTGCGGAGATCATTTTATGGTTTTTTCCTTTACTGAAAAGAAGCGCATACGTAAGACTTTTAGTAAACGAACAAGGGTTGATACGACCCCTAATTTGTTAGAGATACAGAAAGATTCGTATCGAAAGCTTTTGCAAAAAGGTGTGCCACCTGAGCAGCGTATTGATCAGGGGTTGCAGGCAGCGTTCAAATCAGTTTTTCCAATAGAAAGCTATAGTGGGTCTGCACAGCTTGATTTTGCCACCTATAAGCTTGGTCAGCCTCTGTTTGATGTTCGGGAATGTCAACAGCGGAGTCTCATGTTCTCCGCACCTCTCCACGCTGTTTTGAGGCTAATGATTTTTGACAAGTCTGAAACCGGCTCAGCAAAAATTGTCAGAGATATTAAGGAGCAAGAGGTATATATGGGTGAAATACCACTTATGACTGATACTGGGACATTTATCATCAATGGTACCGAGAGAGTTGTCGTATCTCAGATGCATCGCTCGCCAGGAGTATTTTTTGATCATGACAAAGGAAAGACGCATTCATCTGGAAAATTGCTGCACAACGCACGTGTAATTCCTTATCGCGGTTCTTGGCTTGACTTTGAGTTTGATCAGAAAGATTTGCTCTATGTTCGAATAGATCGGCGAAGAAAATTGCCAGGCACTATTATTCTAAAAGCATTGGGATATAGCACCCAGGAGATTCTAGAACTTTTTTTCGTCAACGACTCCTTTCAGTTGTTAGAGAATGGAGCCACTATGGAACTTGTTCCAGCGAGATTACGCGGGGAAGAACTCGATTTTGATCTCACTGTTTCTGGCTCCAATAAGATTGAGGCGGGTCGCCGTATTACTGCGAGACATGTGAGAGAGATGGAGAAGTCAGGCCCGAAGAAAATAAAGGTACCAGACTTGTTTCTCGTTGGTCGAACTGTTGCTTTCGACATAATTGATACTACTACAGGCGAGATAGTTGCTCCTGCTAACGAACTTATTACTGAGGATCTTTTGTCTACCTTACGAGATCTCAAGATTAACTCGTTTGAAACGATATTTAGCAACCAACTTGATCATGGAAATTACATATCAGAAACGCTAAGGGTGGATCAAACTCTTACCGCTAATGAGGCCAAGCTTGAGATCTATCGGATGATGCGACCCGGAGAACCACCGACTAAAGAAGCATCTGAGCAGCTCTTCAGAAACTTATTCTTTAATGTTGAGCGGTATGATTTATCTGCGGTTGGCCGTATGAAGCTTAATCGCCGGCTAGGTAGGCCGACCGACGAAGGGCCTGGCATTCTTACTCAACAAGATATCGTAGATGTGATCAGAACTCTGGTGGAGTTAAAGAATGGTCGTGGCAGTACAGATGATATTGATAATCTTGGCAATAGGCGAGTACGATCTGTTGGCGAACTTGTAGAGAATCAGTTTCGCGTAGGTCTTGTAAGAGTTGAGCGAGCTGTGCGTGAAAGACTTTCCATGGCTGAATCAGAAAATCTCACACCTCAAGATCTAATTAACGCTAAACCAGTATCCGCTGTTATAAAGGAATTTTTCGGTTCGAGCCAGTTATCTCAGTTTATGGATCAAACAAATCCCCTGTCGGAGGTCACTCATAAGCGTCGTGTTTCAGCTTTAGGGCCGGGTGGGCTAACTAGAGAACGAGCCGGTTTTGAGGTGCGCGATGTTCATCCGACACACTACGGTCGGTTATGTCCCATCGAAACTCCAGAAGGGCCAAATATTGGATTAATCAACTCACTTTCGGTCTACGCGCGTTCTAACGAATATGGATTTTTAGAGACACCATACCGTCGGGTAGTTGATGGGCGAGTGACCGAAGAAATTGAGTATTTATCGGCTATTGCTGAATATCAGTTTATCATTGCTCAGGCAAACGCTCGGGTCAGTCCGGAAGGTGAACTTCAAGATGAACTAGTTTCTTGTCGTTACCAAAATGAGTTTACTCTTTCTACGCCTGACAAAATTGAATATATTGATATAGCGCCCTCACAAATTGTCTCCGTTGCCGCGTCCTTGATTCCATTTCTAGAGCACGACGATGCCAATAGAGCCCTCATGGGTTCAAATATGCAGCGCCAGGCCGTGCCAACCCTTTTGAGCGAGAAGCCTCTAATTGGTACGGGGATGGAGCGAAAAGTTGCTACTGATTCAGGTGTTGTTGTAGTAGCAGAGCGAGGTGGGGTAGTAAATGCTGTTGATGCATCCCGGATTGTTGTTAAGGTCAATGATAGTGAGGTTGATGCTGGAGAAGTAGGAGTTGATATATATAACCTGGTCAAGTACACACGATCAAACCAGAATACGACGATTAACCAAAGACCTCTTGTTAGAATAGGGGATGAGATCAGCAGTGGCGATGTACTTGCAGACGGTCCATCGACTGATCTAGGTGAACTTGCGCTGGGACGTAACGTTCTAGTGGCCTTTATGCCGTGGCATGGTTACAACTTCGAGGATTCGATACTTCTTTCAGAGCGATTAGTTCAAGAAGATATTTACACTTCGATTCATATTGAAGAACTGCAGTGTATCGCACGAGATACGAAATTAGGGCCTGAAGACATTACGCCGGATATTTCCAATGTCGGGGAGTCTGCGCTGAGTAAACTTGATGAGTCAGGCATTATATACATCGGAGCCGAGGTGCAGCCAGGCGACATCTTAGTTGGAAAGGTTACGCCGAAAGGTGAGACACAACTAACACCTGAGGAAAAGTTGTTACGTGCAATTTTTGGTGAAAAGGCATCTGATGTTAAAGATACTTCGCTTCGAATGCCATCGGGTATGTCTGGCACTGTTATAGACGTCCAGGTTTTTACGCGAGATGGGCTGGATAAGGACGCCCGCGCTTTGGCGAATGAGTCGGAAGAGCTTGATCGTATCCGAAAGGACCTGCATGACCAACGCGGAATTGTAGAAGATGATGTTTACGAGCGCATTGAAAAGTTGTTGCTGAATAGGATTGTTGAAGGTGGTCCTGGGTTAGAGGCGGGTGATCGCATAACAAAGGATTTGCTAGCGCAATTACCCCAAGAAAAGTGGTTTGAAATACGTTTGCGTGAAGAATCAGCAAGCAGTGACCTTGAAACTATACGGGAACAGTTGAAGGCTCAGGGGTCTAGTTTTGATAGTAAATTTGATGAAAAGCGCAAGAAACTGGAAGCAGGCGATGACTTACCCCCTGGTGTTTTAAAGACAGTGAAGGTTTTTGTAGCTGTCAAACGCCGATTGCAGCCGGGTGACAAAATGGCAGGCAGGCATGGGAATAAAGGAGTGATTTCTCGGATTGTCCCAGTGGAAGACATGCCACACATGAAAGATGGTACTACGGTTGACATTGTTCTAAATCCTCTCGGCGTCCCATCACGAATGAACGTCGGTCAAGTATTAGAGACTCATCTAGGCTGGGCATCACATGAACTAGGGCGGCAAATTCGCAATTTGCTCGAGAGCCAAGCAGCTACCGTCGATGTGCGTCGAGAGCTGACGCGAATTTATGAGGGTGTCGGCCGTACAGAAGATTTGTCTGGGTTCAAGGACGAAGAACTTATTGAATTAGCGCAAAATCTTACCAGCGGTATACCGATCGCGACACCGGTTTTTGATGGCGCTTCAGAGAGTGAAGTGAAGGAGATGCTAAAACTTGCGAACTTGCCAGAGGATGGCCAGGCAATCTTATATGATGGTCGAACCGGGGAAGCATTTGATCGGCCTGTAACCGTGGGGTTTATGTATATGCTGAAGCTCAATCATCTTGTTGATGACAAGATGCATTCCCGGTCAACCGGGCCTTATAGCCTTATAACCCAACAGCCGCTTGGCGGGAAAGCGCAATTTGGCGGCCAACGATTTGGCGAAATGGAAGTCTGGGCCCTAGAGGCATATGGAGCTTCTTACACGTTGCAGGAGATGCTAACTGTTAAATCAGATGATGTGTCTGGACGAACTCGAATGTACGAAAACATTGTCAAAGGAGATCATAGAATGGAGGCCGAACTTCCTGAGTCTTTCCGGGTCTTGGAGAAAGAAATTAGAGCTCTTGGCCTCAATATGGAGACACGAGAGGACAGATAGCACAAGCTTTAAGCTCCTATCAATCTTAACAGAATCAAACTAGGTAACAAATATGAAAGACCTTTTTAGTCTCGTTAGAAAGCCAGACCAAAATGATGACTTTGACTCAATTCGGATAGGAATTGCATCACCGGAAAAAATTCGGTCTTGGTCTTATGGAGAAGTTAAGAAGCCAGAAACAATTAACTATCGTACGTTTAAGCCTGAGCGTGATGGGCTCTTTTGCGCGAAACTATTCGGTCCTACTAATGATTATGAGTGTTTGTGCGGCAAGTATAAACGTCTCAAGCATAGGGGTGTGATTTGTGAGAAGTGCGGTGTTGAGGTAACCATGTCTAAAGTTCGTCGCGAGCGAATGGGGCATATTGAGCTGGCAAGCCCTGTTGCACATATCTGGTTCCTAAAGTCACTTCCCTCGCGCCTGGGTGTTTTGTTAGATATGACAGTTCGTGAAATAGAACGCGTTCTGTACTTTGAGGCATACGTAGTTACAGATCCAGGTATGACCCCGTTAGAGCGCGGCACACTTCTAAATGAGGATCAATATTACGAGGCGATTGAACAATACGGCGCCGATTTTGATGCAGGCATGGGCGCTGAGGCTGTGAAATCCCTCCTGCAGAATATGGATCTTAAGGCTGAAACGGCTCGCCTTCATGAAGAGCTACAAGCAAGCACCTCAGAAACCAAAACAAAAAAATTGTCTAAAAGGCTAAAAGTGGCTGAGGCATTTGTGCGATCCGGTAATAAGCCGGAATGGATGGTTATGGAAGTGATTCCTGTTCTGCCACCAGACCTCCGACCCCTCGTTCCATTGGATGGAGGCAGGTTCGCTACCTCTGATTTGAACGATCTCTATCGTAGAGTTATTAATAGAAATAATCGGCTACGTCGATTACTTGACCTGAATGCTCCAGATATTATTGTTCGAAATGAAAAACGCATGCTTCAAGAATCAGTGGATGCATTGCTTGATAACGGCAGGCGAGGTAAAGCCGTTACCGGTCCGAATAGACGACAACTAAAGTCGCTGGCAGATATGATCAAAGGAAAGCAAGGGAGGTTTCGCCAGAACTTGCTAGGTAAGCGTGTAGATTACTCTGGTCGTTCAGTGATTGTTGTCGGCCCAACCTTAAAGCTTCATCAGTGCGGTTTGCCCAAGAAAATGGCATTGGAGCTATTTAAGCCATTTATATTTAGCAAGCTTGAATTAAGGGGTCTAGCTACTACCATTAAGCAGGCAAAAAAGATGGTTGAAGGCGAGGAGCCGGAAGTATGGGATATATTGGAGGAAGTTATTCGTGAACATCCTGTCCTCCTAAACCGGGCACCTACACTGCATCGCCTGGGTATACAAGCCTTTGAACCTGTACTTGTTGAGGGTAAAGCAATCCAGCTGCACCCGCTTGTTTGTACTCCATATAATGCAGACTTTGATGGCGATCAAATGGCGGTCCATGTGCCGTTATCGATTGAAGCTCAACTCGAAGCGCGTTCACTAATGATGTCGTCAAACAACATACTATCTCCCGCTAGTGGCGATCCCATAATTGTGCCATCACAGGATATTGTGTTGGGGTTATATTACATGACCAGGGAAGAGGTTAATGTCAAGGGCGAAGGCAGGTTATTCGCTGATGTGGCAGAGCTCCGGCGTGCTTATGAGGCAAATGTAGTTTCAATCCATGCGCGCGTGAAAGTTCGATTACCAAAAAACCTGATTAGTGGAGACGCTGATGTGGGAAATAAGCTGACACTTATTGAAACTACAGCGGGACGAGCCTTATTGTCAGAAATATTACCTATTGGTTTGCCGTTTAGCACAATAGATCAGCCTATGAAAAAGCGTGCGATATCAAGCATTATTAACCAATGTTATAGGCGTGTTGGACTTAAGGAGACTGTTGTTTTCTGTGATCAGCTTATGTACACAGGATTCGAAATGGCAACTAGGGCTGGCGTCTCAATCGGTGTCGACGATATGGTAGTCCCAGACAGCAAAGTGGATGCTCTAGCGCAAGCGGAGAAGGAGGTTAAAAGCATTCAGGACCAATATGAATCAGGTCTACTAACTGATGGTGAGCGGTACAATAAAGTGGTCGATATCTGGACGCACACGAGTGAAACTGTTGCTGACGATATGATGAATGAGCTGAAGTCTACAAGTGTTCGCAACTCTCAAGGAGAAAAAGTCGAGCAGGAGTCGTTTAACTCAATCTATATGATGGCAGATTCTGGAGCTCGTGGAAGCGGTGCGCAAATTCGGCAGTTGGCGGGAATGAGGGGTCTCATGGCTAAGCCTGATGGTTCGATCATAGAGACGCCAATTACTGCCAACTTTCGTGAGGGCCTCAATGTTTTGCAGTACTTCATATCTACGCATGGCGCTCGTAAAGGGCTTGCTGACACTGCTCTAAAAACTGCTAACTCAGGCTATTTAACCAGGCGTTTGGTTGACGTATGCCAAGATCTAGTTGTAACAGATGCAGATTGTGATACCTCCAACGGTTTTCTACGTGAGGCAATTGTAGAAGGTGGTGAGGTTGTGATGCCGCTTAGAGACCGTATTCTCGGGCGCACTCTTGCGGAAGATCTTGTTAACCCGACCGACAAAAAGATGCTATTAGCTGCGGGCTCAATGATTGACGAAGCGGCAGTGAAGATCATAGAAGAGAATAATATTAACCAGATTAAAGCTCGCTCTCCAATTACCTGTGAGACTCGTTATGGAGTTTGCGCTAAGTGTTATGGGCGAGATCTTGGTAGAGGTCATATTGTTAATCGAGGAGAGGCTGTTGGTGTAATTGCAGCCCAAAGTATCGGTGAACCCGGCACACAATTGACAATGCGTACGTTCCACATTGGAGGGGCGGCAACGGCTCAAGCTGCAGCCAGCAATATAGAGGTCAAGAATAGTGGAGTAGTTACTTTTGATGATTTACGCATTGTAAAGAGAAGCGATGGGCGCAATGTTGTTCTTTCTAGATCTGGGGCTCTTATAGTAAAAGACACACACGGCGTTGATCGCGAAAAGCATAAAGTTCAGTATGGCGCAGAATTAGCGGTAAATGATGGAGACCCAGTAGAAAGCGGGCAAGTCATAGCAACTTGGGATCCACACACACACCCAATTATCTCGGAAGTGTCTGGCCGGATCTCGTTTTCTGATGTGATAGAAGGGGTAACGGTTAGTGAGCAACTGGATGAGCTTACCGGGTCAAGTACTTATGTAGTTATGGAGGTTGAGGACCGTCGTGGTTCTGCTAGAGATCTTCGGCCAGTTGTTGGTATCAACGACAGTAAGGGTAATCTAAAGACTCTCCCAGGTACCGACAAACCAGCAGGCTATGAAATGGTTGGAGGCGCAACAATCTTGGTAGCTGACGGATCAAAGGTTGAGCATGGTCAAGTATTAGCACGCATCCCGCAAGAGGTTTCAAAAACTCGAGACATTACTGGCGGACTGCCGCGGGTGGCGGAATTGTTCGAGGCTCGAAAAGCCAAGGAGCCAGCAATATTAGCGACTCACTCCGGCGTGGTTTCATTTGGAAAAGAGATAAAGACGAAGGTTCGACTTCTTATCACTGATGAGCAGGGAGAAGACCATGAAATGCTTATTCCAAAAACAAGCCAAATCAATGTTTTTAATGGCGAGCATGTTGAAAAGGGCGACGAAATTGTACATGGACAGCACATTGCGAGCGATATTCTTGAGTTGAAGGGTATTGAGGAGCTCGCAAATTTTATCGTGACGGAAGTTCAAGAAGTTTATCGTTTACAGGGAGTAAAGATAAACGATAAGCACATTGAGGTTATCGTGCGTCAAATGCTTAGAAAAGTCAGAATAACTGAGCGAGGTGACAGTTTCTTTCTTAAGGGTGACCAGCATGAGCGCTCAACGGTTCTTGAGGAGAATGAGAAGTTACAGGCAGAAAATAAAACTCCGGCTAGCTATGCTCCAGTGTTGTTAGGAATAACTAAGGCTTCGTTAAGCACTGAATCATTTATATCAGCAGCATCTTTTCAGGAGACGACTCGTGTCTTAACGGATGCATCCATGAGCGGCAAGGTTGACCGACTCCGCGGCCTTAAAGAAAACGTTATAGTAGGTCGTCTGATACCTGCCGGAACTGGCTTGGCCTATCACGAAGACCGGCGCGAACGCCGGCGTGAAGCCGGAATTGGCAAGGAAGAGCTTGAGGAGCTAGTTTTTACAACCCCTGCTAGTAACGTGGATTCAGAGGTAGAAATAGATAAACAGCCCGCCGCGGATGCAGTTGGGGTGTCATGAATTTTTGGCGTTTAATGGGGCTTTATCGTCTAGTAGACGATGCTGTTACTTGACAGAAATTGGCTCCCTGCCTAGAATCTCGGCCCTTTGCAACGCTTATTGGATGGACTGCAATTATTCTCTTGGGATTTGATATATGCCGACATTGAACCAGCTAGTACGTAAGCCGCGCCATCGGCAGTTGAAAAAGTCAACGGTGCCCGCGCTTAGTGAATCTCCACAAAGGCGGGGAGTCTGTACGCGTGTATATACAACTACTCCCAAGAAGCCGAACTCCGCTCTTCGGAAGGTCGCTCGTGTTCGACTAACCAACGGATTTGAAGTGACTAGTTACATAGGAGGGGAGGGCCATAATCTGCAGGAGCACTCGGTGGTGCTCATACGTGGCGGTCGTGTCAAGGATTTACCAGGAGTACGGTATCATACCGTTCGCGGCGTTCTAGATACTTCTGGCGTTGGAGAAAGACGGCAGGGGCGGTCAAAGTATGGAGCGAAGCGTCCCAAGTCATGAAATCACACCTGGAATTAATATAGTTCTGGGAAAAATAAACCGTAAACATAGACCCGTAACAATATCTGGGTCACGGTGAAATAAAAATGGCCTAATATTAAGGCCGTTGCAAAAGTCGCGAAGGTGGCTGCCCGCCACTAGCGATAACGTGATGGACTCACCGGAATATGGGCGACAACAGCGCGAGCCCGTGCGGCTGGCGGCGTTGTTGCTGTTGACTAGCCGACTTTAGCTTGGTCGGATGGAGGGGTTCTTAGTTGCTACGCTGTTTATCGCAGTGTGGCTTTGTGGCCAAACGCGCGAGTCGCGATATAAAGCCGATTATACGGCGGAGTGGTTGAAGATTATGCCAAGAAGAAGAGAAGTTCCAAAGCGAGTTATCTTGCCTGATCCTAAATTTGGTGATCAGACGGTAGCTAAGTTTGTTAATGTGCTTATGCTTAATGGCAAGAAATCAATTGCTGAGAAGACATTGTATGGTGCGCTTGATGTGATCAAGGAGAAAGATGCTAGCAGCGAGCCGTTAGATATTTTCTACCAAGCCCTAGAGAACATACGACCTGTGATAGAAGTGAAGAGTCGCCGGGTTGGTGGTGCAACATATCAGGTGCCTGTGGAAGTGAAACCGAATCGCCGCAATGCTTTAGCTATGAGGTGGATAGTTGATGCAGCTCGAAATAGAAATGAGAAGTCAATGAGACAAAGACTTGCTGGTGAATTGACTGATGCTGCTGATGGCCGTGGTGCTGCTGCACGCAAGAAGGATGAGATTCGTCGGATGGCTGAAGCAAATAAGGCTTTTTCGCATTACCGATTCTAATTGTTATAGCAAGTATTCCTGGAGATCACATAATGTCACGCAAGACGCCCCTTAATCGCTATCGGAACATTGGCATTATGGCTCACATAGATGCAGGCAAGACTACAACTACCGAACGCATCCTTTTTTATACTGGTATATCTCATAAGATTGGTGAAGTCCATGATGGAAACGCTGCAATGGATTGGATGGAACAAGAACAAGAGCGTGGTATTACTATCACATCAGCGGCTACGACGTGTTTTTGGCAGGGAATGCGCCAAGATTACCCCGAACATCGGATTAATATTATCGATACTCCGGGTCATGTAGATTTCACTATTGAAGTTGAACGATCTCTTCGTGTGCTGGATGGTGCGGTAGCTGTTTTTTGCGCAGTAGGTGGTGTTGAGCCGCAATCTGAGACCGTATGGCGTCAAGCGGACAAGTATAACGTTCCTCGATTAGCTTTCATAAATAAAATGGATCGAACGGGCGCTGACTATTACCGCGTTGTTGAGCAGATCAAAGATCGACTTGGTTCGACGCCAGTGCTCCTTCAGATGCCTATAGGGGCTGAAGATTCATTTGTTGGTATCGTTGATATTCTACACATGAAGGCGGTCTATTGGGATGAAACTTCGAGGGGTACACAGTTTGAAGAACGGGAGATTCCAGCAGAACTCCTAGATAGTGCCACTGCCCTCCATGAGAAGTTGGTAGAAACAGCAGCTGATGCGAACGACCAGCTGATGGAGTTGTATCTTGAGTCTGGTGATCTTCCTTCAGACAAGATTGTAGCAGGCCTTCGACAGCAGACTTTAGCAAATAACGTTGTACTAGTAACTTGCGGTAGCGCCTTTAAAAACAAGGGCGTGCAGACAATGTTAGATGCAGTTATTGACTATATGCCTAATCCAACCGAGGTCCCAGCAATACGTGGAATAATTGACGATGGAGAAACCGAAGGGGAGCGAAGGTCAGATGACGATGAGCCTTTTGCTGCACTTGGCTTTAAGATTATGACCGATCCGTTTGTTGGCCAGCTAGTATTTTTTCGTGTCTATTCGGGAGTTATAAAAGCGGGAGAAACAGTATACAACCCTGTAAAAGACAAAAAGGAGCGAATAGGGCGGATTTTACAGATGCATGCGAATTCACGGGAGGATATTAAGGAAGTTAGAGCAGGGGACATAGCAGCAGCAGTTGGTTTGAAAACTGTAACTACAGGAGATACTCTCTGCGCTCCCGGAGACGTAATTACTCTGGAGAGAATGGAATTCCCCGAACCAGTTATTTCTCAGGCGGTTGAGCCAAAAACTAAGGCAGACCAGGAGCGCCTTGGAATTGCGCTTTCGAAGCTTGCCCAAGAAGACCCATCATTTAGAGTTAAGAGCGATGAAGAATCTGCTCAAACAATAATCTCAGGAATGGGTGAGCTCCATCTAGAGATTATTGTTGATCGTCTCCGGCGGGAATTTAATGTTGATGCAAATATTGGAAAGCCGCAGGTTGCCTATAGAGAATCGCTCAATAAGACTGTTGAGCAGGAACATAAGTACGTTAAGCAAACAGGTGGAAGAGGACAATACGGCCATGTCCATATTCGTGTCGAGGCATTAGGCCGTGGTGATGGGTTTGAGTTTGCTGATGAAATTAAGGGAGGCGCTATTCCAAGAGAGTACATACCGGCTGTTCGTAAAGGAATTGAAGAGGCCATGGAGTCGGGTGTTGTGGCTGGTTACCCAGTTATTGATGTCAAAGTGACTCTTTTTGATGGGTCATATCACGACGTAGACTCTTCTGAGCATGCATTCAAAGCTGCTGGTGTGCAGGCGTTTCGAGATGCGAGTCGGCGCGCCAATCCAACGCTATTAGAACCAATTATGGGGGTTGAGGTTGTGACTCCAGAATCATATCTTGGCGAAGTAACTGGAGATTTAAGCTCTCGCCGGGGTATGATCTCAGAGATGGAGATTGTGCCTGGAGGAAAGCTGGTTAGATCGTTAGTACCATTGTCAGAGATGTTTGGTTACGCAACGTCTCTGAGATCTGCAACTCAGGGCAGGGCAACCTATTCAATGGAATTCAAGAAGTACCAGGCGGCACCTATTAGTGTCGCTGATGTGATCGTAAGGAAAGCGAGCTGATATTTTAGGGGAAGAAAAGTGGCCAAAGAGAAATTTGAACGTA
>MDTE01012183.1_pt1 | contig 16890 bp, 15 predicted proteins | sample 811231 | NCBI WGS metagenome assembly MDTE01 (sample SAMN05326651, study PRJNA326480) | marine metagenome | isolation source: seawater | place: Indian Ocean: Red Sea | collected 2010
AAAAATTTATAAGTCTAAGATTTATAATATTTAAAATGAGAAAAAATTTAATAAAAAAACTAACAAAATCTATAAAGCTGGTAACAAGAAATAATAAACCAAGATTACATGAGCCACTCTTAGATGATGAAGAAATTAAAGAATTAAAAAAATGCATTAAAAGTAATTTTGTCTCTACTGTTGGTCCCCAAGTTAAAAAGTTTGAAAAAAAATTGTCTAAATTAACAGGTGCAAAATATGTTGTTGCAACTAACAGCGGAACTAGCGCACTACATTTAGCTTTAAAAGCGATAAATTTAGAAAAAAATTCAGAAGTTTTAGTGCCAACTTTAAATTTTGTAGCTAGTGGAAATGCAATAAAATATTGTAATGCCATTCCTCACTTTGTTGACTCTTGCGTTAATAACTTGTCCGTAGATCCAATAAAATTAAGCAATTACCTTTCTAAAATTATTAAAATTAAAAATGGCAGAAGTATAAATGTTAAAACTAATAGGCCAATTCTAGCTTTAATTTTAGTTCATGTTTTTGGCCATGGTGGAAATATAAAAGAATTAAAAAAAATATGCGATGTATACAATATAAAATTAATTGAAGATGCTGCAGAGGCGATTGGAAGTTTTTATAAGAATAAACATCTCGGCACCTTTGGAAAATGTGGAATTTTAAGTTTTAATGGAAACAAAACAATAACAACTGGAGCAGGTGGGGCGTTTATTACTAATGACAAAAATTTGGCAAAGAAGGTCTTAAAACTATCTTTAATTTCGAAGGTACCTCACAAGTGGAAACTAGAATATGATGATATTGGATACAATTATAGGATGCCAAGCATAAATGCATCATTAGGGTTGTCCCAATTAAACAAATTAAAATCAATTTTAGTAAGGAAGAAAAAGTTATTTTTGAGCTATAAAAAAGAATTTGAAAAATATTCTGAATTTATAATATTGGGACAACCAAAAGATTGTAAAAGTAATTTTTGGTTAAACGCATTAATTTTAAAAAAAAGTTCTATTAATTTAAGAGATAAAATAATAAGTAGATTAAATTATAATGGTATTCAAGCTAGACCATGTTGGAAACTTCTGCATAGATTAAAGCAATTTTCAAATTATCCAAGAATGAATCTATCAGTTGCTGAAAATTTAGAAAAAAAAATAATTAATATACCTAGTAGCTCAATCTATGGCTAAAAAAAAAAATATAATTTTAATTGGTGCTGGAGGGCATTCTGAATCATGTATTGATTTGTTAAATGAACAATCAGTGTTTAGATTAAAAGAAATAATCGGAAAAAAAAAGGAAATCAAAAAAATTTTTTTAAGAAAATATTTAGTTAAATATAGTGACAACTCTCTAAATTATTTAAAAAAAAAATTTTCATTTGCTTTGATAGGAGTTGGTCAAGTTAATAGAAAAAATCCACGAATAAGGATTTTTAATAATTTAAAAAAATTAAAATTTAATCTTCCAGTTATATGTTCTAAACATGCTATTATATCTAAACATACAAAAGTTGGCGAAGGAACTGTTATAATGCATGGTGCAATTATTGGTGCAAATGTAAAAATCGGGAAAAATTGCATAATCAATAGTAACGCTCTTATAGAACACGGATGCTCAATAGGTGATCACTCACATATATCAACATCTGCAACAGTAAATAGTGGAGTAACAATTGGAGAACAATGTTTTGTTGGTAGTAATTCTGTTATCAAACAGTCATTAAAAATTAAAAAGAAATCTTTTATTAAAATGGGATCAATTATTAAAAAATAGATGAAAAAATGTCTAATAATTGCAGAGATAGGAGTTAATCATGATGGGGATTATTATAAAGCAAAAAAACTTATAAAACTTGCAAAACTTGCTGGCGCTGATATTGCAAAATTTCAAACATTTAAAGCTGAGGAGCTTACTACCAAAAAAGCACCTACTGCAGCTTACCAAAAAAGATCAAAATTTAAAACACAAATTGAAATGTTAAAAAAACTGGAACTTTCTGATCATGCTTTTATTAAATTAAGCAAATATTGCAAAAAAATAGGACTAGAATTCTGCACATCTTTTTTTAGCGAAGAAAAATTAAGGCTTATAAAAAAGTTAAACTTAAAAAGAATTAAAATTCCATCTGGTGAAATAACTAATTTTTTTCTTTTAAAAAATTTAGGTAGATTTAAAAAAAAAATTATCCTTTCGACTGGCATGAGTAGTTTAAAGGAGATTTCAGATGCTATTAAATTGCTTAATAAAAATGGAATAAAAAAAAGAAATATTACTTTATTACATTGTAATACCGAATATCCTACACCTATAAAAGATGTAAACTTACGAGCAATAAAAAAACTAAAAAAATTATTTAAGATAAAAGTTGGATATTCAGATCATACAGTTGGATTAGAAGTACCAATAGCTGCGATATCAATTGGTGCTGATGTAATTGAAAAACATATTACATTAGATAAAAATCTAAATGGTCCTGATCATAAATCAAGTTTAAATCCAAATGAGTTTGCTCAAATGGTAAAGTCAATTAGAAATACTGAAATTCTTCTAGGCCAGGAAAAGAAAGTAATCTCGCATAGTGAAAAAAAAAATATTAGAATTTGCAGAAAGTATTTAGTAGCAAAAAAGAAAATAAAAAAAGGTGAAATGTTTAGTCTAAATAATATTACAAGTAAGCGAGTAGGTACCAGAGGCATTTCTCCAATGAAGGTAAAAAAAATATTAAACAATAAAGCTAAAAAAGATTATAAAATGGATGATCTTATTAAAATGAAAAATTAAAATGAAAGAAATAATTATATTTTTTTATTCTGCAAAAAGTACTAATGATGTTAAAAGAATATTAACAAATGATTATGATCATATAAATAATATTTCGAAACACTTTGATGAAATTTGGATATTAAACTTGTCAAATTTAAAGATCATACAAAAAAAAGTTCTTATTAATAATAAAATATTAAAAAAATATAATTATAATAAAAATATTTTTTTGAAAAATCCTTTAAATTTTTCTGAACTTAAAAAATTACTTAATCAAAATCATTATAATGGGATCGTTTGTTTGCAGGTAAGTTTTGAAAATTTTATTTTATATTACTATCTTAAAAAATTAGAAATTAATTTATTCCAAATTTCTAACGTAGGAAACGTTCAACAGTCAAATATTACAATTGATCAAAAATATTATAAAAGTCTTTTTTCAATATACTGGAAAACTTTTATAAGAAAATTATATGTTATATTGATTTTTTTAAATATTTTTCCAAGGCATAAGATAAGATTTTTATCTAACTCAAAATGGATTAAAAATAATAATAGTCGGAGTTTTATAGAAAAATTTAACAATTTTTTTAAATTTAGAAGTTATGAAAAGTTATCCTTAATTAACAGTAGGGCATTTGATTTAAAATTAAAAAGAAAAATAAAAACTAGCAAAAATTTTATTGTTCTTTTAGACGAACCAATGAATGATTATCAGTATATTGCATTAAGAGGAAAAATTAATTCCAAACGACTAAAGAAGCACTTTTTAAATATGGATAATAAGTTAGTTAGCTTATCAAAGCTTTTCAAAAAAAAAGTAATTATCTGCATTCATCCCAATGATAATTTAAATCTAAAAAAAAAAAATTTATAATAAATTCTCAGTTAAGCAATTTCAAACTAAAAAGTATATAATGAATTCATTACTTGTTCTTGTTACAGAATCAAGTGCAGCTATTGATGCAATCATAAATTACAAACCTTTGCTCTCATATACTTCAGATTGTTTTGATGATAATCAAAAATTTCATAATCAACATTATGTAAACGAACTTGGCATTCCCGTCTTAGATATTGATAGCCCAATAAATAATATGCCAAAAAAACAAAGAATTTTAAAATTAAATAAAAAAAAATATAATAATTATATTAAAAAATATATTGAACCTGATAATAAGGAATTACCTGGACACCTTAAATTTTCCAAAATAATAAAGGAGCAATTTTTAAGTAATGATAAAACTTAACAGCATTAAAAGTAATATTTTAAAGAAAAATTCTATTTTAAAAGATGTTATAAATATTCTTAATAAAGTCGAATATAAAATTTGTATTATTGCTGAAAAAAATATACCCCTAGGAATATATACTGATGAAGATATAAGAAGAGCTATAATTAAAAGTAATTATGAAAACATTACTGTAAAAAAATTTTTAAATAAAAAATTCAAATATTGTTACGGCGATGATAATGATGAAACGATTAAAAAAACTTTTAAAAAGTATCCCTGGATAAATATTTTATTAGTAATAAATAGAAAAACAAAAAAACTTTTAGGTATATTATCTAGAAAAAATTTTGAAAAAGAAATTCAATTAAAAAACGAAGTATTTATCCTTGCAGGTGGCTTAGGTGAGAGATTAAAACCTTTAACTAATTTTCTTCCTAAACCTATGCTTAATTTCTCTGGGAGACCTTTATTGGAAAGCACTATCTATTCATTAAACTCATCAGGACTTAAAAAAATAAACATTTCAGTGAATTACCAATCACAAAAAATAATCAAATATTTTGGTGATGGCTCAAGTTACAATGTTAAAATTAATTATTTTAAAGAAACTAAAAAATTAGGTACGGCAGGACCTTTGTATTTTTTAAAAAAAAATAAATCTAAAAAATCAATTTTAGTAATCAATGGAGATATATATACAAATCTTAATTTTAAAAGTTTAATACAATTCCATGAGAAATATAAATATGATTTAACGGTATGTTGTCATGATTATGCATATAAATTACAATATGGACTAATAGAAAAGAAAAAAAAATTAATTCATGAAAAGCCAGATATTAATTTTTTAATTAATTCAGGTATTTATGTTTTTTCTCCCAAACTTCTAAAGTATATCAAAAATAATCATTACTTAGACATGGATAATTTAATAAACAAAATTTATCAAAAGAAAAAAAAAGTTGGCTTATTTAAAATACACGAAGATATTTTAGATATTGGTACTTTTTCTGCATATGAATTTGCAAAAAATTTAGTTAAATAATGTATAAAAATAAAAAATTTCTATGCGTAATCCCAGCTAGGTCTGGAAGCAAAGGAATTTATAATAAAAATTTACAGTTAATAAATAAAAAACCATTAATATTTTATCCAGTTAAAGCTGCAAAAAATTCGAAATATATAGATAAAATTATTTTTACTACAGACTCTAGAAAATATCAAAAATTAGCGATAGCATACGGTGCTGAATCTCTATTTATTAGATCAAAAAAATTATCTTCTGATAAAATAAAAAGCTACGATGTTATAATAGATGTAATAAATTATTTAAAAAAAAAACTACAAAAGTTTGATTTTGTAATTCTTCTAGAACCAACTTCACCATTTACAACACAAAAGGATATAGATTATTCAATTAAAAAATTAGTTGATTTAAATTGTAATTCCTTATTATCAGTTACAGATGCATCTAAGTTTAACATTCTTTTTCAGTTTAAAAAATTTGGAAACCAAATTAAACCCTTAATTAAAGGAAAAAATAATCAAAGAAGACAAGAGATTCAAAAAACTTATGTCTTAGATGGAAGTATTTATATTTCAAAGATTTCTGATTTCATAAAAAATAGAGGTTTTGTAAGTAAAAAAACAATAGGAATTGAACTTCCAAAATGGAAATCAATCGAAATTGATGACAAAAATGATTTAATGATCTCAAGAATGATTTATAAAATTAATGAAAATGAAATTCAAAAATAAAATAACAAAAGAATTATTAAGTTTTATACCTGGAGGTGCACATACATATTCAAGGGGACCAGATACATATCCATCAAATGCTCCAGCAATACTTGAAAAGGGTAAAGGAGTTTATATTTTTGATGAAAAGGGAAAAAAATATTTAGATTATGGTATGTGTTTAAGAGCAGTTAATATTGGTTATGCAGAACAATCAATTAATAAGGCAGCTATAGATGCTATAATCAAAGGAAATAACTTAACTCGACCTTCAAAAATAGAACTAAAAGCAGCAAAACTTTTAGTTTCATTAATAGATAAATCTGAAATGGTTAAATTTACAAAAAATGGATCTACATCTGTTACCGCAGCAGTAAAACTTGCTAGAGCTTATACTGGAAAAAAAATTGTTTTAAGATGTGCTGAACAACCTTTTTTTTCTTATGACGATTGGTTTATAGGATCTACAAATATTCCCAGAGGTGTTACTGATGAAACAAGAAAATTAACAAAACTCTTTCATTATAATGATATAGAAAGTTTAAAGAAACTTATAAGAATTTATAAAAACAAAGTGGCCTGCGTAGTATTAGAGCCTTCAAGCACAGAACATCCCAAGATACATAAGAAAGATATTAGATTATGTAAAAGAGAAGGAAATTTTATTGATTTTAGAAAAGAAAATCATTTTTTAAAACAAGTTGAAAGAATCTGCAAAGAAAATAATATAGTTTTTGTTTTAGATGAAATGATAACTGGTTTTAGATGGCATATAAAAGGAGCGCAGCATTTTTATGATGTAAGTCCAGATCTAAGCACTTTTGGAAAGGCTATGGCAAACGGTTTCTCTGTATCCTGTATTTCTGGGAAAAAAAAAATCATGGAATTAGGATCTATAACAAACAAAAAGCAGGAGAGAGTTTTTTTATTATCCACAACACATGGAGCTGAAATGAATGGACTGTCAGCATTTATTGAAACAATGAAATTTTTAAAAAATAAAAATGTAATTAAACATAATTGGAATTATGGAAAAAAATTAATTATAGAGGGAAATCGAATTGCAAAAAAACTTAATTTAGAAGAATTTTTTTATTTTTCAGGTATAGCATGCTCACCTAACTATAATTGTTTTGATGCTAAAAAAAATAATAGTTTAGAATTTAGAACATTATTTATACAAGAAATGTTGAAACATAATGTATTAATGCCATGGATTTCTATTGCATATAGACATAATGAAAAAGTTTTAGATAAAACTTTAAATTCATTAGATAGAGCGTTATTTATATATAAAAAAGCTTTAAAGAATGGCGTTAAAAAATATCTTAAAGGTCATGTAATAAAACCTGTATTTAGAAGATTTAATTAATGAAATTTGTCTCAAAATTTAAAATAAAAAACAAACTAGCCTTTGTTTTAGGTGGGGATGGGCTAATTGGAAAAAAAACTGTTGAATTATTGTTATATCACGGTGCAAAAGTAGTTAGTATAGATAAAAAATTACAAAAAAAAATTAAATCAAATCCAGATTTAACTTTTGAAAAAATTGATGTATCTAATTCAGCAAACCTAAATAAAAAATTTAATAATATAATTAGCAAAACCGATATACCTGATATTTTTATTAATTGTTCTTATCCAAAAACCTCAGATTGGAATAAAAATTCATTTAAAGAAATTAAACTAAATTCATATAAAAAAAATATAGATCTACATTTGAATAGTTTTGCATGGTCAGCAAAAATTATTGCAGATAAAATGAAACGGAAAAAAGGAGGTTCTATAATATTATTAAGTTCAATTTATGGAGTTGTTGCTCAAGACACTGCAATTTATAAAAATACTAAAATGAGAGAAAGTATGACTTATTCTGTTATTAAGGGTGGAATAAATGCCCTGACTAAGCAGATGTCATCATATTATGGTAAATATAATATTAGAGTAAATTGTATTTGTGCAGGTGGTATATATAATAAACAAAACAAAAAATTTGTTAACCGTTATAAAAATAAAACCTCTCTAGGCAGAATGGCTAATGCTGAGGATGTGGCATACTCGTCAATATTTTTAGCTTCTGAGGCATCTTCGTATATAACAGGGTCTTTGTTTATGCTAGATGGAGGTTGGACTACAAAATAGAATTATAGAGAACAACATATTAAAGTTAATGATCAGATTTTTTTCAAAATATATTTTTTCATTATACAAATTTAACAAAAATTCTTTTAAAAAATTTAAAAGTATATATTTTTCAAAAATAAATAATGAAAATATTAAAATTATTTTTACTTTACCAAGATCTGGTACACATATCTTGGATGGAATATTGTCATCATATTTAGAGCAAATTTATAACAAAGGAAATGGAATACCAAAGTTTTTCGATGATTCATTGTTAAGTTACAATATTCCTAATTATCCAACACTAATGAGCAATGATATTTTATCTGGAAAAACAGACTTAAATAAAGACATCTATAAATATTTTATTTTTTCTCACCATCCAATTCAAAAAAATGACTTAATAAATTTTGAAAAGTTAAAACCTATCATACTCATTAGAGATCCATTAAAAGCCACATTATCTGCTATAATATTGTACATACACCACAGAATTGGAACATACGATATTAACCAACAAAATTTAAATAAATATATTCAATTAAAAGCAAACGAGACAATAAAATATTTATTATTTTGGAGTAAACAAACCAAAGCTTATGAAAAAAACGATCAAAAATACCTGCTACTAACTTATGAAAAACTTGTATTAGATATACCGGCTAATATTAATAGAATTTTAGAGTTTTATAACTTTCCGATTAAAAAAAACGAATTGGAGATTGCAATAGAAAATAATAAAGAAATAAAAGTTAAAGATACTATTTTAAAGTATAATAAAAACAATTTAAGTCTTCAATTCTCAAATTTAAATGATCAAGATTTTAAAAAAAAAGTAGAAAATCAAATATTTGATATTTTTAAAGAAAAAAAGTTAAATGTATTTGGATATAAATTTTAATGTCTTTTTTACATTTTGTTAAAAACTTTTTTATTTGTCTATTTATTTTAGAAAAAAAAAATTTATCATTAAAAATTCAATATTTTAATTTCATAATAAATGAGACAAATATTATGAAATATATTTATTATAAATTTTTCGATAAAAATCTTAATCCAATTAAATCAAAAAAATTTAAAGAATATCTGAAAAAAAATAAGAAATTTTGGAAAAATGAAAAATTTGAAGATAATAACAAAATTTTGGTAGAAAATTTTATTAATCATCCGGGGTATACACTTTCCAATGCAATATGTGCTAATTATTTAAGTAAAATTTATAAAAAAAATATAATTGCTTTAATTAGAGAAGGTGATTTAAAAGCTGAATTTATATTTAAAAGTTTTTCAATTAATGAGGTTTATAAGATTAAAAGTGCAAATTTTTTATTTAGACTGAAGTATTTATACATAGCCATCAAAATGCTAAATAACGTCAAAGATATAAATCATTTTTGTAAATTAAAATTAAATAATATTGAAATTGGATTATCCACATACGATACTTTTATTAGATATACAAAAATACCCACACTTAATAAAGTGTCATTTGAACTTATAGTTTTATTTTCAAATGCTATAAGCTCATATTTTTTTCTTAAAGATTTTTTAGAAACTCATGGTAAAAATATTAAAATTAGTGTTCAATCGGAAACCGTTTTTAATCCTTTAAACATTTTCTTTCAAATTTGTTTGCAGAAAAAAATAGATGTATTTGCCAGATGTGGTGAGAATGAAATTTCTTTAAGAAGATATACAAATTGGTCTCAAAGACATGATTATAGATATAATATTTCTAATAAGTTTTTTAAATTTATAGAAAAAAATATCTCTAAGAATAAATATAATAAAATTAATTTAATTTATAAAAAAAAAAAAAAGAATTTAAAATATGGATTTGATACTAAAATCCCATTAGTTAATTATTCAAAACTAAAAATAATTAACCGTGATCAGATTTTAAAAAGTTTCAAGTGGAATAAAAACAAAAAAATAATTGTTTTTTTTATGAATGTTTTAATAGATAGAAACTTTCATAATGGTCCAAGACTAAATTTCAAGGATAATTATTCTTGGACTAAATATATTTTAGGTAAAATAAGCAAAATAAAGAATGTTAACTGGATAATAAAAAAACATCCAATTCAAAATTTATATACTTCTACTGATAACTTTGAAAGTGAAATTACAGAAATATGCCAAAATAATAAACATATTAAGTTATATCCGGAAAAATTTAGCAATTCATGCCTTTTAGATATTGCAGATAAAATCATAACATCTCACGGCACAGCTGGTATTGAATATCCTGCACATGGTATAGAAAGTATATTTGTAGAAAAATCATTATATTCAAACATGTATTTTAATAAAATAATCAAAAATAAAAAAGAATTAATAAATAAACTAAAAAAATTAAATTATAAGAATAGGTTAAATGCAAATATTAAAAAAAAATCATTGATATTTTTATATATTCAAGATTTTATAATAAAAGTAAATTGTTCTTTGTTACCAATTTATTTAATAAGTAGAAAAATTGATAAAGAAAAATTTTGGCAGGAAGCTTCACAAAGATTAAATAAAAAAGATTATTTTAATGATATTTTTTTTAAAATGTTAAAAAAACAAATAAAATATAAAACGAGACATACTATCAATTTAGAAATTCTTCGAATAAAGCCAGCTTATTTGAATGATTTTAACGATTAGTATAAATAAATTAATAACTAGATGAAAATAATTTGTATTATTCCTGCAAGAATTGGATCTTTAAGAATAAAAAAAAAAAATTTAATTGATTTTAAAGGCAAACCCTTAATATATTGGACTTTAAAACAATCAATAAGAATACCTCAAATAAATAAAACAATCCTAAGCTCAGATTCAAAAAATTTAATTAAATTTTCAAAAAGTATTTCACAAAATATTTTATTTAATTTAAGACCCAAATATCTTAGTAGATCATCTTCAAAAACAGAAAGTGCAATTAAATATCTTGTGGAGAAATATGGAATGTCATCAAAAGATTACATATTAATTTTACAACCTACATCTCCTTTACGTCAAGACAGAGATATAAAAAATATAATTAAAATTTTAAAAAAAAAGAAATTAAAAACTTTACATTCTGCTACAAAAAATCATAAAAAAACTGAAATTTTTTCATCGTCCTTCATTCATTTTATTAAAAAACGGAAAATAATTGATACGTCCTTAAAATATTCTTATAATGGGGCTATTTATCTTTTTAGCGTAAGCTACTTCAAAAAAAAAAATAATATTTATGAAAAAAAACCAAATATTTATATAATGAGCAAAAAACATTCACTTGATATTGATGATTACATAGATTTAAAAGGCTATAGTAATTTGAAAATTACAACTAGTACTTAAATTTTAAAATGAAATACAAAATAAAACAAATACAACCCTATTTTGATGGTCGCGAAAAAACACTTTTAAATAAAGTTATCAATTCAAATTTTATAACAGAAGGTAAATACACGAAGCTTTTTGAAAATAGTATAAAAAAATTTACAAATTCTAAATATGCTATCTGCGTTAGCAATTGGACGTTAGGACTATACTGTTGTGCAAAAAGTTTAAATTTGAAATCGGGTGATGAGATTATAGTTCCAAATGTGACATTTGCAGCTTGCGTATCATCGATGTTATTAGCAAATCTCAAGGTAAAATTATGCGATATAAACACCAGTAATTATTCTTTGGATTTAAAAATGGCAAAGAAATTGATTAGTAAAAAAACGAAAGCAATAATGATGGTTCATCTTTTTGGTCAAAGCTCTGATATCAAAGAGATAAATAAATTTGCCAAAAAACATAAATTAAAAATAATTGAGGACGCAGCCCAAGCATTTGGAAGTACATATAAAGGGAAAAAGTTAGGTACATTCGGAGATGTTGGTGGTTTTTCGTTTTATGGAAACAAAATAATTACCACTGGAGAAGGAGGTGTGGCGATAACAAATTCTAAACAAATTGCAAATTCAATCATTAAATTAAAAAATTATGGTAGAATGAAAAAGGGAAACTTTTTCCATAGTTCAGTTGGATATAATTTTAAATTTAATGATTTGTGTGCATCAATTGGTGTAGCTCAAATATCTAAAATTAATATGATGATAAAAAAAAAGAGAGAAATATATAAATACTATTTTAAGTATTTAAGCAGATTAAAACAGATAAAATTCTCTAAAATCATTTCACACTCTAATCCAGTAAATTGGTTTATAGTTATTCATACAAAAGATAAAAAGCTTTTAGCAAAATATTTAAATAAAAAAAAAATTGAAACTAGAGATTTTTTCTTTCCAATGCATAAACAAAAATGTTTCATAAAAGATAAAAATGTTTTAAATACTTCAGATAAATTTATAAATTCTAATAGTTTGTATAATACTGGCTTATGCTTACCTTCTTCAGTCTCTTTAAGCAATAAGGAACTAAAATTTATTACAGACTCTATAATAAAATTTTATGAAAATAGGAATTGACCTTTCCTCATTAGATAAAAGTTCATTTAACCAAGGTGTATATACTTATGCAATGGGATTATTAAATGGATTTAAAAAAATTAATAAAAAAAATAAATTTCAAATATATATAAATGAAAATGTTTTATCTCATTTTGAAAACAAATTAGATAAAAAAATATTTAAAATTATAATCATCAGAAAAAAATTTTATTTTTTAAAAAAAATAATAACTTTTTTAGTGTTGAGTTTTGGTCTTATAGGTATAAAAATTTATTCTATACATTTTTACTTAATCAATCTTTTAAACTATAATGTAAAAAAAAATTTTGAAAATAATTCAGATATTATTATTTTTTTAAATGCACATGAAAATTGTTATAATCTTAAAATAAAAACCATAATAAACTTTCATGATATAATTCATAAAACTTTACCAAATTACCTTAAAAAACAAGAAAAATTAATGAGAGATGTTATTTATTATAATTGCGCAAAATCATCAGATTTTATTGTCGCAAGTTCTGCTTCAATGCAAAAAGAGTTTATAAAATATATGCATATAGAAAAAAAAAAAATTTACGTAATTAATGAGGGAGTAGATGATTATTTTAATAAAAAAATAAATATTAAAAAATCAATTAATAATAAGTATCTATTTTATCCAGCACAATTTTGGCAACATAAAAACCACAAAACTTTGGTAAGTGAGTTTAATAATTTTAAACTAATGAATAAAAGTAATTTAAAACTTTTTTTATGTGGAAAAAAAAAATCTTATTTTAAAGAGATAAAAAATTATATTCATCAGAATAAAGTTAAAGATGTAAATTATTTGGGACAGATATCTCAAATGAGATTGATTAATTATTATCAAAATAGTTTTGCAGTTGTGATGCCATCTTTATATGAGTCAAGTAGTTTAGTATTATTAGAAGCAATTAGTTTAAAAAAAATTATGATAGCTAGCAATATTGGTCCTAACAAAGAATTAGCTAAAATATTTAAAATTTATTTATTCAATCCTCATAAAAAAAATGATTTATCAGATAAAATTAAAAAAGTGACAAAATTAAAATCTGCAACCAAAAGAAAGATAGTAAATAATAACTTTTTAAAAATAAGATCGTATTCATGGCTAAATGTAGCTATAAAATATAATAAACTTATAAAAAAAAATGATAAAATTTGGAAGAATAAAAATTGATAATTCTATAGAACCTCTAATAATTCCTGAGATGGGAATTAATCATGGTGGAAATCTTGAAATTGCATTTAAAATTATAAAATCCGCCAAAAGTGCTGGAGCACAATTAATTAAAAACCAAACTCATATTGTTGAAGATGAATATAGCAGGGAGTCAAAGAAAGAAGTTCCTAAAAATGCTAATGAAAATATATACAACTTAATTAAGAAATGTTCATTTTCTTACGAGCAAGAATATAAAATTAAAAAATATACAGAAAGTCTAGGAATGGAGTATTTGAGTACACCTTTTTCTAGGGCAGCCGTTGATAGGCTAAATAGGCTTAAGGTAAAAGCTTTTAAAATAGGTTCAGGCGAATGTAATAATTTACCTTTAATCGAATATATTTCTAAATCAAAAAAACCAATAATTTTAAGCACTGGCATGAATAATATTAAACAAATAAAAAAAACTGTATCAATTCTAAAAAAAAATAAAGTTAAATTTGCCATTAATCATTGCACAAATATTTATCCATCTAATTACTCTCATGCAAGATTAAATTTTATTTTAGAATTAAAAAAAACTTTCCCAAATATTTTAATTGGACTTTCAGATCATTCTGAAGACAATTTAACTTCTTATGCAGCTATAGCTTTGGGAGTTAATTTAGTTGAAAAACATTTTGTTGACACAAAAAAAAGAAAAGGTCCAGACATTTCAAGCTCATTGGATGAAAAAGGCTTAAAAAATTTAATTATTGATTCAAAAAATATATTTTTAACATTAAGAAATAAAAAAAATATTTTAAAAGAAGAAGTAAGTGTCGCGAAATTTGCCTTTGCATCAGTGGTAGCTTTAAAAAATATATTTAAAGGTGAAAAATTAACGAGAGAAAATATTTGGGTAAAAAGACCTGGAACTGGTGACTTTAGCGCAGAAATGTACTATAAACTTTTAGGAAAAAAAGTTAAAAAAGATATTTTACAAAATACTCAAATTAAAAAATTACATATCTGAAAAAAAAAATTGTTTTTATAACTGGCACAAGAGCAGACTTTAGTAAAATTAAAAGTGTTATACAAAACCTTTTAAGACTAAATTTTAATATAAAAATATTTGTTACTGGAATGCATTTAGATAAAAAATATGGTTATACATATAATGAACTTAAAAAGAATTTCCCAAATAGTATATTATATAAATTTAGAAACTATATAAAAATGGAAAGCCAAGATAAAATATTAGCAAATACAATATATGGATTTAATAAATTTTTAAGCTCAAATAAACCTAATTTAGTTATTGTTCATGGCGATAGAGTAGAAGCACTTGCTGGTGCAATATCAGCATCTTTAAATAATTATTTAACAATGCATATTGAAGGAGGAGAATTAACAGGGACGATAGATGAACATATAAGACATTCAATTTCAAAACTTTCACACTTACATCTGGTTTCTAATAGTATCGCAAAAAAAAGACTTATCAGAAATCTTGGTGAAAATCCTAATTCTATATTTGTTTGTGGTAGTCCTGATATTGATATAATGAGAAATAAATCTCTTCCAAAGATACATGAAGTAAAAAAAAGATATTCAATTTTTTTTGAAAAATATTCAATTTTACTTTTTCATCCAGTAACAACAGAATTAAAAAAAACAAAATATTTTACAAATATTCTTTTAGATGGCTGTATAAAATCTGGTAAGAAATTTGTAGTAATTTTTCCAAATAACGATCCTGGAAATTTAGATATTCTAAAAGTTTATAAATCTAAAATTTTAAGAAATAAAAATTTTAAAATTCTAAAATCAATGAGATTTGAATATTTTTTGTCATTATTAAAAAATTCAAATTTTATTATTGGCAATTCTAGTGCTGGAATTATAGAAGCTCCAGTATATGGAATTCCAACTGTTAACCTAGGATCTAGACAAAATAATCGCTTCAAAAATATTAAATCAATTATTAATGTTAAATTTAATATTTTTTCAATTCTAAAAGCTATTTCAAAAGTTAATGATAAAAAATTTGAAAAAAAATTCTTTTTTGGGCATGGTAATTCAGCAAAAAAGATTGCATATATTCTTAAATCAAAAAAAATATGGAATACTCCAGTACAAAAAAAACTTAAAGAATAAAATTAAATGATACTTTCAGGTATTAATATAAATAAAATAAACAAAATAATTGATAAAAAAAATTATTCTTATTTATATCTTTATTATTTTTTATTAATTGGAGCGAATATATTTGAATTAATTGGAATTAGCTCTATTCCAATATTTATTTTAGCTCTTACTGGAAATGAATTAATTTCGAATTATATAGAATTATTAAATTTAGAAAATTTTGTTAATAATTTTAATTTAAAAATTGAAATTTTAATAGGGATTGTTTTATTTATTATCTTTTTAGTAAAAAATATTTATTTAGGTTTTTTATATTATTTTCAAAATAATTTAAGACTAAAATTAAGAAAGGATCTTAAAAGTAAAATTTATAGAAATTATATATATTCTCCATACCGTTTTTTTTTACTAAGAAATCCAGCAACGCTTGCTAGAAACGTAGTTTTAGACTGTAACAATTCAATTGAAATAATCTTTAAAGTAATAATTATTCTAAAAGAATTTATACTGTTAATTTTAATTTCATTTTTGCTTTTATATGTAAACCCAGCTTCTGCAATTTCAGTGATATCAGTTTTATTTTTCTCAAGTTTAATTTTTGTTTTGCTTACAAAAAATATAATGGGAAAAGCAGGAAAAAAAATTCACAAGGCATCAGGAAGTACGCTTGTTTATTTGCAGGAAACATTTGGTTCAATTAAAGAACTTAAGATTTTAAATAAACATTTATTTTCATTAAAAAAATTTACTAGTGTTATGACAGAAGAAGAACGTAATAGAGCTTTATCTGGATTTATCCAATCATTGCCTAGATTATTTTTAGAAATTGTAAGTGTAACTGGAATAATGTTGTTATGCTTTTTTCTAATAAATGTTAATGGAAGTTTTGAAATTATTTTACCCATTTTAACATTATATATTGTTTCAATAGTAAGAATGATGCCATCATACAATATAATAACTCAATCAATATCAGGAATAAATAATCTTATGTTTTCTTTTGAATTTATACATAATGAATTAACCAACTTAGAGGAAAAAAATTATAAATCTAATAACTCTGAAAAAGTTAAAGACTTTCCAAAACTTAAAAATAAAATTATTTTAAAAGATATAAATTTTAGTTATGAAAAACATAAATCAGTTTTAGAAAATATAAACCTAGAAATAATTAAAAATTCAAAAGTTGGAATAATAGGTCCGTCAGGATCAGGAAAAAGCACATTATTAGATCTCATAACTTGTTTACATGCTCCACAAAAAG
>MDTE01006085.1_pt1 | contig 16886 bp, 13 predicted proteins | sample 811231 | NCBI WGS metagenome assembly MDTE01 (sample SAMN05326651, study PRJNA326480) | marine metagenome | isolation source: seawater | place: Indian Ocean: Red Sea | collected 2010
AAACCTTTTTGCATCTGAATTGAACTTGTAACATCAGCAACACCATCCCAGTTCGACCAGAAGACCCAACCATTTTCCATATCATTGACAGGAATACCGTTAATCATGACAGCTACATTTCTTTGGTTAAACCCACGAACGTTAATCCTTGCATCTCCAGCGCCTCCACCCTGATTAGTCGCATAAACGCTAGGAACTAAGTTCATCGCAAGGGGAATATCTTGTGATCCAAGCCTTAATGCAATTTCGTCTTTAGTAACATCTGTGTATGCGACGGCTGTTTTTTCCGATGCTCTAGAAGCGAGAACCTCTAACTCAGACATTTTTACCACTGATGGTGACAACTCAAAATTCAATTCTGGCTGATCAGCAAATGCAGAGGAATTTTCGTATCCGATAGCAGAAGCTGTTAAGCTGGCTCCAGGCTCAACACCCTCAATTGTAAATTTACCTTCTTCATCAGCAGCTGCACCAAGCTCTGAATCATCAACGATCACATTAGCTCCAGCAATTGGCTTACCTGTCTCAGAATCGGTTACAACGCCCGTTATATTTAATGCTTGGGAAGGATTTTCTGAAAAATCATCCTGAGCGAATATTGCTGTCGCCATGGAAAAAAAACTAAATAAAGATAGTAATATTATCAATTTTAATTGGTTCATTATTCTCTCCGAAATTAATTATGGTTTCTATTAAAATTAAAAACTGTGTTCATCAAATGATACTAAAATTATAATTAATAATGTTAGGTATCAAATGAAAATTCAGCATAAAAACTAATATCAATTATTTTTATGTTGCCATATTAAAAAAAGTATAATGAAGTAGGTTGAAAAAAAAGATTTTTTAGATAAAATTAATTAAAGCTATCTTTAATAATATGTAGCATCCTAATAATTTCTGCTCTATTTGACTTTCCAAGATACTCCAACAAGAAAATTAGATTTAACAGCAGCATTGATAAAGTAAATGTAATCAAAACGTTATCTGTATTATTTGGGCTAACCCGGGACAGAGGAATATCTGCAGAATCAATAACCTTAAAAACGTTCATATTAGCTTTTTCATTAACTAATAGCATTTCATACTCACTCCTTAGCTGTATATATACTTGTGTTAAAACTGTTACATTCCTTAACAACCTATTTTGCTGAGTTAGCAGATCAGGTGAGCTAACTATGTTCCTGTTTTTTTCTTGGAAGACCTTAAGGATATTTTCAGCATTAGTTAATTCTTTCTGGGTGTCAGCTAATCTGTCGTTTAAAAAATTTTTTTTATCAATGTTTTTTTCTTTAAAAATTTTGGTATAAATACCTCTAAGCTCTTTAACATATTGATTTAAAATATCTACACTCAATTTTGGCTCGAAAGATGATACTTCTATACAATTAATGATTCCATTTTTTTCAGTGTAATGGATCAATGACCTTTTCAATTTTTTTAAACCAAACCTACGTTCTCGCTCTGTAAACTGCAAAGTAGTATCCGGAGAAGATAATAAGATGTTTAGTAGCCTTAATTTTCTTTGGTACCTTTCTGAATAAAAGTCTTTTTCAATTACTTTTTCCAAAATCATTTTACTGGACAAATAAACTGGTATCATCCTCCATGAAAGCAAATCATCACTTGAAGGTGAATTGCCGCTTGGATTAGGCAAGCCCAATTTCTGAGCAAAAGAAATTATTGACGAACTGTTATTACTCTCACTTGATGAAGGCACATATTTCAATTTAGCAGTGTATTTATGCTCAAGATAATAAGTACCAATCAAAAACATTAAAATGCACAAAACTAGTGTTATTAGGAAAGAATATTTAAATCTAGATAATAAATGAGCAATTAAATCAGAATGCTTATTTATGACCTTTAGTAAAGAGTCAAAAAATGAACTATTTATTATAAGTCTTTCATTTATTTCATGGTCCTGCTGTCCAATCTTTTCTTTAAGCTTTTTGACGTAGGCATAGGGGACCTGATTTCTAGTTTTCCAGCTGTAAACCACTTGAGGTGTAACATCGAGTTCCCGCGCAATATCTGCCATTTTAATAATTTGAAATTCATTTTCAAATATTGTTTTAAACTCTTCAAAATTCATGATTTATAACCTACGATGATTATTATTAATTTTGACTTAACCTTAACAAAATCATTGCCTGCGTGAAATCAGCATAAATATCAGTTAGGGCTACAACGTATTCGGTTATACTAAATGGCTCCCTTTCAACTTTTGAACCAACATTAATTATTGAACCATCATGCACAGTTGGTGAAAAATAAAAAGGATTTACATTTTTTGTTTTACCATCCGGATGTATCAATGTTATTTCATATATGGAGCCATCCCTATTTACACCGCCCGCATTTTTAATATAATAATTTAGATTCTTACCTTTTATATACTGATAAACACCTGGGTTCCTAACATTACCCGTAACATTGATTAAATCTGATTTTTCACCAATTATAATGCTGTCTCCAGCTGCTACAAGAAAATTAATTTTAGATCTAGAATTTTTTAATAATTTAGAAAATCCTATATTTATCGACTTACCCTCACGTATGAGTTTACTCGCTAAAGGGTTGGAAAGCTTAACAACCCCTCCTGCAAGGTTTATAATATCAAGAACCTTGGTTTCATCATCTATAATCGGGTAGACGCCAGGGTACTTAATGCCACCAGCAATTGTAACAGAATTAATCTTTTTTAAACGATTTTTGTAGGATAAACGAACATATACTTTATCACCTGCTTTTAAAGGAAATTCTTTTGAATTTCTCATTAACGTGCTGTCGTTCTTAAAATACCTAGATATATATTTATTTTCGCCATTTTCTTCTCTATCAACATCGACACGAAAACTATCATATTGACCATTTAAGCCACCAGCCATCAAAATAAAATCAATCAAAAACATTTTTGTATTAATTTCATAAACTCCAGGAGATCTAACATCACCAAAAATAGTTATATCTTTTTTCCTGGAATAAATATTTTTTGAATATACTCTCAACCTGTCCCCAGGAAGTAATTTAAATTGTTTGTTAGAATTTTTATTGGCCTCGATATCATTCATATCAAAGGACATAATTTCATCCTTTTGAGCCATTTGGTTGTATCTAAACAAATCAACTCTCTCCTTGTACATATCTTTTAGAAATATATCATCCTCGATTCCACCTGCTGCAAAAAGCAAATCATAGATAGTCATGCCATTAAAATAATTGTATTTAGTAGGTTTTTTTACATAACCAGTAATAGATACTGTTCTGCTTTCTAAACCAATTGCAGTATTCTTATTATAAATGTGAATACTATCACCTCGCATTAGCTCCAAATTGGCTATACTTCTATTGTTTAAAACAGAATCCAATCTAAATGGAATCATATATCTTTTTAAGGTTTTTGGATCAAGCCTGTATAATTCAGATCTTTCTAAGTAGGCATCATTTATCCATCTTTGATCTTTGAATCCACCACCTTCATAAATTAAATCAGACACAGTTATTCCGCTGCGATAATTAAAGAAACCAGGGGTTTTTGCATGACCAGTAATAGCTAGATTTGACCTGTAAAATAATCTAGAAAAAAAATCAATTTTCAAAAGATCACCCGGAATTAATTTTGTGCGTACATCTTCCCCTACAGATAATTCTTCATTAATATTGATAGCAATTTGCTTTGCAATACCGTCCACATCATTTCTGTAGATGTAAGCCACCTCCTTATATGCATCAGATGTCAAGCTGTCTGCTTTGAGTATCAAGTCGCTTACAGTCATATTATTAATGTATCCAAACTTTCCTGGCCTTCTTACTGCACCCTCAACTGATACAGAGTTTGATACAATGTCAGATATTTTAAAAAAAGTAATTTCATCTCCATCGATAAGTTTAACATCTGGCAATTCTGGAAGCAGGTTGCCAATTTCAATATCAATAATAATTCGATCCCCATATACACTCCTATCAGTTGGTGGAACAACTCTTTTGATTTGTGCTCTTTTAGTATATGTGGAAGTGACGAACCCGCCAGCATAAGTTATTAAATCTTTTAATGTTTCATCCTCTTTAAGCTCAAATATCTGAGGTCTTTTAATTTCACCCTTCATAGCAATGGATTTTCCTCTCTGAGGAATAAAAATAACATCTCCACGCTGTAATTTTACATCACCTACTTGTTTTCCACTTAACAAAAAGTCATAAAAATCTATAGAGGTTATTTGCTTTCCACCTCTGATAAGTCTAATATCTCTAAGAGAGCCATTTATTGTAGGACCATTAAAATAGTATAGAGAAGTAAATAATGAGGCTGAAGAATTAACGTTATAAGCTCCTGGTTGAGCAACTTCTCCCAAAGCAAAAATTCTTAATGGCCTCAATGAGGACTTGCCTAATGTTACATCAAGATAAGTTGTAGACATTCCACTATTTGGACCTAATGTTGAAAAAACTTTTTGAAGGTTTTTGTAAAGCTTTTGCTCAACTTTTTCTAAAGTAAGGCCATTTACAAAAATTTGGCCAATATTCTTGACAAATATATAACCATCTTTTGAAACTAAATATTCATCGTACGATTCAGTTTCACCCCACAGCATAACGATGATTTCGTCACCGTAACCAACAATATGATTTGGATCAACAGCAAAATTGAGAGGATTTTGAAAGTTATCTGGGTCTTTTTCAAATATTTTATAGCCATAATAAGTTAAAGCATTAGATATTATAGTATTAATGCCATCTTCAGGAGGGTTGATTTTTTCATCAACTTCAGATGAATTTATTTCTTCTTCGTCATCGCTATTAATAACACTTTCATTTAAAATAAGTTCTTTATCATTCTCGAGCGTTTGTTCAATTTTCATATTATTTTCATCAAAAGGGCTCAAGCTACCTTCAAATTGAGATTTATTACTTTCTAAAAAATCTTGAATTTCAGAAGTATTGATATCACCAACATTGTTTTGTTTTACAATGTTTTCAATATTTTTGGGTAATAAAACATTTTGACCCAACAATGTATTTGTTACAAAAAAAACAAAAAAAAGATAAACGTTTAATTTCAAAACACTCATGCTACATATCCTCTTAAAAATAAATAAAAGTATAATTTAAATTTATAATAAATATACAAAATAATTAGTATACGTATGTATTAAATATAAGTTTTATTTATTAATAATTTTAAAACATGCAGTAAAAATTTAAAATATTATATATTTTAACTAATTATAAGGCACAATCAAATACCCATATTAGGTATTACTATAATTAACTTTTTTAATAATTGTGAACCATTCATTAATGATTCAAAATATTGACATATTTTTAATAATTGTAAGATGTAATTAAGTATAAGCCTAAAAATTTATAATGGCCTAAATATATATGTACTTGCAGCTAAGTATTATGTTGGGTACGATCATGGCAAGCTAGATTCGCTCATTAAAATCATAGGACATTTTCAACAAATATTTTTCTCAACATGTAAACTAGCGCACAGACGTATTTGCTATGCTAAGTGTGAAAGCTAATAATTGATGAAATTTTAAAAAATATTTAATGTAAACAATTTTTCATTATTTGGGAATATTTTTAGAGTGATTCAAATTACTTTGACATTTTACCGCCGCGGCAAATATTTTGTGGAATAGTTTAAAAAAGCATGAATTCATTAATTCAAAAAAGTAACTAACTATTCGAAATCTCTTCATACATATTTTTATAAATTTTAGCTATTACATCAATAGAATGCTTTTTTTCTACAGCTACCTTACATTGCATTCCATTTTTATTCAAAGATCTTGAATTAAAAAAACTTTTAAGTTGCAACCTAATCTGGTCATTTTTTTTATTATCAAAACCAAACAACGCTTTCTCAGGAACCAGTTCAGGTATGGATCCTTTTAAGGGAGCGATAATATTTAATCCAAAACCCATAGCAAGAATTAATGATCCAGGATTCATGGGTACATCTAAATAATTTAATACTGCTCCATCTGCTGCATTATAATATATTTGAAGTTCATCATCTTTGATAAACTTATCATTTAATACTACCTTAATATTGGACTGGTTAGATTTGATTAGTAATTTTATTTTATCTAGTAATACTTTATTGTGACATTCACCAGCAATTATGAAAGTTCCGAAAGTATTTTTAAAACTAGAGATATGCTCCAAGATTTTCTCAAACCCCTTATAAGATTTAATAAAACCCAATGCAACTAAAACTGGGTAATCATCCTTAATGCCCAAATAATCTTTTGCCCTGCGTTTGCTCATTTCATTAGGATATAAAGAAGTGTATGATGGATGAGGTATAACCCATATTTTATCAGAATTTTTAACATCATAAAATTCAGAAAAAATTCTTTTAGCGCTATTAGTGCTGCATATAATTTTGTTAGATGAATTAATTATTTTCTGAATCCATTTTCTCTCAAATTCGATATCTGTATTTTTATCATGGGAGATTAGATTATCAGCAAAATATATAATTTTTTTTCTTTTCAAAATAAAAAAACTCAATAAAAACATAACTCTTTTAATAGCACCGGTAAAAACATTTTTACCAATAAAAAAATCATAGGGCCAATGAAAGTGAACTGCATCTATTTTATTATCAAAAAGTTGAAGAAAAGGGAAGAATTTTCTATTTGGTATTCTTTTTGTTGAGTATCCAGATTTTCTCAAGCAAATCTCGATTAGATGCTGATATGGATTTTTATTGTTCTTTGAAGCTGGAAAAATTGCTATAGTTTTCATGATTAGAATTGGTAAATAGTGTAAATTCTATTATTCTCATCGTTAAAGTTAAATCTTAATTATAAATATTAAATTACTAAATGCTCACTAAATGATATGATTACTTGTATTTTTATAAAAAAATTTAACCTAGTTGTTAAATTGACACTCCTGCAATTTGGAAAATTGAATGAAAAAATGAACTTAAGAAATTAGTTAATATTCTTTTAAATTAACATAAATGACAGATTACGTAATTAAACTATATTGATTAAGCAAACTAAATAAAGATAATGAAATAAATGATAGTTAGAGCTATAATCCAAGCTAGAATGACTAGTAGTAGATTAAGAGGAAAATCTTTAATGTCAGTTCTAGAAAAGCCATTGCTATACAGAGTAGTAGAGAATGTAAAAGGCTTTAAATTTATTGATGAAATTACAATCGCTACTACTTCATCTGAAGCTGATAAGCCAATTGTCTCAGCTGCAAAAGAGCTTGGAGTAGGATACTTTCAAGGGAGTAGACTTAATTTAATAAATAGATTTATTCAAGCTTCAGAAGATATGAATGATAATGATATCATTGTAAGATTTACCGCTGATAATCCAATATGTTTTGAAAATATTGCTGATAGTATATACGAAAGAATATTTAATAAAGACTATGTAGCGATTGATAATCTATCTCATATAGCACCCGAATTTATAAAAGTTAGTGCACTGAGAAAATTAAGCAGTATTACAAGTAACCCCATAGATATTGAACATGTCACTACTTTTTTTAGGCGAAAACAAGGTATTGAACTATTCAACGTAGAGATTTTACCAATCAACTTTATGGGTATCAGGCCTGATTTAGATAAATATCTTACTGTGGATACAAAAAAAGATTTAATTAGGCTTGAAAAAATATTATCGAATGTTACTGATATGTCATTATCAAATTTATATGAATACTTAGATAAAAATATTGATGACGGGATAGATTCAGAGATACCTACTGTTAATCTTGATGGCAAATTGGTTGGGGAATATTTTTCTCCATACGTCATTGCTGAAATTGGACAAAATCACAACGGCTCTATTGATTTAGCAAAAAAAATTATAGATATGGCAAAACGTTGTGGAGCCGATGCAGTAAAGTTTCAAAAACGTGACATTGATTCGGAATTAACAAAAGAAGCTTTTAATAAACCTTATGATAGCCCAAACTCTTTTGGTGTGACATACGGCGAGCATAGAAAATTTTTAGAGCTATCAAAGCATGAGCACTTAGAGCTAAAAGAATATTGTGATATCATTGGCATAACTTATTTTTGCACACCATGTGATGTGCCTTCCTTAGAAATTTTAGAGGAAATTAATTGTCCTTTTTATAAGGTTGCCTCTAGAGATTTAACCAACATACCTTTATTAAAGAGGTTAGGACAATTAAAAAAAATAGTAATTATATCAACTGGTATGGCATCAATTGAAGATATTGATAACGCTATAGATGCATTGGACTTGCCTAAGGAAATGTTAATAATTATGCAATGCGTGTCCCAATACCCTTGCGATGTAAAGAATGTGAACTTAAAAGTCATCGAAACATTAAAAAATAAATATAAAACCAATGTTGGACTTTCTGATCATACTTCTGGCATTATCGTCCCAGCCGTAGCGACATCAATGGGCGCTACTGTAATTGAAAAGCATGTTACACTGGATAGAACTATGAAAGGTACCGACCAACCAGGGTCGCTTGAGGAGCAAGGATTAAATAAATTAATTCAATATGTAAATACCATTCAATTAGCAATGGGAGATGGCATTAAGGAGATAAACCCTGCAACAAAGGAAGCAAAGGAAAAACTCTCTAGGAGTCTTACTTCTTCTTCAAAAATAAAAAAAGGAGAATTTTTAACTGAAGATAAAATTTGTTTAAAATCTCCTGGCACAGGTATAAAATGGTCTGATAAAGAAATTATTTTAAATAAAATTGCTAAAATAGATATTAATCCTAATGTCACTCTCAGGTTGGATGATTTTGAATAAAATTAAAATTTTTTTAACAGATATAGATGGTGTTTGGACAGATGGTGGAATGTATTATGATGAAAATGGTAACGAGTACAAAAAATTTAATACATATGATAGTGCTGGAGTACTATACTGTCATTTAATTGGCATAAAAACTGGAATAGTAACAGGAGAAAGCAGCAATGCTGTTCTGCTTAGAGCTAAAAAATTAGGAATTAATTATTGTTACACTGGTGTTGACGACAAAGTAAGTGTAATTTCAAATCTCCTTTCAAAATTGAGTTTCAAATGGAGCGAAGTTGCATATATAGGAGATGATATCAATGATATTAAAGTTCTAAAGAAGGTTGGCTTAAGTGCTTGTCCATCAAGTGCGCCAAATTATATAAAGGACATTGTTGATTTGGTAATTGATTTAAAAGGCGGTGAGGGTTGTTTTAGAAGTTTTGTAGAATACTATCTTAAAGAGAATGAAAAGTTAGATTTTGCAATTAATGAATATTTAAAGAACATATAAAATAATGAGCATTCTTATAGTGGGTGGTGGATCAATAGGGAAGAGACATTTAAGTAACTTAAATAAAATTACTTCAGAAAAACTGTATTGCTTTAAGCGAGATAATGACCCTGAATTTGAGAGAAAATATAATTGCAAAATTATAACATCAAAAAAACAATTTTATTTATTAATGCCTCGAAAGGTTATTGTTTGCACCCCTTCCTCATTACATGCTGAGTGGGTAAAATCAGCAAATGAAATAAAATCACATCTTTTTGTTGAAAAGCCGTTTGTTACTTCTTATGATCAACTAAGTTTTGTAGAAAATAATTGGACAAATGATAGAGTGTTCTTCAATGGTTTTATGCTTCGTTACCATCCAGCAGTCCAAAAAATCAAAAACTTATTGGATGATCAAAAAATTGGTAAAATCTTCTCTGCAAGGTTTGAATTTGGAAGCTGGTTACCATATTGGCACCCTTATGAGGATTATAAGCAATCATATGCTTCAATAAAATCATTAGGTGGTGGTGTAATCAATACAATTAATCATGAATTAGATTTAATACAATACTTTTTTGGCGAGCCAATTAATATTATGACTACTAAATCAAATGTTGGAGATTTAGACATTGAAGTTGAAGACATTGCAGAAAGTATTTTTTCGTTTAAAGACAAGATTGTTTCACTTCACGTTGATTTTTTACAAAAAGATTATGATAGAAACATTAAAATTCTTGGATCGCTTGGAAAAATTATCTGGAATTGGCACGAGAATGTGATAAAGATAATCTTACACAATAAAAAGAATGAATATATAGATATTGGTGAAATAGACATTAATCAGTTGTATATTGATGAAATGATAGATTTTCTTGAGCTAGTAAAAAATGCTCAAACAAAACATAATTTAGATTTTAAATACGCATGCTCAAACACAAGAATTATGTTGGAAATGCATAAATGACCTAATATGAAAATCATTAAAAAATTATTCTCACTTAAAAATAGAAATATAATTGTTGCTGGCGGTTGGACAGCTTGGTAAAAAGATAAAAAGGTTTTTAGATAAATCGGCTCAGTCGTTAATTAATATCAATCATTTTCAATCAAGAAAATAATTATACAAGTAAAAAAAATCGCGGGAATGCCTGGGAATCGAACCCAGCTCTCAAATATAATTTGAGACAGCGGTTTTGAAGACCGTGAAAAGCACCAGCTACTTAATCATTCCCAATAGTTATAAAAAAACTTAAATTAATGAAACTTTACCATTTATATTTATAAATTTTCCACATTCACTTTTTCCTTTGTGGTCAAAAGTTATGTTCTCCCCTTTTTTGTTGACCCAACCAACTAATCTACCGGGATTTCCGATTATTTTCGAATAATCTGGTACATCTTTCGTTATAACAGTCCCTGCCCCAATTAATGCATATTTGCCTATAGTTACACCACAAACTATGGTCGCATTTGCTCCAATAGATGCAGATTTTTTTACCTTTGTACTTATATAATGCTTTGATCCTTTTTGTGGGAATTCACAGCGAGGTAGGTTCACATTTGTGAAGACTATGGAGGGACCACAAAATACATAATCATCTAACTCTACTCCTTCGTATACTGAAACATTATTTTGAATTTTAACAAAATTACCAATTTTAACGTTGTTTCCTATATTTACATTCTGCCCTATGGTGCACTCATGCCCTATCACTGATCCTGATTGAAGGTGAGAAAAATGCCAAATTTTAGTATTCTCTCCTATTTTTACATTTTTATCAACATAGCTTGAACTGTGAACAAAGAAATTGTTATTATTATTTAAACCCATCGTGATTTAAGATGTAAATTTTTCAGATACTTCTTCAAGAATTTTAACCACCTCTAACCCCTCTTCGCCGCTAGAAATTTTAACTTTATCAGTACCTAAATTTGATATGAAATATTTTAATTCATTTTTCAAGGGCTCTTCTGAATCATATTGAATTTGAATAACACTTCCTTTTGAAGGAGAAGGAACACGTCCAATGAATCTTGCTTTATTATCATAAAACAATAGTGGACTAGTGCTAGAGGAATCTTCGAGGTGCAACATTCCATCTGAACCTATAATTACAAATCTATGTTCCTTAAAAGGATGTAACCAGCTGACAAAAATATGCCCCATTTTCTTACCTTTATATTTGAATGTTGTTATAGAGGTATCGTGTATACCCTCTTGTAAAATATCAATCCCATCTGACTTAATGCACTTTGGCTTTTCCTCAAAAAAATAATTAAACAGCGCAATATCGTGAGGAGCAAAACTCCAAAAAACATTTTCATTTTTTCTAAATGTTCCCATATTTAATCTATTGCTATAAATATACTGAATTTTCCCTATTTTACCATTATCAATCAGCTTTTTCATCTTTCTAAATGCTGGATGAAACAATAATACATGGCCAACCATAAGGTTCACACCCATTTCTCTAGCCAAATCGCATAAAGCCTTTGATGAATCATAATCGAGTGTAAGAGGTTTTTCAACCAATACAGGTTTCTTTCCTAATATTACTTTAGTGGCCAATTCAAAATGAGATGAAGGTTCAGTTGCGATAATAAACCCATCAAATTCTTTAACAATATCATCCTTTAAAACATTAAATAAGCTACATCCTGGATAATTATTAGATATAAATTCAAAATTATTACTGCCTTTATCAACCACACCTCCTAGTGCTTTAAGTTCATATAAAGACCTAATATGATTAAGCCCCCACCTACCAGATCCAATTACACAAATATTTTTATTCAATTTACCTATCTTTTTTTAGTCAAATATTACAGCCTGTAATAATCAATGTACCAATTAATAAATGAATTTATACCCTTATCTATATTGGTTTTAGGGTCGAATCCTAATAATTTATTCGATTTTGAAATATCTGCATTTGTGCTCACTACATCACCAGCCCTTAAAGATTTTAATTTTATTTGCGCTTTTTTTCCTATTCGCTTTTCAATGATCTTAATTAAAGATATAACTTTTTCTTTTTTATTATTGCCCAAGTTGAAAATCTCATTTTTAAAGTTTTTACTAAGTGCAGATCTTATACCTGCAACTATATCATCTATAAAGGTAAAATCTCTTTCAACTTCACCATTATTATACAGTTCAATAACTTTATCATTTATAATTTTTTCCGTGAAAGAGTAGTAAGCCATATCTGGTCTGCCCCAAGATCCATAAACTGTAAAAAATCTCAGACCAGTAACGTTCAAATTATATAGATCATTATAAACATGTGCCATCAATTCATTTGACCTTTTTGTAGCAGCGTAAACTGAAATAGGATGATCAACATTATCTTTTTCCGAGAAAGGAGTTTTTTTATTATTACCATAAACTGAGGAACTGGAAGCATATATCAATCCTTTAGCATTGAAATCTTTGCTACACTCAAGAATATTAATAAAGCCCTCAATATTTGATTTTACGTAAGCATGGGGATTATCTATACTATATTGAACCCCAGCTTGAGCAGCTAAATTGACTACTTTATCAGGATTAAATTTTCTAAAAACATTTTTTAAATGAACCAAGTTTTTTATGTCAATTAATTCAAATGAAAATCTTGAAAATTTTTTAAGTATTTTTAACCTGTCTAACTTTAATTTTTTTTGATAATAGGAATTAATATTATCAATACCAAAAACTAAAAATCCATCTTGCAATAAAGATAGGCTTAGATGCATCCCAATAAAACCAGCACAGCCAGTGACTAATATCTTTTCTTCAAATTGATTATCCATAATTTAAATTTTTTAAATTTATTTTTTGATTATTTATCTATGATTATGATGGCCTATATAGTACTCTGTAATTTACTCCTAACTTAGATTTAACATCTCTTCCAATTTCCTCTGCTTTTCTTTTTGATTTATATCTATTTATCCTTACCGCATAAAATGTTTTGCCATTAGAATCAACTTTATTAATTGAAACATCGTGACCTAACTGACTAACTTGCAATTTTAACCTTTTTGCATTTTCCTCACTGCTGAATGCGCCGATTTGAACTACGTAAGGTCCTAAACTTTTAGTTTTTTTACTAAAGCTAAAAACTTGTGATAGTTTATTACTTTTATCTTCTATATTAGTTTCTACTTTTGGAAACATACTTTTAATAATCAAAGCATAATATTTTGCAGAATCAGCTTCGCCTATTGCATTGAAACTATTAATCATTAAATCCGTTAGCCTCTGCATATGTGGAAACCTAGGGTAATTCAAAGGTATATTCTTTAATAGGTTTGCAGATTGAGTATATAAACCCCTAGCATAGAAATATTCTCCTATTTTCATAGCAGATTTTGGAGCATAAGTTGATTTGGGGAAACTTTTTAAAATATATTTATATTGTTTCAAAGCGGATTCGCCATCATCAGTTAAAACAGCTTTCAAAAAAAGCACACCGGGATCATTTGGGTACTTTGACAATAATTCAGGTAAATTTTCTTTTACCCCATCTAATTCACCCTCATCAATGAGAGAAAAATATAAATCAACATTTTGAGAAAATAAATTTGAAAAAACAGAGACTAAGAAAATAATGTTTTTCATTTTAATTTTTTACGATTTTTAAAATGTTATCAATATAATGCCCTAGTTCAGCAGGTGTTTTAGTAGATAAAGATAATTTTAATTTCATCAACATAACATGTATGGAAGGATCTTCTTCCAAAATGAAAGAATCTATTAGATTTATTGCTGCTTTATTTTCACCTTTTTCATTCAGTACATTTGCCAGCCTCAATCCAGCATTTAAATCTTTTGAATTATTTTCAAGAACTTTTCTGTAAAATTTTTCGACTTCACTATATCTTCCTAAATCGAAAAGAGCAGTCTCTATACTATCAAAAACTAAATGCGATTCATCAGGTGACAATTCCATATATTTTTCCCAATACTCAACTGCTTTTACTAAATCTCTATTAGAGTACTTAACATCACCTAAATATTTATATGGCATCGCAAATTCAGGTGATTCACTAATTGCTTTTCTAAATAGTCTTTCTGAATCTAACAAATTATTTTTCTCTAAATGCATTATGCCTTTCTGTAAAGTATATTTTGATAAATTAATCTCACCTTCAAACCCTTTAATCTTTTTTAAATCTCTTGCTTTTTTCTCCGCATAATCCCAGTCCTCAACCTCCTCCGCTAAGGATAATAAAAATACATTTGCCCATAAATTAGTTTTATCAAGTTCACATATCTTTTCAGCCTCTATTTTAGATTTTTGTGTATCGTTATTTTTTTTATAATCAAGAGCTAATGATTTAAAAATTTCAATTTTAGTTTCCAAATCTAAATTATGTCTCACAGTAAGCATTTGATGAATCTTTATAGCTCTATCCGTATCTTCATGCCTAAGAAGATTTCCCAATTGTAAATATGCACTGACATGTTCAGAATCATTCTTTACAAGATTGCTTAAAAGGTTAATTGCTTTTCTTTTGTCAGAAAGAAGCATAGCATTTAATGCTTCCATATATATTGTATCTGTTCTTTTTTTGCTTGAAGGCTTTTTGTATTGATAGTATGTTAAAATCGCTATACTAAACGTGATAGCAATTAATACAACAATGTAAATAGAGTCCAATATCAATAATCCTCTTCATCAATAGTCTCGTAAACACCTTCATCTATTGCAACATTTCTTAAATCATTTAACTCATCTGTCAGTATTTTGTTTTTATTATTTAAAACTTTGATTTGAGACTTATTAGAAATAATTATAAAAACAGATGCTAAAAATCCAGCTGCAACACCAAATAGCATATTAAACAACAAAACAACATTTAGGTAGGCATCGCTCAAACTGTAGTTAAAAAAAAAGATGTCGACTTTTTCATTAGAATTCTGTGTCATAAAAACAATAACGATAAGGTTAAAAATTATTAATAAAAAGATTTTGATTAAGTTCATTAGGCCGCCTTTACTTTTTTTATTATTTCACCATACAAAGTTATACCTTTGGATTTTGTAATCAAAACAGGGACAATATCATTTATATTGAAATCTAATTTATTGAAAATCACCCACTTATTAGAATCTGTTCTTCCTGCCCATTTGCTTTCATTTCGTTTACTCTTTTTTTCAATCAATACATCAACTACCTTATTCACATAGGATTGGTTTCTTAGTTCTGTATTAAATTTTTGTAGTTCTATTACTTTGGTTAATCTATGCTGTTTTTCTTTCTCTGATAATTGATCATCATACTCTATAGCTTTTGTACCTTTTCTTGGTGAATATTTAAATGTGTATGCAGAATCAAATTTAACTTTTCTCATAACTTCTAAAGTTTCATTGAATTCTTTTTCAGTCTCTCCGGGGAAACCTACAATTATATCAGTACTTATTCCAACACCTGGAAGAAAAGTTCTTATTTTTTCGGCTAGTTCAATAAAATCCTCCTTAGTATATGTCCTATTCATCCTTTTTAATGTTCTATTCGAACCAGCTTGGAGAGGTAAATGTATGTAATTACATATATTTTTATGTTTTGCCATGATATCTAGTAATTCTTCATTTACATCTTGAGGGTGGGGAGATGTATATCTAATTCTTTTTACACCATCAACTTTTGCTACTGCATCAAGCAATTCAGGGAACTTTTCATCATTATAATTATATGAATTAACATTCTGGCCCAATAAAGTAATCTCACTAAAACCATTCATAATAGCTTTTTTAACTTCTGTTACAATTCCATCAACACTCCTGCTGCGCTCTCTACCTCTAGTAAAAGGGACAATACAAAAAGTACAAAACTTGTCACATCCTCTCATAATTGTTACCCAAGCGTTGACGCCATCTTTGCGACTGGGAAACAAATCATCATAAACCTCATACTTCGATAATTGAGTATCTACTAAACTTTCTTCATCTTTTTCATGGCGTTTCAATATTTCTGGTAGTCTTCTATATGAATCCGGGCCTAATACTATATCAACGTAAGGTTTATTTTCTAAAATATCATCTTTTAAACTTTGAGCCATACAGCCTAGTACTCCAATAATCATGGACGGCTTTTTTCTTTTTAATAAATTATACCTTCCTAATAATGAATGGACTTTATCTTCCGCATGTTCTCTAATCGAGCAAGTATTAACAAATAAAACGTCAGAGTTATCAGGATGATCTACTTTTTGATAACCTTGATCTACTAAAAGTGTTTCGACTAACTCACTATCCGACACGTTCATCTGACAACCATATGTCTGAATATGATATGTTTTTTTCAAAAGTTAGTTAACTAGTTAGGTTTTAGTTTCTATGTTGGGTAAAAAAGAAGTCAGCAGGGTTCTTAGGAGTACCTTTATAGTGCACTTCATAATGAAGGTGGGGTGCGGTGGACCTACCAGTATTGCCTGTCTCACCAATCACATCACCTCTATTTACTTTTTGCCCATGCCGGACGAATATTTTAGAGAGATGAGCAAAAGTTGTAGAATAACCTGAAGCATGATCTAATTTTATATGATTGCCAAAGCCTCCAATATAATAAGCTCTTTTTACTACACCATCTGCAGGGGCGAATATTGGCGTGCCTGTTGGAACTGAA
>MDTE01172678.1_pt1 | contig 16885 bp, 17 predicted proteins | sample 811231 | NCBI WGS metagenome assembly MDTE01 (sample SAMN05326651, study PRJNA326480) | marine metagenome | isolation source: seawater | place: Indian Ocean: Red Sea | collected 2010
TTTGCATATAACTGAATTTATTTCTATTTTACTTTTTTTTAAATTTTTATAAACATATTGACCTATCGCACCCGAACCAATCATTGCAATTTTTTTCATTCTTTTACCTTTAAATTGCCTATTCAGATAGCCAGTCAGGGATTGGTAAGTTTTTTTCACTCAAAAATTGTGGGTTCCATAGTTTACTAAAATATCGAGCCCCAGAGTCGCATAATATCGTTACAATTGTTTTCCCTGGCCCTAAATGTTTACCAAGATGAATAGCGCCAGAAATATTAATTGCACTTGATCCCCCCAATAACAAACCCTCTTGAGCATATAGATCAAAAATGATTGGAAGAGCTTCTTCATCTGAAATTTGAAAGGCTTTATCAATTTGAGCCAGTTCTAGATTTGAAGTAATTCTACCTTGGCCAATGCCTTCACTAATTGAATTACCCTCTGCCTTTAATTCTCCATTCTGATAGTAATTGTAAAGGGCTGATCCAAGTGGGTCACTTAAAGCAATAGTAATTTTTGGATTTTTTTCTTTTAGATATCGACTTATTCCAGCTATTGTTCCACCAGAGCCAACTGAGCAAATAAAACCATCAATTTTACCTTCAGTTTGATTCCAGATCTCTGGTCCTGTGCTTTCATAATGTCCTTGCTGATTAGCTATATTATCAAATTGATTAGCCCAGATAACACTTTTATTTTGTTCATTAGAAATTTCATTAGCAAGTTTCTCAGAATATCTGACGTAATTGTTGGGATCTTTATATGGAACAGCAGGAACTAACCTTAAATCAGCACCACAAATTTTTAAGGTATCTTTTTTTTCCTGACTTTGTGTCTCTGGAAGTACAATAACTGTTTTATAACCTCTAGAATTAGCACACATAGCAAGGCTAATACCTGTATTACCGGCGGTTCCCTCTACAATAATACCTCCTTCTTTCAACTCACCTGATTTTTCAGCATGCTCAATAATAGCTTTAGCAGCTCTATCTTTGACAGAACTGCCAGGATTCATAAATTCAGCTTTACCATAGATTTCACATCCAGTTACTTCACTAGCACGGTTTAATCTAATTAAAGGTGTGTTTCCTATAGACTCCATAAATCCTGAATATAAATTAGTCATCATAACCTCGCAGGGATTTACCCATAAGCTTTTGAAATATTAATTAAAGTAGTATGAGCGCTACTTCCCTGCCCTATTCTAGAAGTACCTATATCCAGGGTAAGTGTATTTGGGTTACCTTGTAACTCCGTTCCATCCTCTCCAGTCTCAAACCATGCGCCAGTTTGCAAAGCTACCACTCCTTCACGTATATCATTTGAAGATTTTGCTCGAGCTAAACATGATCCACGATCATTATAAACTTTTACAATGTCGTTATCATTGATATTCAGATTTTTTAAATCGGCATGGTTGATTAGAATTGGGGTTGGTTTTGATTTTGGATTATCTGCTATAACGCATTCCAACTGACTGTGAAGCTTATCATTAGGTTGAGGGGAAACAAGATGAAAAGGAAATTTTTTTGCCAAATCAGATCCTAGCCATTCATCTGGTTTTACCCAAGCTGGGTGACCTGGACACTCATTGTAATCAAAACTTTCTATAGTTTTTGAAAATATTTCTATTAGACCCGACGGTGTTTTTAATGGATTATTTACAGGGTCTTCTCTGAAGTCCTTAAATGGTGTAGATGCGAACTCTCTTCCTTCAATAGGCAAAGAAATCCAATTTTTGGTTTCAAGCTCTTTATAGGTCGGACATTCAAATCCACTTTTAGTTAAAAATTTTTGAAAATCATCATAAAGATGCCTTATCCATTGTTTTTCATTTCGTTTCTCAGTAAAGTCTTTTTCTACCTTTAATCTTTTAGCCAGCTCAGAAAAAATAGTGAAGTCGTTTTTAGATTTTCCTATGGGTTCAATAAGCTTTGGCATATGAAAAACGAAATGATCTCCTCCCATCGCTTTACCAACATCCTCTCTTTCATAAGGCGTGGTTGCTGGAAAAACGATGTCTGCCCTTTTTGCTGTTGATGTCCACCAAGGCTCATTTACAATAATTGTATCTGGCTTCTTCCATGCTTCATGCAGGGCATTTAAATCCTGGTGATGATGAAAAGGGTTCCCTCCACACCAATAAACAAGCTTTATATCTGGATATTTATAATCTTGTCCATTAAATTGAAAGGGCTTGTTGGGATTATTAAGCATATCAGCTACACGTGCAACGGGGATAAAATCTGAAACCATGTTTTTCCCTTTAGGCAAACCTAAACCTCCGAAATTCCTCATTGGAACGCCAACGCCTCCAATCGCTCCATAACCGAAACCTATTCCTCCTCCCGGCAATCCAATCTGCCCAAGCATGGCAGCCAAAGTGGTGGCCATCCAATAAGGTTGCTCTCCATTTTGTGCTCTCTGTAAAGACCATGAAACTGTAATAAGAGTTCGAGAATCAGAAATTTTTTTAGCTAATAATTTAATTTTTTCAGCATTTATACCGCAAATTTTTTCTGCCCACTCTGCTGTCTTAGGCTGTCCATCAACTTTACCAAGTAAATAAGTACGAAATTTTTCGTATCCAACAGTATACTTTTGTAAAAACTCCCTATCCAACAGATCATTCACTTCTAATTCAAATGCTATACCAAGCATAAATGCGGTGTCTGTTCCAGGAATAATAGAAAGCCATTCAGAGCCATCTGGAGCATCAGCCTTCTGAGGACTAATGTTTATAAGATTTATTCCTTTTTTAACAAATTCTTTAAACCAATCATTATTTATATGTTGTGTTGACCCACCCATACTCACTTTAGAGTTGTTTGGGTTGATTCCACCAAACATAAGAATATTTTTTGTATTATCTGCAATAGTTGGCCAGGTATTTTGCACTGTCCACAAAAGTTGCAGAAAGTTATATCCTAGTATATGAGGAACGATAGCCTGAGCTGCAGCCGTGCTATAACTTCCAAAGGATGAAACAAAACCTCCAATTGAATTTAAAAAACGATGAAGTTGTGTTTGAGCATGATGAAATTTACCTGCACTAGACCAACCATAAGAACCACCAAATATCGAACTATTTCCATATGTTTTCCTTACTCGATCAATTTCATCAGACGCATAATTTAAAGCTTCATCCCAAGACACTTCAACAAATTCATCTTCTCCTCTGATTGATCTATTTCTATGAGTATCTCCATTTAACCATCCTTTTCTAATGAAAGGATTTTTTACTCTTGTCTTATGATAAACGGCTTTGGGAATTAAGTTTGAAATATCATTTGGATTGGCGTCATGCTGAAAGGGTTGAGTAGAAATTAATTTCCCATCTTCTACTTTTACCTCAAAAGCACCCCAATGACTGGATGTAATTTTTGTGAAACTTTTTGAACTCATGTGCTTCTCTTCATAGCTTAGTTATGAGATTTATTTATACATGAAAGTAAGAAATTTATAAAATTTTATTGTCAAAATTTTAAGAATTATTTTCTTTATTGGCAATCAAACTATTCATCTTTTAATTTTTAATTAAGAAGTCTTTTAAATAAGTTGACATCATACTAGGTTGCTCTTTAGCAATTGACCCTGGCATTGCCTATGATAAACTATTAGCCTTGAAAGAAGTTACATCAATTACATAAAAAATATTGGCTTAAGAAATGAAAAAAATAAAATCACAAGAAGAATGGATTGAACGTGCCAAAGAGGTATTACCCGCCGCTGGTTTTGGAAACTTTGATAACGATGTTATCATTTGTGAAGGGAAAGGCAGTAAAGTTTGGGATAAAGATGGAAATGAATATATTGATTATTTGATTGGCTCAGGACCAATGCTCTTGGGTCATGGGCACCCTGAAGTTTTAGAAGCTATTTTTGAACAACTCCCTCGAGGAATGACTTTCTTTGCCAATAATGACAAAGGTATAGAATTAGCTGAAGAAATATGTAATGCAGTTTCATGCGCCGAAAAAGTTCGTTATGTTAGTTCTGGCGGTGAGGCAGACATGTATGCCATGAGGTTGGCGAGAGCCTATACTGGTAAAGAAAAAATTGTCAAATTTGAAGGAGGATATCATGGCATGAGTGCTGAAGCACAAATGAGCCTAGCACCTTTGAAAATGGTTAATTTCCCTCAAGCTGTTCCAGATAGTGCTGGCATCCCAGAAAGTATTAAGAATGAAATACTGATAGCTCCTTTTAATGACCCTGATTATTTTCAATCTTTGGTTTCAGAGTATCATGATAGTATTGCTGGAGTTATCATTGAACCTTTACAAAGAATTATTCCCCCAGAACCAGGGTTCTTAGAATTTATAAGAAAAATCTGTAATGAAAATGATATTTTGTTGATTTTTGATGAGATTGTTACTGGATTTCGTCTTGCATATGGCGGAGCTCAAGAAAAGTATGGTGTTAAACCAGATATTTGTACATTAGGAAAAATTATAGGTGGAGGTTTCCCCTTAGCTGCAATTGCGTCTAATACAGAAATAATGTCACATTTTGATAAATCTATTGTTGGATCTGAAAAGTGGCTAATGCAGATTGGAACACTGTCTGGAAACCCAATAGCATCTGTAGCGGGATTAAAAACTATGGAAGTTTTAAGACGTAAAGGGCAATATGATCGGTTGGTTAAACGCGGTAAACAATTAATGGAGATACAAAATTCTGAACTAAGAAAAGCAGGTATAGCACATCAGATTGTCGGTGACCCAACATTATTTGATGTTGTTTTTATAGATCAACCAGTCAAGAAATATCGAGATGTTTTAAAAGCTGATAGCGATCTAAATATCAAATATAATAAAGCTCTTAGAAAAAGAGGATTATTTAAAGCTACAGGCAAATGCTATCCGAGCCTGGCTCTAAGTGATGAAGATATAGAATTAACTAATAATGCTGTAAGGGAAACTGTTTTGAACCTCATTTAATTATCTAATCCATTACTTCCGTAAAGCCATTCAATCGAATTATACCAATCATCCTGAGATTTTGATTTTAAAATTTTATTTCTCAATAAAGCGTGAGCACCATCAGGATGATAAATATGCTTGCCAGCTTCCCTTGATTGAATTTGAACTCTAGCAGTTCTGACCCTTCTTCTGTTTTGATAATTTATAAGAGCAGTTTCAATTTTATCAATCCCTTTACTCATCTCATCAGACAGACAAACCGCATCTTCAATTGCCATACAGGCTCCTTGAGCTAGGTACTGAAGCATCGGGTGAGCAGCATCTCCAAGTAAGGCCACTTTACCATCAACCCAATCTAAAATAGGCTCTCGATCACATAAAACCCATGACTTCCAGTTTTTCCCTCGCTCAATAATTTGTCTAGGAATTGGATTAATATGTTCAAACCCTTTGCTAACTATATCCTTACTGACTGATTTTCCTGCAATAGGCTCTTTAGCATCGTTATGATAGGTAACTACTAAATTAAAAGACTTCCAGTCTGATAGAGGATAATGAACTATATGACATTTTGGTCCTGCCCATAAAGTTGCTGAATTCCAACGTAAGTCTTCTGGCATTTCAGTAGTAGGAATGACAGAGCGATAAGTAGTATGTCCAGATATATTTGGATTTCCATCACCAACAAGTCGTTTTCTAATATTAGACCATAAACCTTCTGCACCAATTAATGCTATACCTTTAATAATTTCATTATTATGCAAAATAGCAGAAACTTTTTTTCTATCTTGTTGATAGTCTAGCACCATACTATTCGTTTGCAGTTTTATAAAATGACTTGATTTACATGCATTTAATAAAACACCATGCAAATCCCCTCTATGAACTACAGCGTAAGGATTCTTAAACCTTTCCCTAAAACTTTTACCCAGTGAAATATTACTAATCTCCTCACCATTTTTAGCATCCATTAATCTAAGGTTATCAATATAAACTGACATTTTTCTTGCTTGATCGCCTATCCCGAGATAATCAAAACCTTGAAAGGCATTTGGTCCTAATTGAATACCGGCTCCAATTTCTCCTAATGATTTTGATTTTTCTAAAACAATAGAACTAATGTTTTGTTTGGCGAGTCCTAATGCTGTAGCCAACCCACCAATTCCACCACCAACAATAATTACACGATCTGTTTCCATAGTAATTATATTAATTTAATTATAGATGTAGTTTACTGTCTTTCATCAGAGCCCATTTTTCTTTCTAGCCAACGAACACAATAACTAATTATTAAAACGAGAATAAGATATTCAAAAATAAGAAAAGTATAAATTTCTAAGGGTCGGTATTCACTAACTACAACCTCATTAGCTCTCCTCATTAATTCTTGCATACCGATAACTGATGCAAAAGCAGACATTTTAACAATATAAATAAATTGATTAGCTAAAGGAGGTAAAATTCTTTTGATAGCTTGAGGTAAAATTACATATCGCATTGTTTGAAAAGAATTTAATCCAACTGTTTGGGCTGCTTCTGTCTGTCCTTTATGAATTGATTGGATACCAGATCTGTATATTTCTGCAGTAAATGCACTGTCTGAAATTGCTAATGTCACAACTGAACCCCAAAATGCATCAATTGGAATATCCAACCCCATTGATTTTAAAATGACAGGAAGGCCATAAAATATCCAAAAAAGCATTGGCAAAAGAGGTACTGCTCGAATAAATTCAATGTAAATTCTACTCGGAAGTCTTATCCAACCATTACTTGACATGCCTGGTAAAGCAACTATCAACCCTAAAATAATTGAAAAAAAAGCAGCTAGTACCGCTAATTGAATTGTTGCTGAAAATCCACTGACCAAAAACCAAATGTTATTATATCCCCCTTTGGTCGTCGGATCAATAACATACCACCCCCAAGTACCAGGAGGCGAAGAACAGCTTGATAAAAGTATTGTTAAAATAGAGGCGATAAAAAGTTTTTTAATCATAATAATTTTCAATGCTGTAAAATTTGATTTAGAAAAAGTTTGCACCTTTCAGTCTTGGGTGCCTCAAAAAAATCCTTTGGTTTGCCAATTTCTATTATACTGCCCTCATCCATAAAGACCATTCTGTCTGCAACCTTCCTTGCAAAACCCATTTCATGAGTTACAACAACCATTGTCATACCATCATTTGCTAGGTCTATGATAACATCGAGGACTTCAGCTATCATTTCTGGATCTAAAGCTGAAGTGGGTTCATCAAAAAGCATAATTTTAGGCTGCATACACAAAGACCTTGCTATAGCAACTCTTTGTTGTTGACCTCCCGATAAATGTTTGGGAAATTTATCAGCCTGCTCAGGAATTTTAACTCTTTCAAGAAGCTTATTAGCTCTCTCTTCAGCATCTTTTTTACTTAACCCAAGAGCCTTGATGGGACCTAATGTAATATTTTGTAATGCTGTCAAATGAGGAAATAGATTAAACTGCTGAAAAACCATGCCTACTTCAGAACGAATTTCAGCAATTGAAGACATCTTGTCTGTCAGCTCTACACCACGCACTTTAATAGTTCCTTCTTGGTGCGATTCTAAACGATTGATACATCTAACTAAAGTGGATTTGCCTGAACCTGAAGGCCCACATATAACAACAATTTCTCCTTGCATAGTGGTAAGGCTAACATTTTTCAGAGCTTGAAAATCTCCAAACCATTTGCTTAAATTATTTATTTCGATTGCTACTTGAGTCATTATAAAATTTACCCTGATTTAATGTATAATACACTTTTTTATAACAAGAAATATTAATTATTAACTTATCAATTTAAACTTTTTAATATCAAATTTAAATTCACACTTTACATTTTTTCATCATCATATTAATGTATTAACTTGTTAACACAGTAATAAGAAATTGAGAGAATATAATTTGTCAACTCATGAAGAAAAAAAACTTTTCGAAGCAATCTTATGCATAGAGAATGTTGAAGAATGTCAACAATTCTTTTATGATTTGTGCACTCCCAATGAAATTGAAGAATTTTCCTCTAGATGGCTTATTGCACGTTTATTGACAAAGAAAAAACCTTATCGCCAAATTGCTAATGAAACTGGTGCAAGCACAACTACAATTAGTCGTGTTGCTCGTTTTATAAAATATGGTAATAATGGATACAAAACTATACTAAATAGAATTATTAAATAAAAGTTATAATCAAGGAGAATAGAATGAAGATTTTAAAAGTTTTAGCTTTTTCAATTGTTACAATGCTCTCAATCAATGGTGTTGCTTCAGCCGAATCAGCTTTAAATGAAATACTAAGTTCAGGCAAACTTAAAGCAGGAACCACTGGGGATTTTTATCCTTTTAGTAAACGTGATACAGCAACCAATGATTATGAAGGGTTTGATATCGATGTTTTAAAAGAATTAGCGAAAGACATGGATGTTGAGATTGAGTTTGTTGCAACAGATTGGAAAACACTAGTAAGTGGTGTTGTTGCAGGAAGTTATCATATTACTGGATCAGCATCGATCCAAGCTAAAAGAATGAAAGCTGCCGGATATTCAGATACATATATGTCAGTTGTAATTAAAGCCTTTACAACGGAAGACAAGGTTTCAAGGTTTAATGGTTGGGATTCAATAAATCAATCTGACGTAAAAGTAGCAACAACATTAGGAACTACATTTGAAAAACTCTCAAAAGATTGGTTTCCTAATGCAGAACTAACACTTATAGAAGGCCCTGCAAGGGGTTATCAAGAAGTTTTAGCAGGACGTTCTGACGTATTTATTACATCAAATGTTGAGGGCTCAACTTTGCTTTCAAAGTATCCAAATATCAGAGAAATACCTGTTGACGAACCTCGAAACCCAACTCCTCTTGCAATGTTATTACCTCAAGCTGACCAAGTTTGGATTAATTATGTAGATCATTGGATTAAAATTAAGAAAACTAGAGGTTTCTTTAAAACACTTGCTAAAAAGTACGGTCTATAATTAATAATTAATAATTAATAAAAAAGGGCACAAATGTGCCCTTTTTTTGTAACTAACAACTAAGGAATAGAAAATGTCTGCTTGGATTAAAATGATTTCTGATGAAGAAGCTAGTGATGATTTGAAGGATGTTTTGTCTTTAGCTCGCACCCCGCATGGAACTGTAGATAATGTTATGCGAGTCCATTCATTAAGACCCAATACTATGCGTGGTCATTTAGCTATTTATCGAGCTGCACTTCATGACGATACAAATAAAATCCCAACATGGTTTCAAGAAACAATCAGTTCATTTGTATCAATCCTAAATAAATGTGAATATTCACTGGCCAACCATTGGAAAAACGCTGCCTATTTAATAGGTGATAATGAAAAGGCATCTAAAATCAAAAGAGCTTTAGACAAACAAAAACCTGAGGATGTATTTGATGGGAAAGAACTTGAGATGCTTCTATATGCAAAAAAGTTAACACTTAACCCCGATAAAATAGTCAAGTCTGATGTAGAAAATTTGAAAAAGCTTGGTGCTGACGATGGTGAGATACTAGAAGCTAACCAAATAATTTGTTACTTTAACTATGTTAACAGACTTATAAATGGTTTGGGAGTTACAACTGATGGTGACGTAGTAGGATATTATAAATAATTATTAAGAAATATTTAAGACTACTTCCTTCGGTAAGAAAAAGCTTTATTGAAACGCCAATTTAAGTAATTACCGCATGTAATAGCCTCTTCCCGAGGATGATAATTTTTCCCATAAATTTCCCTGGCATCAATTAAAGTTTCTGGGTCAGGATCATAAGCTAAAACCAATGAAAGTCTTTCTTTCCCTGAATTATTAATAACTCTGTGAGGTGTGGATTTATAAGCTCCATCCGTCCATCTGGATAACAAATCGGCGACGTTAATAACTAATGTTCCATCTATTGGAGGTGCTTGCAGCCAATCTCCATTGACATCTTTAACTTGGAGACCTCCTGTCAAATCCTGGCACAGAACTGTCAAAACACCAAAGTCGGTATGCTCCCCTACTCCAAATTGATCTTCTCCCATTTCGATGGGTTGAGGTGGATAATAAACAAATGATGCCCGACTTAGAGGTTTGGTATTTGTTTTGAGAAAAAACTGTTCTTGCAGTCCCAATCCAATAGCAAATCCTCGCATTAAATGTTTAGCAACTCTATGGGCTTGATCAAAATATTCCATAGAAAGAGATTTGAATTTAGGAATATTTTCTGGCCATATATTTTCACCTCTCAGGGGATGATCATCAGGAAACACTCCATTGATATTTTCCATACCCCATATAAAGCTTTCCTTTAAATCAGCCTTATCTTTTGCATTCATTACAGCGCCACCATAACCCAACCAACCTCGATGGCTTTGAGTAATTTTTACTTTGTTTTTTTCTTCAGAAGAGCCTCTAAAAAATTGAATGGCGTTTTCCCTAACACTATTTATTAAATCATTGGGTATTCCATGCCCTTTCACATATATGAAACCTAAGTTTTGACTTGCGTGATGCAAATCTTTAGACACTTTTTCAGTGTTTCCACCATCCATTAAAGGACTAATATCTATTATCGGAATTTTATCTTTATCTATCTTTTTTACTGAAGTTAATGTCATAATAATAAAATCTTTTATTTCTTGTTTGAAAATTCATCAAATGCTGATAGGGCTTTGGCGCTATATGAAATAGAAGGACCACCTCCCATATAAGAACACATTGACAAAGCTTCAGTAAATTCATCTCTGGTTACACCCAAGTCCACTAGGTAACGAGTGTGAAAACCTATACAACTTTCACAACGAGTTGAAATTGCGATTCCTAAAGCTATAAATTCTTTGGTTTTTCTATCTAGAGCTCCATCTTTTTTTGGCAAATTACCCATTGCAGAAAATCCACTAAATGTTTCTGGAATTTCTTTGGCCAAATGCTTAAAATTATTATTTGTATCTTTTAAAAATTCTTCCCAGTTCATTAAAACCCCTTAAATTAAATGTTAGAAAATTGATTATAAACTTTAGAAAACTATGTAAAATGAATAATTTCCATTATCTGTCACGTTCTTCATAATATCCCAACTTTTCTTGCAATGGTTTGTCATGAATACATATCAGAAATGCATCTTTTGAAACCAAATGATCAATGTCAGAAAACACCGGTGCAGTAAACGTGTCTTTTGGACCCCATGAAAAAGACTCTCCATTTATATTAGTTTTACCCTGACCCTTAACAACATGAAATGCTTTGGAAGTCGAAGTTACAGAAGTCATTGGAATATTGCCTTCAGGCAGATACATACCTGTGAAACCCATCGTTGGCAAAACACTTTCACCATTTTCAGGATTAACATAGTCTACTTCAGCGACTTTATTTTCTGAAAACTTTGATAATTCTTTTAAGACTTTTTCAGTTTTAGACCATGGATATCGCATCATTGGATATTTTGGAGTAATGGCATTATTTTTTTTAACTGGAATAAGACCTGAAGAAAGATATTCTAGTTGACTTGAATCTGGTCTATTTTTTTGGCTTTGCAAATCTGTTTCTTCTGAATATGAGCCTTCTAAATAGACAAACAAAGGTAAATCAAGGGCATCGAGCCATATGACCGGATCACTGCCATTATGACCATGGTCATGCCATTCACCTCCAGGTGTTAAAACTAAATCACCTTCAAACATAGGTAACTTCTCACCATCTACCACAGTATAACCACCACTACCTTCAATTATAATTCTAGCCGCAGAAGGAGTATGCCTATGCGCTGGAGCTTTTTCACCAGGTAAAAGAAGTTGCATCCCCAAATAAATTGTTGATGTTGCCTGCAGAGCACCATCACCTCTTCCAGGGTCTGAAAGAACTAGTACTCTTCTTTCTGCCTTTTCAACCGGAGTTAATTCACCAGCTTGAATTAATAAAGATCTAACTTTATCATAAGACCAAAAGCCTGACTTGGTTATTGCATTCGGTTTGCCATGAGGCAGAACGTTTCGCATCATTGGCCATAGAGGCAAAACACCCGCTTCTTTCATTTTTAAAATATATTCCTCAGGTAATTCTTCTAAGGTTCCTAGTTTTTGAGACATATTTCATACTACCAAATAAAAATACAACCTTTGCATTTAAATAACATTTTAACATAATATATAATTTAACAACAATGTTAGAAATTATATTACATTTTCATGAAAGAGAAATCAAAACCAAACCTACTGTCACGATTAAAGCGGAAAAAATTCGAAAATGAAATGGTCTTTCTTTAAAGATTATAAGTCCAATCAATGAACCAAATATTACAGACGTTTCCCTCAAAGATGAAACTATACCTAAATGAGTTGTCATTTTAACATAAATAACTATGCCATATGCTAAACATGATAATAAACCTCCAAAAAAACCATATAAAATTGTGTTTTTATCCAGTTTCAAGTTATTATTTTTAGAAATTATCCAAAAAACTATGGTCCCTCCCAAACCTTCAATAATAAATAACCAACTAATATAACTTAATGCCTCACTAGTTTGTCTCACTCCTAGTCCATCAAGAAGTGAGTAAATAGCTATACATAAACCAGTTAACACAGCAAAAAGAACAGCTTTATATGAAAAACTAAAAAAGAAATTATGGATTGAGAGCAAAATTATGCCTGTAGAAATCAAAATTATACCTATTATGCCTTTGCCAATAGGAAATTCACCAACCAAAATAAATGCACCTAAAGTGACTAAAATTGGCGCCATGCCTCGCATTAGAGGGTATACTTCACTCAAATCACCAAAAACATAACTTTTGTATAGAAAAAAGTAATAGCAAACATGAACTATGGCTGATGCCATAATAAATGGAAATGATTCCCAACTTGGGAATGACGAAATGGAACCTATTATTATTCCAACTATTACATGAACAAAACTATAAGCAAAAACAAATAATGCTTTCTTACCAGCTGTTTTAACCAAAGAGTTCCAAATAGCATGAATTAATGCAGCACCTAGAACCAAAAAAAATGCCGATGATGTAATCACTTTCTATTGTCTCTTTATTAGAATTTTTCTTTTGAATAACTTCAAGAGCTAGGAATTAAGCATAAAATTATTAAAAGACTTTTAACTCAAATTATAGTTTTAAATTTTCTGCGACCCACTTGTTAAAATGATGGGTTGGATTATCCATTACAGGAGAAAAATTACCTCCATTGAAAATAGGGGAATGTCTTCCCTGCTGCATACCCTCAATAATAGCTAAGTCTTCAGATTGAATACTATGCCACTGTTTATAATTTTGTTCTCTAATGGATTTGTATTTTTTGGATTTAGCAGCTTCTTCCCCCACATAATAAATATCCATATGTTCTTTAGTAAATTTATGATTTATGGGTTAAAGCCAATAAATATAGTAGTGGTCTTTATGAATTCCTAACATAATATTTGGAAATAAAGCGACATATTCTGCTATTTTCTCTTGATCTTTAGGCCAGTTTGGAAAGTTTGGGAAAGTTTCACCGTTTTCAAATCTTGGGTCGTATACAAGTGTTCCCTGACCTGCAAACCTGTTTGGCAAACCTTGAATATGATAATGATCTTTTAACTTTGAATAAGCATTTAATCCAGGATGAACCCATGGAAGGTGATAACTTTCACAATAATTTTCAATAGCAAACTTCCAATTACAATTTGCTTCTAATAAAAAATATCCATTATCTGCAGCATGACAAATTAGTTTCTGATCTTCCTCGGGCCAAAATTTTGACCATCTTTTACTTAATGGTGAAATATAATCTTCAAATGGAATTTGATTATTTGAAATATTGACTAAAACCATATCAAGCCAAACAAAAGATCGAACCTCATGAAGGTTGCTGTCCTTTTTTACAAATCCTTCCGCATCATTTTTATCCATTCCACCAATATGAGGAGTTGACACAAGGTTCCCTTCAAAATCATAAGCCCAAGAATGGTAGGGGCAACGAAGGACAGATTTTAGTTTACAAGGTTCATTGAGAATTTTGTATCCTCTATGACTACAAACATTATGAAAAACTCTTATAGCATTATTTTTGTCACGCAGAATTAAAAGTGGAATTCCTAATAAATCAAATGGCATTGCATCTCCAGGATTAGGCAAAGAGCTGGCAACACCAATTGCAACCCAATTATCTTCAAATATTAATTTTCTCTCTAACTTAGTATATTCTTCATCAATATAGCATTCATTGGGAAGTCCATGAGCTTTTTCAATGGAATTGCAAACCAAATCTAATTTCTCTTTTGAAACAAATTTATAAATATTTTTCAGCATAAGAAATACCTTAATGTTATTCAGAAATCTGTAGGAGCCCCACCCTCAGAAATTCTTTTATCGACAAATGAGCGCAACTCATCTTTTATTGAGACATCCATTTTAGGAGCTTCAAACTCATTCAAAATATTTTTCCATATTTTGTTTGCTCTTTGATGTGTCCATTCCTCTCCTGCCTCATGCCAAGCTTCATAATTTCGCCAGTCAGAAAGAAAGGGAGAATAAAATGCATTTTTATACCTTTCCTGTGTATGGTCACATCCAAAAAAATGACCATTCGGCCCTACTTCATTGATTGCATCTACTGCTAAAGAGGCATGACCTGTATCAGTTATGATGGGATCAAAATATCTTTGAAATTGTTGTAAAACCTCACAATCCATAACAAATTTCTCATAACTTGCAATCAAACCTCCCTCCAGCCATCCTGCAGCATGATATACGACATTAACACCACCAGTAGCTGCTGACCACAAACTATTGAGGCTTTCCCACATGGCCTGTCCATCAGGTGCATTTGCAGCGCAAGCATTGGATGCTCTTAAAGGCAAGCCATAAAAACGAGCCATCTGCCCAGTTATTTGCGTAGCTCTAATATATTCTGGCGTTCCAAATGCAGGCGCCCCACTCTTCATGTCAACATTGGATGTGAACGTACCAAATACACAAGGTGTTCCAGGGTTTATAAATTGCAGAAGCGCAATTGCTGCCAGTCCTTCAGCTAAAGACTGAACAACCGCACCAGACATTGTAACAGGTGCCATCGCTCCAGCTAATGTGAAAGGTGTAATAAAAACAGGTTGGCCCCGTCTTGCAAATCTCATAGCACCATCGAGCATAGGATAATCATGTTTCAGTGGTGATGACGAATTTATATTGGTATAAATTCTAGGCTTTGAAAAAAACTCTTTTTCACTCAATCCAGAGGCAATCCTCGCCATCTCAAGAGCATCTTCAACTCGTTCGCTTCCTAATGAGTAAGCATGACAAACTTTATCTGTCAAAGTTAACTTCTGATAAACACATTCTAAATGTCTTATGGATGCATGAATGTCCACTGGCTCTACTGGATAGCCACCAGCCAAATGAATACAATTAAAATACTGAGTTAATTTCATAAAATCTTTAAAGCTTTCAAAATCACCAACCCTTCTGCCTCGATCCAGATCCATGACATTAGGAGGTGAAGAAACATTTACAAAAGCCATGTTCCTTCCGCCAATTTTAACTAGTCTTTCAGGATTTCTGGGAATAATATCAAATTCAGCAGGCGCCTTTGCAATCATGTCTGAAACCCATCCCCTGTCCATTCTTACGTTGTATGAGTTGTTATTAATTATACAGCCCGCTTCTTTAAGAATTGAAATGGCTTCATCGTTCAAAAACTCTATACCTATATCCTCAATAACCTGCATAGCAGCATTATCAATTGCTGACACACCTTCGTCATCAATAGGCTCTACAAAGTTATCTGTATTAAAAGGAATTTTCCAATTCATTTGCTCAATAGACTTTAATGTCTTTCTGGCAGATTTTGCTGACCTACCACCCGATCTTCGTTTTAAATCTTGTTCCATATCTTGAGCATTCCATATTCCCTAATTTTTAATTTTTCGATCTACAGCAAATTTTTCAGAGATTTGAGTAAATTTGCCATCTCAATCCATTGGACGACCTTCATCGATTTTGTCAATTTTTTTCGAACTTTTCACCAAATTATTATTTATATTAGGGAAATTTTCTCCAAAATATTATCATAAGAAAGCATAATACTTTTAAACCTAATTAATACATCTTAGAGCTTAAGAAGATTTTCCTTCTAATCCATCTTCTGTATCTCCTGAAGCATTTGGAATTCTCATTTCAAATATTTCTGTTACTGAAGTGTAATCATAATAACCAAGCCTTGCTAGAGGTCTGATTAACTTTAAATCCATTTTCCCTTCTTTGTTAATTACTTTATCATCTACATGTATTCTAACAACTTCTCCATAAACCACATCAACATAGCCATGATTTGAATTGCCTTTTAGACTATGGGTTGATAAATAACGGCATTCAAAATGTGCAGGACTTTCTTTAACTCTAGGACCAGGCGCGTCTAAACATTTCTCTTTTGTCACTCCAGCATGTTCAAATTCATCTTCTGAAGATGGTAATTCCATAGCCGAAATATTAACAGCATTTCTTAATTCATAAGTTGCCATATTCCAAACAAACCAACCCGTTCTTTCAGCATTTATAACTGTATGCTTTCTTTTACCTGAAGATAAATGATTGGCAGCAAACATTACCATAGGAGGATCAAATGTTAGGTTTTGCCACTGGCTAAAGGGAGCTAAATTTGGAATTCCTTTTTCTGAAACTGTAGAAATCCAGCCAATGGGACGCGGAACAGTGCAAGATTTGAAAGGAGAAAAGTTTAAAGGACATTTCTCAATACCTGGGGCATAATGCATAATTAATCCTTATAATATTCCTGGTAAATTAAGATCATTCTTTTTTGCGCTTTCAATAGCTATGTCGTAACCTGCATCTGCATGTCGCATGACTCCTGTAGCAGGATCATTCCATAAAACCCTCTCAATTCTCTGAAAAGATTCTTTAGAACCATCACAACATATGACCATACCAGCATGCTGACTAAAA
>MDTE01202050.1_pt1 | contig 16885 bp, 19 predicted proteins | sample 811231 | NCBI WGS metagenome assembly MDTE01 (sample SAMN05326651, study PRJNA326480) | marine metagenome | isolation source: seawater | place: Indian Ocean: Red Sea | collected 2010
ATCCGAGTGAGCTTGTGTTAAGTCAAATGGGAGGAATATCTGCAAGATTCGAAGTATCCGATAGAAAGGGAGGAAAGGGGGCGGCCATAACACGTGGTTTTAACAAATTAAAATCGGATGTTCTGGTCTTTGTTGATGCAGATGGAAGTATTTCCGCAAAATCTGTTAAGAAGGTGTGTGATTCAATTATAAAATTGGATGTAGACTTGGCAGTTGGGTCGCGTAGACATCCAGATTCGAATATAAAATTTCACCAGGGCAATATCCGGAAATTACTAGGAGATGGATTTTCAGTTCTATCACGTGTTTTGTTGGAAGTAAAACTGCATGATTACCAATGTGGTGTAAAGGCAATAGATAGAAAGGTATGGGAAGAAGTGCAGAGAGACATAGAAAGAAAGGGGTTCTCGTGGGATATTGAACTAATTTCAATTGTGTCGATGCGAGGATATAAGATTGAAGAAATACCCATAGAATGGGATGATCAGCCTGGATCAACTGTGAAAATAATCCCAACAGTGTTGGAGTTATTTAATGCGTTGTTTACAGTTCGTAGGAAAATTAAAAAGTTGAGAGGGGCAGGGTGATGATAAGAGGGATGAAAGAAGAAATGGCTAGAATTTTTAGAATAGGGAATCTAAAATATTTGTTCTCCATTACCAAATTCTCGAAATTCACAGCGGTGGGAATTATGGGAGCGGTGATAGACAATGTAACATTGAGTTTGTTAGTTATTTCGATGGGATTTCCATTGGTCCCTTCCAAACTGATAGGTGCAGAACTTGCAATTATATCTATGTTTTTATTAAACGAAAACTGGACGTTCTTAGAAGATGGATTAAATGGAAAATATCAGAGACTAATTCGATTTATAAAATCAAATATTGTTCGGTCTGTGGGGGTCATGGTAGCAACTGGCGTCATGGTTACCATTGTAGGGAGGATGGGAGCAGAACATGGATGGGTTGGACTCATTTCTGCAAATATAATAGGCATATTAGTAGGATTGGTTGTCAACTATACTCTTGAATCCCTCATTACATGGCAAGTTGGGATTAAAAGCAGTTAAGAAGAGGTTGCTTCACTGATGGATTGCCATACCTTCTCATCGGTTATTGGGAGGTCTATATGAGAAACTCCAAAAGATTCAAGTGCATCGGATACGGCGTTTGCTATTGACGCAGGAGATCCGATGGTGCCACTTTCTCCAGCTCCCTTTGTCCCAAGTAGATTACTAGGTGTGGGAGTGACAATATGATCTGTTTCTATGTCAGGTAGGTGCATTGCACGGGGCATTGCATAGTCTTGCAAAGTCCCAGATACTAGATTACCAGAGTTGTCGTAAACAGCTTGTTCAAATAAGGCTTGTCCAATTCCTTGGACAATTCCCCCAACAATTTGGCCCTCGACGATCATGGGGTTTAATATAGTTCCAACATCATCGACTCCAACATAGCGTTTTAATTTAACTTCTCCAGTCTCTACATCGACTTCAACGACGGCTATGTGAGTTCCGTAAGGCCACGCCTTTTTATTATTTTCATAAACCGTTGTTATTTCAAATCCACTTTCAACACCATCAGGTAGATTGTTCCCATAGGCTGCTGCTGCAACTTCTGCGAAGGTTACGGAATCGTCTGGAGAGTCTGTTGCGCGGAACGTGCTGTTTTCAAATGTTATGTTGGAAGTAGTAGTATCCAAAATATGGGCTGCGATTTTTTCTCCTTTTTCCACTACTTGCTCAGTACATCGGAGAAGTGCACTGCCAGCCATGGAACCAGTTCTACTGCCAAAGGACCCAGTTCCACTAGGTAATATTTCACTATCGCCTGCAACGATCTCAATATCTTTGAACTGTACACCAGTTCCCTGAGAAATTAGTTGGGTGAATGGAGTTTGGTGTCCTTGTCCGCAGTCTGCAGAACCGACGTATGCAGTTATTGCACCAGTGGGGTGTATTCTCAACTTTGCGGTTTCAGTCCCACCACCACTTCGTTCTATGAAAGAACAAAGCCCAATTCCAATATATCTCCCTTCGTTTCGGAGAGAAATTTGTTCTTTTCTCAACCCCTCGTAATCAATTGTTTTTAACGCTAGGTCAAGTGCTGCTTCATAATCACCGCAATCATATTCCGCAATGATTGGCGTCTTATATGGAAATTCGTCCTTTGGAACGAAATTTTTTCTGCGGATCTCAACGGGATCCATCCCTAGTTCCTTTGCGGCTAGATAGACAAGTCGTTCGACAACGAATGCCGCTTCTGGCCTCCCCGCTCCACGGTAAGCATCCACAGGAGCAGAATTGGTGAATACACCAGTCATCCTAACAAATACTGCAGGGATTTTATAGAGGCCAGAGAGTAGGACACCATATCCTCCTGTTTGTAATGGTGCTTTTGTAGAAACGTATGCCCCGATGTCAAGATGAGTGTGGGCTTCGAGTGCAGTGAACGTTCCGTCTTTATTAAATGCTATTTTTGCCTTGGTAGCATGAGATCTGCCTTGGGCATCGGTGATGTGTGCCTCGGAACGGGTGTTTTGCCATTTGACGGGTAATCCTAGTTGGACGGAACACCATGCGCAAAGTAACTCCCCAGCATAGAATTTACTTTTAGATCCAAATCCACCACCAACGGCAGGTACTGTGACATGAACTTTGTGCAAAGGAATGCCTAGCGATTTTGAGAAATAATTTCGATGTCCAAATGCCCCTTGGCTCGAAAGTTTAATGGATAGTTTTCCAGAAGATGGTGAATAATCTGCAAGAGCTACGCGGGGTTCAATTGCATTTGGTATTAACCTGGGTAAAACTAGGTCCAATTCAACTACATGGTCGGAGTTGCTAAATGCGGCCTCTACATCTTTTTTATTTCCATTTTCCCAATCATAGGAAATGTTTCCAGGGGCCCCTTCATGTAATTGGGGTGCGTTGGCGTCGGTCGAAGCAGAAATTCCAGTGACCCCTTTTAAAGACTCATATTTTACGTCGATTAGATCGAGAGCATCATATGCAGAATAACGATCGGTGGCTACTACGACGGCAATCCCTTCACCAGTATAACGAACGATGTCTTTCGCTAGCATTGGCCTGAATGGTTTGAACAGCTCAGTTCGAATAGAAACAGGAGAATCTGGCCCAGGGTTGAGAAGTCCAACGGGAGATAGAACCTCTCCGAGTACTCCTGAGGCTTCGACGTCTTGTGCTGTGTAAACGGCTACTACATCCTCATGCGCTTCTGCCAAACTAGTATCCACAGAGGAAATTTTGGCATAGGCATATTGGCTCCGAAGAATAGCGGCGTAAAGCATACCTGGGGCTGAATAATCATCAGTATATTGGGCCTTTCCAGTTACGAGGCCCCCGTCTTCTCTACGGACGATTCTGTCACCTACATCGACCACGTCTGTTGGATTGGTTACTGTTTCTGCTGTGTGAGACATATGAGTACCTAGATGGTAGGGGGAGCCTAATAGTTTACTTTACAGGATGGAAGAGATGTAATGGATAAGTCAAAATTGATAAGTGCCTTCGAGGATATTAAAATTCGAGTGAAGGGATAGAGTATGACCGATCCAAATAAAGAGTTAAAGGAGCATGCATCTAGAGTTGTTGATATTTTATTTCAAGAGTATCCTGATGCTGAGATTTCGCTGAAATACTCAGACGAGTTTGAATTGCTAGTTGCAGTTATTCTTTCGGCCCAATGTACGGATGAGAGGGTCAACAAGGTTACTGAAGTGCTTTTTAAAAAATATAGAACCATAGAAGATTATGCAAATAGTAGTGCCGAGGAATTTTCAAAAGACATAGCTTCAGTGACTTATTTCAATCAAAAGGCGAGGTGGATAGTAAACACTGCTAGATGCATCATAGAAATGCATGATGGAGAGGTTCCGGGGACAATGGAAGAACTTCTGGGGTTGCCAGGAGTTGGTAGAAAAACAGCAAACGTTGTTTTGCAGCATGCGTATGGAGAAACAGAAGGAATAGTTGTAGACACGCACGTGATGCGGCTTTCTCGTCGGATGGGACTTGTGGAAAAAAGGAATCGCGATGCTATTGAAATAGAACTGATGAAAATAATTCCAAAAGGGAAATGGCGAAGATATACTCATCTAATGATTGCCCATGGCAGAGCTATCTGTAAAGCTCGAAGTCCAAAATGTGATTTGTGTCCAATGGGAGAAATATGCCCATCTTCGTGGACATATTCAGAGATGGATCTAGCAAGTGGAAAATTATGGAAAAATGAGGGGAAGAATTAATCAGACAGAGTTACTTTCCAAGTGGTTGATCTTCCACGTCCCCACTTTTCAATTTGTACACCGTCTGTTTTGAGTGACAATCTAGCTAGTCTTGCCCCCACCTGTTTTGCAGATAGCCCGAGGACGTCGGCGATGTATTTTGCCCGGAAGTATTCGGACCCTCGAGATACATGGTCGACTAGATATTCAAGCAGTTGATCATCCTCATTTGCTATAGTAGACACAATCGATATTATAATACAATCAAGTAAGTCCTTTCCTATTCGAAATTTTTGAATACTCACTCTATTGATACGTACTCTGAATTCTGATTTAGCGATAAATTTGTGGCAATTTCCACATTCCGCATTGCATAACCAGCGGAGCGTGTTAAACTATGGAGTACCTCTGTGAGACGTAATAAATCAACATTGGTCATAGGAGCTGCTTCGATCATGAGAGATTCCCCTAACTGGTTGATTTCAGAGAAAAGTTCACGGCAAGTTACAGCAATTCCAAAATCGAAGGTTACGACAGATTGGACGGCATTATAGGTTAAATCGTCTACTTTTTCTACAAGTTTTAATAGCGTTTTAGAAGTGCCGGTGTCGAGATCAATTGTGTGAGTATCGGATTCAAGAACCTTGTTAGCTATGTCTTCAGAATCGTCTGCAGTCAATTCTAGGTTCTTTGCTATTGAGCGGTAACTAATCAAAGGGAAAACATCCTCAAATCCAACTGAATGTGCTACAACAGGGTTCTGATAAGAAATATAGATTAAACGCAATAGTAAAAGGAAAATTTTGTTAGCTTGGTTTTCCCGATTGAGTGCGCGTTGTGCCATGTCTTTATTGCCCGTCATAAACGCGTTGATGGACTCATCTCTCATAGTTCTACCAGTAATTTCAAGTCGGGTTAGCAAATCATTTAGATTGAAATCGGTGGGGTCAATTGAGCAATTGATAACAATGGCATTTGGAGTTTCTTCTACGACCCCAAGCCCCATCAATTGAGTTTCGGCTTTATAGATGGCATTGATTATTTCAGAGTTAAGAGTAACAGCACTCTTGATGTAAATAACGCGCCTACCTAAAACATATTGTGCAATAATAGCACGTTCAATAGTAGAAGAGTTCAAGTGTTCTACATGGATAGTTGCAGTGGGTTTTTGATAAGTTGCAGATGCGGGGGAGACTGCCATTACACCACTTTTTAGCTGTGTGAGAGATAGTTCATCTCCTTTTTTTACTTCGAATTCTCGAACCCAATCGGAGGGGAGGGTTATTGCCAATGTTGAAGGTCCAAGCCGTTGTACTTTCCGGGAATCGGTCATGAGACGAGTAGGTTGAGAGATAATATAACCTTCCTGATACAATATAGACAATATTAATATATAGGATTAAACGACTTCTATGAGTCGGGTTTCAAACCGCCCTATGTGAATTCTGTGCCATCCACGTATTTTAGAATCAATATCAGGGTCGCCAGTGTCTACTCGGAGTACATCAATCGTTTCTAGTTTTGCCCGGGATCCAACTATTTTGATGGTGCAATGTTCTAAAACAGAGGGTGATATTTGCCCATTTCCGCGTCCCAGAATGAATCCCTGACCCCCGATGGGGGATACTATAACAACATTGGTATCTGTTAAAGAGGAGAGGATGTCGGATTCGTTTGCATCTTTTGCTATCACAGTTCCAGAAGGGTGGGGGGGAGAAGAAGAGGAAGTTGATTGGTTTTGATTTTCAGGAGAGTGGGTTCTCCATATGTCCACTCCAAGTAGTGTCCCTTCGAATCCTATTTCTTTTTTTAGCTGATGAAGTGTCCCCCCAGGCCCTAGTATATATGTAACGTCGGTAGAAAGTTCAGACAACAATCCTTCTATTGCACCTTCTACAGTTCCGCCTAAGAGTTGCTTGGATGATTGCAGTTCTTCAGATAAGGGGACGGGGCGGATGGAGTGTATATGGGGGATAATTTCCCCTTGACGGTACGCATCTTCATCCAAATCCATCACCTCACGAAGTTCTGTTGTTGAATAAGAAGATATGATAGAACCAACGTCGTGTGGAGAATTGGCGAATACGGAGGAATAAACTTTAACACCGGAAGGAATTCCCAGGAGAGGAATGGAAGATTGTAGTTCGTCCAAAGTGCGGGATATGTCGACCGCAGTTCCATCGCCTCCTGCAAATAAGATCAGATCAACCTTTTGGGATACGAACGAGTGGATTGAGTTTTGAGTGTCGATGGCGGATGTTTTTTTGTTTCGAGGATATCCAACAACGATAGGACTGAACCCAGCTTTAAGCGCGATTTCTTCGCCCATGCTAGAGCCATAAACTAATAATTCGGAGATGTTGGCATGAGAAAGAGATAGTAAAGCTATCAACGCCCTATCGGGAGAACTGGGTTTTGCGCCCATTTCAATTGCTTTTTGAACGACGTTATCTGTCCCTTTTAATCCTACTTTCCCCCCCATTCCAGCGATGGGGTTAATTAAAAATCCAATCCGCATACAGTACCATATCAGATACGAATAGAGAAAAATCTACTCAGAAAGGGGAATTTGATTTTTGAGCCACGATACGGCTTGTTCAACGTTGGTTGAGTCAGTTCCTTCTATTCTTATTTTTACCCCGCCTTTCTGAGGATAACTGCCAATCGTAACATCAAAATTTGTTAATAAATAGTCAAAATGTTTGACCAATCTACTTTCTCCAGTCTGGGTGAATACAAAAACTCGTGTTTTGATAGGGCCACTGAAATTTGAAGATATTTGTTCGAACATGGCTTTCATTTCAGAAGGCACACCGGGGAGGATGTACAAGGGGACTTCATTTTGTGTAGTTACAATTGCGCCGGGAGCAACTCCAACAGTATTTTTGATCATTAGTGATCCACGGGGTAAGTCTGCAGTTCCAGGAGATAGCTTTCTATCTTTATATCTAGGATGTTTTTTGAGCCAACGTTTTGCTTCTTCATGAGGTTCTAGAGGTTGCCCTACAGCTTTTGAGACCCCTTCAAGGGTGATATCGTCGTGGGTTGGTCCCAAACCACCTGTGATTATTATTGCCTCATATTTTGACTGGCATTCATGGATAGCTGAGACTATTTCTTCTATGATGTCGGGGATGACGAGAATTCTTCCGGTCGATGCACCACAACTGGTGAGTTGGGCACAGATCCAGGTTGCATTTGTATTCACCGTATCACCAGAAAGTAATTCATCTCCGATAGTGATGATGGCAATATTCATAGTGCTAATTGATCCTGATCGCCTAAATATGAGTGGGTTATTGTAGAGGAGGGTCTGTTTCGAATTTGTTTTTCCGTATACGTTTCATTTGTGACCAGAAGAATAAGGAGTACAAAAGTAGAGATGCCCCGCAAAAGAGCAATAATCCTGCCAATAATTGTGCGTCCCGAGCTAGATAATATTGAACATAGATTGCCTCGCTAGAGGGGTCATTCCAGTGTAAGTGTAGCTGATTTGAAGTGAATGTAGTAGTATAGTTAGAAGGACTAACTTTGCTAAGAAGCGAGATGCTAACATCAGAATCTTTGGGTAAAATCACAACGTAATTCCCAGAAGTAATTACAGGTGCTTGAAAGGATTTTCCAGATCTCGGGGAAGTGAATCCAAGTTTACCAGGACTACTGGGCAGAATTATAGAAGTTGAAAATCGACTCTGCTCTATTGAAAGCTTATCTTCAAAAATTATAGTTCCGTTGGGGTGCCTAAATTGAACATTAGATAGGTCAAGGGGCCTTTTTGTGTTGATTCGGTGGATGTGGTATAGATCTATTTTTGATTCATTTTCAATAGAGTATACAGCTTGGTATTGTTTTTTTTCTAGTTGAAAGAGGGCGCCTTCGTCGTGGCCCCAGAGTGACGTGTAGGTAAGGGGATCTGGCGGAGAAGGTTCAGATTCCATTATAGAAATTGTTTGGCACCCAGCGCAGATGACTAGGAATAACAAGAGAGTGGTGGTAAGAAATCGAGATGTCATAAGGCGTGCTATAAAGGTATCACACACTTCATTTCAGAAGGGAGGTAAGGACCTATCGCTGCTAGAATTCCAGGGGGGTCGGTTCCTGCAGAACAAATAATACTTTGTTCTAGAAGACCGACACGTTCGACAGAAACTATATCTTTTGCATGGCCAGATTTGTTTACTGTCGCCCGGACCTCGCTTTTCGTGGCACTGTTAACATTTACACGGCCGAGCCCACGTCTCCAACTATACAGCCTATCTAATTCTTTCTTAGATAGAGAAGCAGGTTCTCCTTGAATAAAGGTGAGGGGCATATGCTGAACAAGTCCGAAACGTTGTCTAATTTGGGCAGGAGTTCCAGGGCCGAGTCCCAAATTATTTGACGGGATGCGGACGGGTTCAAGCGAGTCAAGTAAGAAGCCCTGGTCGTCCCAAGAAGATAAGGTCCCAATATATTCAGAACCATTCTTCACAGGAGGCAAAATTTCACCCCACGTCTCAATTAAAATACTAGTCGCCGCCACCTCATCTTCCCCGTGTATGCTTATTTCGGGAAAGTGTTGAGGAGTGAAGGAAATATCATAGGACACATTAAGTTGACCTATGTCGTTGGAGATTATAGAATCAAGAGATCGAATTGCTCTATCCCTTGCATCTCCTTTGACATAAATTTTGGTTGCCAGGGTGACCATTATAGCTTCATCGATACTACCGCGAGTTGATCTTGAAGGTCATCAAGGCGGGTTTTCATTGAATTGAGAAGTTGAGAATTGTCCATAATATTCAATTTGGAACTGCAAGCGGGACAAACAAAACTTTGATCAAGGGCGTCTGAAAAACTGAATCGAAGAGAGCACGTCTCGCATAGATAAAATTCATTTTGGGATTCGAAATCGTGACGTTTAGAGAGGTACTCGGAAAGAGTAGACATCGCTTCTAAAAGATTTATTTTTATTTGATCATAATTGAACGTCCAGAGGTATGTTAGCCAGCCAGAATCTTCATCCCGAACACGTCGATAACTAGCTAGCTCGTTTTCGTATAAAATGAATAATGCTCGTCGAACATTGTTTAACTCCAAACCTAATTTCTGAGAAAGCTCTTCGTCGGTAACTTCGCCTTCAGGAGGGGATGCCGCCACAGGCATTCCTCGATCCCCAACTAGCTCGTGGAGATATTTTTGTACTACTTCGTCGTGTAGTAGATCGTCGAAAGCCATTATATAAAAGGGGGCAGCAACTGGCTTTAAAGTTACTCACTCGTGCCTGGGCAAAAAGAATGCCAAAAAATTAATTACCTTCTACAAGTTTTCCTGATTTTTGAGGGATTATTTTTTGTTTTGCATCATCCCAGGATTGATTTAATTCGGTGCCTTGGAATAGTCGGTCTAAGAAAATAGCTAGTGCTGCGATTTCAGAATGAGGTTGGTTTGTTACAGATAGGTTCCAATCTGCTGCCTCATAAATGAAAAAGGGGACTTTTTCCGCGCCAACAATTATGAGAAGGGGGTCAGAATGATGAGATATGATTACGTCATCTATAAGAGATTCTATCGGCTGCCCATACATTGTTAGATGGACAATGGGGCCATTCCAGGACTTAACAAACTTGGAAACATTAGTTATAGATTCTGCTCTGAAGGATCCACCGAAGTTTAAAGAAACTTCGTTGATGGTAGAGGAGGAGGAACTTGCAGCATCGGGGAAAATTACTCTGTCAGCACCAAATGCACGTGCCACTAGACCGACATGAGTAGTGATTCTTTCATCCCTCCCAGGACGATGTCCAATTCTCAAAATTGAAACTTCGTGTTTACCATCCATAGAGTAATATTGCCGAAATGACATTAAATAGCTTAGCTAATTTTTCGAAGTAGTAAGGGTCTTGTTAGCAGATACCTATGAAAGGCTTGTGAACCTTGATGGCAAACAGATTTTGATCACTGGAGGATATGGATTTATAGGATCCCACTTGGCAGAACAATTGGCCTCTAACAACAACGTGACTATTGTAGACCGATCTGAAAACCAAATTGGTGTTGAAGAAGTGAAAGGGATAGAAGTGATTGAGGGGGACCTATATGATTTATCAGTGGTGGAGATGGCAATCACATCTGAAACAGATATGATTTTTCATTTAGCGGCCGATAAAGCTGTTAATTCGGAGAATATTGCTGCTCAATTCGATTTTAATAATACCATGACGTCGAATATATTGTCCCGTATGAAAGAGGTGGGAGTAACGAATATTGCATTTGCATCTTCATCTACAGTATATGGGGAAGCGGAGTGTCCAACTCCTGAAAGTTATACACCTCTAGAGCCAATTAGTGTATATGGGGCATCGAAACTGGCTTCAGAAGCACTCATATCGGCATATGCACACGGGTTTGATTATACAACATGGATATTTCGATTGGCAAATGTTGTGGGACCACGTCTGCAAAAAGGGGCAGTAATACCAGATTTTATTGAAAAATTGAAAAAAAATCCAGAATTGCTTCATGTACTGGGGGATGGGCATCAAGAAAAATCCTACATATACATCGAAGATTGCATAGAAGCTATGTGTTGGATAATTGAAATGACATCGGACCCTACAAACGTGTATAATATCGGGACAAAGACTACAATTTCCGTTAGAGAAATAGCAGAAATAGTAGCCAACCAGATGGATTTGTCTCCAAAGATAACATACACTTCTTCGGATAGAGGATGGGTGGGTGATGTCCCTCGAATGAGCTTGTCGGTTGAAAAATTGATATCATTGGGGTGGGGCCCAGAACTTGAAAGCGAGGACGCAGTTAGACGCACTGTCAGAGAACTGGTGTCAAGTCAATAGTGCAAATTGTTGGATTTGAATCAGGGTTGGATGTGCTCGAGTATGACTTAATAGATGGAACGAATAATGAGCCAGATGTCCCACATTTAATACTAGAAAAAAATGGAGAATTGGATCGAATATATCTTGAGCAGGGAGAATTTGTAGACTATAAACTTGGTGAACGTCGATGTGCAGGGAGTATTACAAATGGTGTGCATGAATCTTGTGGAGAGGATAAAGTCCCATATTGTATAGAACATACAAATGACTGGATATGTGCGAGATGCACAGGTAATTGTGATTTGCCCCTGCCATCTTGCAAGGAAATACATGCAGTTTACATAGCAGGTTTTTCCCCTTCTACTTTCAAGGTAGGAGTAACGCGGATGTCCCGTCTAATAACGAGATTGAAAGAGCAAGGGGCCCGTAAAGCAGCCCATATTGAAACGGTTTCAAATGGCAGAACTGCGAGACAAATAGAACGGGGGATAGCAGATAAAATTAAAGATAGAGTGATTTCTAAAGAAAAGATAAATGGCATTGGTCAATATGTTAGTGAGAAAGAGTGGAATACCATTATAGCAGATTATAAAACAGTGAAAACATTTGATTTAGAATATGGATTTGAGTTGGAATATCCCCCCATCCCTGCGGTGATATTATCAGGAGAAATTATAGGTATTGAAGGAAGGTTTTTGATTTTAAAAATCTCCAATGACAACTATGCGGTGGATTTGCGAGATTTGATTGGATATGAAATAGAAGAAGGGAATCAAGAGATTAGCCTTCAAACTAGTTTGAGAATGGTAAGCAAAATAGAATTATAAAAGAGATTGGTATAACTGAGATAATTGGTCAATTGTGGCATCGATGGAAATAGAATCTCGATGGGATATGCAATTTTTACAAAGATTTTTTCTATTTGAGAGAGAATCCAATGTTTTTTCAATTAATGATGAGGGGCTTCCAGACTGATAGTGAGTTCCAGTTACTCCCTCGATGACTGTTTCTAAAAGAGCACCTTGATTTGCTGCCACGACAGGGGTGCCACAAGCAATAGATTCGAGGGCGACTATACCTTGGGTTTCGACGGGGCTAGGAAATATAAAGATGTCCAATGCCGAATAAAATGCAGGTAAATCTTCCCGGGGGAGGCGGCCTAAGAATAAAACGTTGGCATCAAATTTGTTTGCTTGGGATTCAAGATTTTTTCTATCAGGCCCATCGCCCCCGATCAATATTGTTGCGTCGATGGAAGAGGCTAGTTGGATTAGTTCATGGATATTTTTTTCATAGCCATGACGCCCGGTATATCCTAGGATGGTTTGATCAGAGTTTAGACCATGATCGGTGAGAAAGGATTCGGCGTTAACTGGTTTAAATAGAGAAGTGTCGATCCCATTTTTCAGAAGGGTTATCGGGGAGGTCACTCCTATTTCCCGGAGATCTTTGAGTGCATTTTCACTGTGGACAAGAATTAAATCTGCCCTATTTAGAAAGCGAGATTCCCAACGATTGCTAGTTTTAGAAAGAGATCTGGAAATCAAAGCAGTAGGAGAGATATAACCAACGTATTTTGAAAGAGGAGTATGATAAGATGCCACCAGCGGTAGGTTATATTTTTTGGCCATTTTTTGCCCTGCCAATCCAAGGGAGAACGGAGTATGGGTATGGACAATATCCATGTTTTCGTGAGGGGCAGGGTTGAAAGGAAATGCAAGTCGGTACCCGGGATAAAATGGAAATGGGACACTACTGACAGGCCACTCTTTCTGTTGTGGGTCATATTTTGATTGGGGGTAGATGACATGCATTTCCCCCCCACGAATATCCCACCACTTTTTCCAAGTAGCTAGGGTATAGGTAACGCCATTGAGAGTGGGGAGATAAGTATCAGAAAACGAGGCTACAGAAGGCATCATATGGTGTTATCAAAGGTAGAGACATAAATATCTTCTAAGTTTTCAGAAAGTATATTTAAAGTATGTTTATTTGCTGTTTTTTGTGCATTCTTACAAAGTTTTTTATATAAAGAATCATCTTGGTGGAGCAGGTCGATAGCATTTTTAAAATCATCTATAGAATGGCACATCAAACAATCTTTTCCATGGGTATAATATTCTTCAAACACGGGGATGTCGCTTAACACAACAGCTTTGCCACATGCCATGGCTTCTAAGACGGAAATTCCCTGGTTTTCAACTTTAGACGGGAAACAAAATATGTCTCCTGCGGCATACGCGCCTCTCTTGTCTGGGATCCATCCGGTGAAGGTTAGATTTGGTAAGTTAATCCGAGTCCATTTTTTAACAGAAGGGCTTGCAATAGGGCCTGTTTCATAAGGACCGAACCAAACAAAATTGTAGTTAGTGGATTGGGCGAGTGTACAGAATGTAGTGAGTCCCTTTCTCTCAAACACGTTTCCGACACTAAACACAGTTAGGCCGGATAGATCATATTTTGACCTATAATCTTCACGGAGAGATTCAAACCCTTGGAGGGAATCTATATCAACTCCATTGCTCATAACAGAAATGGGAGATTTAATGGGATATGATTGGAGGATATTTTTTGTATAATTGCTGGGACAGATCACGCGGTCTGCCTGTGAGTAAAACCACCTAAGGTAGGATCTTAATGGGCGGGATAGTTTGGTAGAGCCCCGAAAGCTATCTGCGAAATCTTCTGCGGTGACGTGGGCATGTAGGATAAGAGGTTTCTTGCGGCTTAGTGCCGTTTTTGCTACGAGCACACTATAGGGTCCAAAAAGATTGCAATGAGCGATATCAAATTCACATATCACCGAGTGATTGGATTTATATTTAAAATTCCAAGGAGAAGATACCACGTTAAAATCGGTTAGGCCTAGTGCAGTGCGCTGGTGTTGAGTCGAAGTTCCGATCCCACTTCGATGAAGGCGACTTTCCATTTCCAGATAATTAAGAACTTTCAATACATCGGACGTATGGGCAGAACTTAAAAGAAATTACCGGATATTAGTTAGGAACAGTGTGCTGAAGGTGATGGAGGCCTCGGAGAATATTTAATGGAACACGTTGTGGCAAGGTACGGAGAGATAGATCTCATTAAGCAAAGGGTTAATTTCGGCGAACTAGTAGCAATCGCGAAAAAAAAATATTGAGAAGGTAGTACTAAAGGTATAAAATGATTGCAGAAGAACGAATTGAAAAGCTGGCAAAATTGGCAAAAGAAGCAGGAGTTAGTGGAGAAACTGTTCGAGCGAAACGTTATGTGTATTTGGCCCACAAAATTGCACAAAGGCACCGGCTGAAGTTTCCTGCAGATTTAAAAAGATTCACATGTTCAAAGTGTGGCACATATTTGATTCCAGGTAGGAATGCTCGATTTCGTACTAATAATAAATGTGTGGTGGTTTCATGTGAATGTGGAGAATATCATAGATATCCATACAAAGGAGGGACAAGAGGAATAGGAAATGGTGAAGAAAAATATGAATAAAAAAGAACTAAGAAAATTATCTCATGAAACTGATGCGACGATATGGGTAGGAAAAGAAGGGGTAGAAAAAGTAATTGAAGAATTAAAAGGCCAATTGAGAGAGAGAAAGGTTGTTAAAGTCAAATTATTACAGTCTTCAAGAGGAGAAAAATCGACGGAGGAATTAGCATCTATTTTGGCAGAAAGATCGGGGGCAAAAATGTACGAAACGATAGGGAATACTGCCATATTCGTTCGCTAAAATGGAATAAATGAAGCGGAAGTAAGGTTTGCCCGACTTCTCAGAACAGGTTTATCCTATCGCCTTCTCCACCCCGCACCCCATTGAGCGACAGATGTCCGACAATTCGCTGTTCACTTCCGTGCCTGACGAGTTGTTGTCGATTAACTCCATATAAACGCACCTTCATGCATTTACTAGAGACCTCTGCCCCCAATGGACAAGGCTTCTCAGTTGGGTCCAGGGACCTGAACCAATTTGGAACAGACGCACCTTGGTTTCGATTCTCGCTTAAGACCATATTGCGAGCATGAAGCGGGGCCTAACCGCCCAACCTATCCGCTTGTTTTAGTAATAAAGGACAGGGTAAGTGCCTTTCGGCAGGAACTTTAGAGCCCCATAATCCGGCGATGTTCTACCATTAAGCACTCATCTTGGATCACAATTCTGCCCTGAGATTCTGCTAATTTTGCAGCTTCTGGGTGGCTTATTCCTAATTGCATCCAAAGGATATTAGAATCATCCCTATTGAGGATTGCATCAACTACATCTGGTATTTCTGAAGAGGGACGGAAAATGTTCACCATATCTATTTTAACAGGGACTTCGGCGATGGTGTCATACGTAACCTGGTCAAAAATATTCTCAGTAGTATGAGGATTTATAGGGATAACAGTGTAACCATGTTCATGCATGTATTTTGGTATATTATGGGCAGCTTTTGCAGGATTAGTAGAACATCCTATCACCGCAATTGTATCTAATCCAAAGATATCATGGAGTAGGTCATCACTGGGCAAATTCATCTAGAGCACCCCGCTGATGATGAGTGAAAATATAGCTAAAAACATACCATATTTTAAATAAAGTTGGCCTTTGGAAGGGTTTGTAAAAGAGATGAAAATGGCAAATGCCATCAGGGAATCTGCGACGATTATTGCAAATAAATAAAATAGGCCAAAAGTTCCATTCAAAAAGGGCAAGGGGCTGATTAGAATGGCCATCAAAAGAGATATTGTAGAGATTGCAAGAGAAGGCTTAATCCCAATTGTTAGGGGGAGTGTTTTGAGAGTTTTGATTTTATCACCTTCCATATCTTCAATGTCTTTGATTATTTCTCGTGAAAATGTGGAAAGTACGATGAGAGAAAAGAGGACTAATAATGTTTGATACTGAAGAGCTTCCACTCCGATAAGTGAAGCAGATCCAAAAAGAATGGTACTCCCTCCAAGATAAGAGACTACAAAGTTCCCTACAAGGGGCATTCCCTTGAATAAAGGAGTATACAAAATTAGTAAAACAAAATTGAAGATTGCTATGAAAATTGCAAAGAGTGGAAGTGTCAAGCAAATCAGTGTTGCTATGAGAAATAGAAATATGCTGAATTTTAAAGCGCCGTTTTTAGAGATTATACCAAGGGGGATGGGCCTAGAGGGAGAGTTTATTTGATCGATATCACTGTCAAAATAATCATTTAGAGAATTTCCTGCGGCAGTTGCCAAGATGGTGGCAAGGAGAGGGGATATAATAAAAACAAGTTCCCAACCACCGTGAAAACTTAGTGTCATCAAGGAGCCAAGAAGGGTCAACAATCCAGCTGCAAATGCATTTAATGGACGTGAAAGGCGCAGATATTCCCCAATGACAGAACTCATTTGAATGGACCATAACCATGAAAAGGTTAAAATCCTGCGATGATGCAGTATCGCCGGGGTTAAACGGTTGCCTCAATAATTGACAGTTTAGGGCATGTAACTCAGCTTGGATAGAGTGCTTGGCTTCGGACCAAGATGTCGGGGGTTCAAATCCCTTCATGCTCGTGTATGTTGGTATCGATGCCATTATCGCGTATGCTATCAATTTCTATCCACATGAATTTTCAAAGGAGTGGTTGGATTCGGCCTCTAAACCCCCCGTGGTACCTAGAACCCCCGGGTTGGGGACCCAGGAGCAACCACTCCCGAAGGGGTTTACATCCTCAGTCTCTAAACCCCTCAAAGGGTGGTTGGATTCGGTCTATGACCCCCCCAAAGGGTGGTTGGCTTCGGACCAAGATGTCGGGGGTTCAAATCCCTTCATGCTCGTCTATATTCGAATGGAAAGGTCGTCACAAATGACA
>MDTE01198691.1_pt1 | contig 16884 bp, 15 predicted proteins | sample 811231 | NCBI WGS metagenome assembly MDTE01 (sample SAMN05326651, study PRJNA326480) | marine metagenome | isolation source: seawater | place: Indian Ocean: Red Sea | collected 2010
GCCGGGTGGTCCGCTTCTCTTTGGACCAGAGGATGGTCCGCCAGGTGGGCCACTTCTCTTTGGACCAGAGGATGGTCCGCCAGGTGGGCCACTTCTCTTTGGACCAGAGGATGGTCCGCCAGGTGGACCGCTTCGTCTGGGGCCTCCGGGTGGACCACTTCGTTTAGGTCCAGGTGGCCCGCCTCGTTTGGGCCCGCCAGGTGGACCCGCATTTCTTCCTGGACCTCTTGGTGGTCCAGAATTTCGCCCTGGGGATCTTGGAGTTGGTTCTTCATCTTCTTCATCATCTTCAAAAATTGCACCACAATGTGGGCAAGAAGAATCGCTTTCTTTTACCAAGCCTTCACAAATTTCACATGCGAACATTTCTTCATCGTCTTCATCTGACGAATTTCCGGAAAGATTCTCAACCTCTCCATCCTTTGAACGGAATAAATTAATCTCTGCTAAATATTCAAATCCTTTCAAGGCAACCTCTGTTTGAATAGCATGTTCAAATGCTTGCTTTAGATCTTCAGGAGTATCAAGAACCCTTCCATCATCCACATAAGTAATATTCACAGAAAGAATATCATCTTCTAATTTGGCTTGTGGGGATTCAACAGCAACACCTCTTTTTCTAGCGACTCTTCTAACTGCAACCTCACACATACGCCTTAAAAACGCATCATTTGGAGCCTCATTATTCGATCCTAATGCTCCCGAAAGAATATCTTGGGCAGGATTATCATTTACTCTAAGATGAGGTGGTAAATCAGCCCCCAGATTTGATAAAACATTAGATGCTGAGGTTTGGTTCATGTTTAGCCATTGACTTCTCCTTTCATTTTTCATCGCTTTCTCTGCTTCAGCAAGGCGATTTACCATTTGGTCAGTAGGAGAATTTGAAATTGGATTGTTTACAATTTGATTGTTAACAAAATTAGGATTGTTGGGTGTATTTCTAACAGAACCTAGAGTACCTCCAACCATTGTTGGATCATTCTGATTACCTAAATTCTGGTTATTTGCTAAACTGCTTTGAATATTTTGTGTTGGCAAACTTCCTGGCGGTATGTTTTGCTGATTTTGTAATCCCTGCGCTATTTGTTGTAACAACTCAGGAGAAATTGAATTAAGGTCGGTGGCATCCATTTCTCGCTGTTGTCTAATTGCCTCTCCAGAAACAACACCAAAATTCCTCCCGCCGGAAACCTCTTGGCCGCTAAGGCCAATAGAGTTAGGATTTGTGAAGCCGCCAGCCCGTGACATGTCCTGTCTAGATCCACATTCAGGACAGAATATACTGTCGTCAGGGATTAACTCGCCACACGAACCACATTCCATAGTTTGCACTCCCCCCTAACATCTACTCCAAAGCCTCTTTGCATAAAGGATTAACTAATTTTCAAATATATTTTCGGCTGTTTAATATATTAAAATATGCAAACTGAACTATATTTAACCATAGAGTCAATAAGAAATAACCGTTGGATTAGCATGAGGGGATTAATTGTCAGTTCTTATAAATGATAAGATAGATGAATTACTCAAGACAACTTCTCGCTCCTTCTACCCTACACTGAAATATCTACCCAAAAAAGTGCGTGGACAAATTGGGCTTCTTTATCTCCTTGCAAGAGTTGCTGATACTATCGCTGATTCAAAATCTGGTGAAACAGAAGAGTTATTGAAATTATTAAGTGAGTATAATCAAGTAGCTCAAGGTAGGTCAAACGATTTACCAGATTTTTCCAAACTTGCCGAAATTCAAGATAACCCTCACGAAGCAGATCTGCTAAGAAATGTTCAAGATGTAATTGACGGCCTTACAGTTTACTCTGAAGATGATAAGCAGAGGATGTTAGAATGCCTTGATATAATAGTTGGAGGTCAAATTCTAGATCTCAAAAGATTTGGCCCGGCTAAAGAAGGAGGTAAACTGTCTGCACTTGCTGATAACTCAGAATTAGACGATTACACATATAGGGTTGCAGGATGTGTTGGCGTCTTTTGGACAAAAATGTCTCTTGCCCATTTGATTACCTTGCCATCTGAAAAAGAAGAAGAATTTTTTGAAAAGGGAATTCGGTTCGGTAAAGCACTACAGATGATAAATATTCTAAGAGATATACCTGAGGACTTAAGATTTGGTCGATGCTATATTCCAGAACAAGAATTATCTAAGCATGAAATGAAACCAGAGGACTTATTTGATTCGAATAATATTGAAAATTTTAGACCTCTGTATGATGATTATCTAGACTTAACGAATGATCACCTAGATGCTGCTGTAGAATATATCAAAATGCTTCCTGAGACCCAATTTAGACTTAAGGCCTCATGTATGCTACCCGTATTAATCGGTCAAAGAACGGTCACCTTACTTAGAGAAGGCAATATTCTTGATTCCTCAGACAGGATTAAAGTTACCAGAGACGAAATAAAATCCTATGCGCGAAAGCTATTGCGTGCATTGATAATACCTGGAGGAGTTAAAAGACTCCTTGAGAAGAACAAGGATTCATCTAATAGAACTCAGTAGTATTAATAAGTATTTACTTACATTCATTAATCAATGTATCCTCCCTGCTAAAATTAAATTTCAAGAAATAAAATTTTGATGCTTTTTAACAAAGAAATCAAAAAGGAGTACTCCTACAGATGACTGATAGGGATGTTGGAACGACGGAAACCTCTCGACTTACTTTTCCCGTTAAAGGGAAATGCTAAGAGTCGAACTGGTAGCGAAGGCGACCAACCTCTGACCACTTTACAACGCCTAAGAGCGGGTGTTGTTCTCGCTGGGGATGCTGTCAAGGCTGTCAGTGTTACTGCAATGGAAGCATTGCGAGAAGGTGCCACTTTCATAGGACTAGTATCGGAAAAGAATGAACTGGTCGATCCTTTTGAACATCTTGATGCCCCTATCTGGTCTGAAAAACCTCCCCAAGAATTACTAAAACTCGCATATGGTTATTGTGAGGAATTGACAATTAGAGAGGCGGGGAACTTCTATCACTCTTTCAAGTACTTACCTGATGAGCAAAGATTAGCTATGTGTTCAGTTTACGCATTCTGCAGAAGAGCGGATGATATTGCTGATGGAGATTGGTCTGACAGATTCCCTGGTAGTGGAGGGGAAGAAAATCCGGAAGCTATTGCATATAGAGAAGAACTTGAGTCTCTACAGGACAGAGGTACTATTTTAGATGAGGATTCCTACTTAAATAAAATTACACAGCTCTTTTTCTTCCGAAAGAAACTTTCAACATGCTACACTGATGTTTACTCTACAGACCCTGTTTTCCTTGCACTAAAAGATACTGTAGAAAGGTATAGTATTCCAAGAGATGTTTTCGATGATTTAATTTCGGGAATGGAAGATGACCTCTACAATAATAGATACAGAACATTCGATGAACTATACAACTATTGTTACAGAGTGGCATCAGTTGTTGGACTGATGTGTATAGAAATATATGGTTACGAAAATAAACTTGCCAGAAAGTATGCTGAATCTTGGGGGATTTTCATGCAGCTAACCAACGTACTTCGTGATGTAGGAGAGGATATCGAAAGAGATAGAGTATACTTGCCATTAGACGAGTTAGAGGCTAATGGAATTTCTGAAAATGAGTTAGATGGAAAGGTTGTATTGAATAAGACATGGGAGCCTTATTGTTATCACTATGCCAAGAGAGCAAGAACATATCTCGAAGAAGCAAAGCAATTACTCCCCCTTCTACCAAGAAGGACCAGATATTCACCAGCAGCAATGATTGCATTTTATGATAAAATACTAAGGCAGATAGAAAAGCAGCAAGGCGATGTTTTTACTAAGCGAGTAAAACTAAACAAGATTCAGAAGATGAGTCTCGCAGCTGCAGTATATGTTAGACACAGAATGTTGCCAAGGTTCCTAGATCCTGTTTGGTCTGGGTTATCTAAGATTGGTCTACTTCCTTCGGTATAATCAAGCATTTCTTGTGAATGCTTGGATTCCAGTAATGTATCTACCTAAAATCAAATTGTGAATATCGTGGGTTCCTTCATATGTTTTTACAGATTCCAAATTAGCCATATGCCTCATAACTGGATACTCGTCTAAAATACCATTCGCACCGTGAATATCTCTAGAAACTCTTGCTATTTCTAAAGCTATATCCACGTTGTTCATTTTAGCAAGCGAAATTTGTTCGTTAAACCATGTCCCATCATCTTTCTTCTTACCTAAGTGATATGCAAGTAGTTGCCCTTTTGTAATTTCTCTAAGCATCCATGCTAATTTGTTTTGGACCAGTTGGTAAGATGCTATAGGGTGGTCGAATTGAATTCTTGAAAGTGCATATGTCTTAGCACTGTGGAAACATGCCATTGCTGCACCGAGAGCCCCCCATGAAATACCATATCTTGCGTTATTCAAACAGGAGAAAGGACCTCTAAGGCCCTTAACATTAGGTAGAATTCTGTCTTTAGGAATCTTACAATCTTGGAAAACTAACTCACTAGTTACTGATGCTTTGAGCGAATGTTTTCCCTTCATCTCAGGTGCAGAAAAACCTTCATCGTCTTTCTCAACAATAAAACCTCTAATGACTCCATCTAACTTAGCCCAAACTACCGCAACTTGGGCAATTGTACCATTGGTTATCCACATTTTGGCTCCATTCAGTAAGTAATGGTCACCCTTATCTTCTGCCTTGGTAATCATATCACCTGGATTAGAACCATAATCTGGTTCGGTCAAACCAAAACAACCAATCCACTCACCAGATGCCAATTTAGGAAGATAGTAATTCTTCTGTTCTTCAGAACCAAAATCCCAAATTGGGTACATTGCTAGTGAGCCTTGAACAGACGCAAATGAACGTAGACCAGAATCTCCTCGTTCTAATTCTTGACAAATCAAACCATATGCCACATAAGATAATCCTGGACAGTCGTATCCTTTTAGAGGAGCTCCTAAAACTCCCATTTCTCCCAAGGCCACACGCCACTCATCAAGGAAAACTCCTTCTTCACAGGCATGTTCTATTTTTGGGATTACTTCCTCGTCAACCCAGTCTCGAACCATGTCACGTATCATTATTTCCTCTTCAGTTAACAAACTTTCAATGTCGTAAAAATCGACTCCTTCGAACGGCTCCACGGTTCTCCCCAATGGATTGGGAACATCGGCGCTTCAATAACCTAACTCTTTTTTCGAGATTTCTTTTTCTTGTCAAAACCTCTCAATTTAGCGTAATAATTCTGCATTGTTTTACTATTCATGTATATTAGCCCTAGAATTACACCAGGTACAGAAATAACTACTACATATCCAATTATTACAACTACAAGGCTTTCTTCGACCTCTTCAGAAGGAGGTTGAAATGAAATCACATTACCGAAGGAAGTTATGATATATCCGCTATTGAACGAGTTCTCCCACATAAATGAAATCGATCTTCCCGATATTACAGGATCCCATTCAGATGCATCTTGAGAGGATATTTGAACATAGGCATCATCGTTAACAGGGTACTGCCTTACTGTTGAAAAAGGAGCTAGAATTATTATTGATGTACTACCATGACCCCTGGAAATCTTAGTAAAATCCCCTTCTAAGGTGGTGTATTGAACCGGTGTATTGACTGATGATTTGGTAGAATCTAAAGAATTGATATTTATTATTCCTGTCCTCAATCCACTAGCGAATCCTACACACTCGTTCAATATAGGATCTGCACAATCAACATCTATCCATGTGTGCGAACTGGTACCCGAAAGCCAAGTTAGGTTATGTGTCGGACTAATTATCGCTAAACCGTCCTGTAAAGTTGACATTACACAAATGTCTATATTTCTGTGACATGAAATTCCTGTGATGGAACTATTTCGTGAATCATCTAAAGCCACAAATCCAATTCCTTCTGCAAATTTCCATACTCCTCCATCTTCTGCTCCAAAATATGCATAATCTCCTGCCTGTCTCCATTCTACAGTTGTTAAGTTACGACCAATAATTGAGCCAGTACCGTTGACTAGAGTAACGCCATGGTCTGAGGTTTCATATCTCAAAGCAATCCCTAAATCACCGGCTATCAATGCCGCTTGACCTCTAGGGTGCCATGATACATCATTTAAATCAACATTCCTACCGGTTATCAATTCGACATCCTTGCTTCTATCTCCAGCATCTAATGCCGATATTTGATTGGCATAACCATCTTTACCAATAATTAGAATAGATTCTCCATTAGGAGATTTATCTCCTGCTAAAATTCCCAAATCAGATTCAGATAATGATTCTTCAAGTTCCATTTCTACAACTGAACTAGCGGAAAAAACCGTTGGCATAATTAGAATTGATAGACAAAACAATACCACCAAAAAGTTGACTCGCATGTTCTGTCCAAATCTACGTCAAACAAAACTCCTTCGCAAAGAAAATTAGTATAATTAAAGCAATTAAATCAAATTCAACGGTGAGCCTTATGTTCAATGGAGTTTTGCATTGACTTATGGAGAAGTTTGCCGTTAGACGTGGATTACAGAAGTCGCTTGGAGGAAATGCAGGCCTTGCTAAATTAGCAACTGAATATTTTGAAAATATTAATGCTGATAGTGAAGGTAAATTTACCGGTTCTTTTGGAATATTAACAAATGTTAGCGGCTTTTTTGATGATGATGGAAAATTAGTTGTTGATGTGGTACAACTTAAAGGAGATGATTTAGGAGAGCTCCTTTCTAAAGATGGAGGAAGAGAAATCGCAATGGAATCTAGAAAAAGATGGTCGGGATTTCTCGATCAAGCCACTGGATATAATGCTAAACAGCGCGGCGATAAAGCCAAAGAAGAAGCAAAGAAATTTTCTAAGGCCAAGTCTGCAATAAAAATGGCATTAAAATCAATTGAGCTTAGCTCCAATGTTACTCAAGAAAAAATCGATAAAGCAAATCAAATGATTGCTGAACTAGAAGAAATGATTGAGAAAGGCGACGCTCCTTCTGAAGGAAAAGTCAAGAAACTCAATGACTTATTTTGATGTGGTAAAATGAACACTGATTCTGTCCTCGCTCCATTTGAGGAAAGATGTCAGAGATTAAGCGAGTTGAATGACGAACAAAGAAATAGACTTGCCTCTATTATTGGCGGTGTTGAGGAAACAGTTGGTATAGAGCACTTAGTAGATTGTTTAGCAGATAATACCAGTGTTGGCGGTGATGGAGTAATTCGTTGCTACGTAGGATTTGAACCTTCAGGTAAAGCACACATAGGTTGGAAAGTAATTTCGCTTCAATTAAAAAGAATGTTAGATGCTAATGTGAACGTACTAATTTTTCTTGCAGACTGGCATGCTTGGATAAATGATAAATTCAATGGGAAAATGGAAGATATTCAAACTACTGCAAGATACATGGAAGACACATTTAGAGCATTATTAGGTAATCCTCCTGAGGGGGATGGACCTGGCCAGCTAAGGTTTTTCTGGGCCTCTAAACTTATGGATTCAGGAGACTATTGGGCCAGAGTATTGAGATGCTCTAAAGGTGCAACACTCGCAATGGTAAGAAAAACATTCACCATTATGGGCAGAGACGAAGCATCATCTGATCATGACTTATCCAAATTTTATTATCCTGCAATGCAAGCATCTGATATCTTTGAGTTGGATATTGACATCGCAATAGGCGGAATGGATCAAAGAAAGGCGCACATGTTCATGAGAGATGTTGCTAGTAAATGGGGCTGGAAAAAGGCTACATGCCTACACACACCAATAATTTCCTCACTCAAATCATCCGGCGCAAGAATGGAAAGTTTCGATCACAAAATGAGTAAGTCAGACCCTTCGGGAGCAATACTAATCCATGACACTGAAAAACAACTTAGGAAAAAAATGCAAAAACACGCATACTTGAATCCTGAAGATGACCTTTCTCCTGTATATGAATTGGCAGAACATGTTGTTTTACCAGAATGGGGGGAAATAAATGTCACTCCAAACCCTAAGTTTGGAAATCCTTCTACATGGACTGATTTACAGTCATTCAAAAATGCGGTTAAGAGCGGAGAAATTCATCCATTAGATGCAAAACTAGGAGTCGCTGATGGAATCTATAGAGGGCTTACCGATGTTGCAAAATTCTTCGAAGAAAATCCAGAAAAACTAGAATCTGTAAACAGATTGGTAAAAAATTAATTTAATTTTTCGATTCAATACTGTGTACCTTGAAAATGAATACTCTTCTAGTATCCATTGCAAAATCTCTATTTGGCAAATGATCTAATTCTACCCACGCGTTTAAGGTGACTTCTTGATTGATAGACAAAGTACCTACGTACTCATCATCAACGACAGCTAAATAGGAATATACTTGATTATCATCATCATGTAAAACCTTAGAGATCATCGAAGGGCATGTTATTTCAACATACTGAATATCCTCGTAAACATTTTCCTCAACAAGCATTGTGATATGATTTGTTGGAGGGGGGATATTTGCCTTACCCTTAGACTCCTTCATCTGCTTAATGTATTCCCTCTCACAATCTAAACATATTGTAGATCTCTTTCTTTCTCTAGCCAATGACTGATTTAGACTCCAGGTGACTCCGCAATCATGGCATATGTGTTTTGATTTTTTTAGCCATCCCATCGGAGTATCTAAATTAGTTACTGTTGCTTGAAATGAGAGTAATCTTCCTCTATCTCTAGTTCTTACATCCTCTAAAAAATAAGAGAATTCTTGGTCAAAATCTACTATTCTTATAACTGGTCTGGTAATTGAGTTCCTGTTTTGAAACTGCTCTCTAATTACTTGGTTGCCCAATTCCAATGCCTTTTTAGGATTATTAGGGAATATTGAGTGTAGGGGTGTGTCCTTCAACAATTCCCATCTAATCTCGAATCCGAAAACATCCTGTTCATAAAGTGAAGATCTATCCAACTCTGAGCCATAATTATTCTCAAATAATTTTCTCCAAGTATGTAGAATTAGTTGTGCCTCTGGGTCTGGCTCAGTTGTACGAATTGTAGACATGGAAGTAATCGCGATTGTTGGCGGTTATCAAATTTTACTATGAAATTGATACCAATTAGAATAACAATGTTCATGAATCTATTTACTTACGAACATTTGCAGCGTAGGTGTGGATATGGCGAAAATTGCAGTATTAGTTAAACAAGTACCCGATACGAATTCAAAAATTATTGTTTCTGGTAACTCAGTAGACCTTTCAAGTGTAAAAATGGTAATGAGTCCATACGATGAATTTGCAGTTGAAAATGCACTTCGCCACCGAGAATCTTCCGGCGGTACAGTTACTGCAATTACAGTAGGCGGACCAAGTTCTGAAAAGGTTCTAAAAGATGCTAAGGCCATCGGAGTCGACGAGATAGTTAGAGTTGATTGTAACTCTTACATGGATTCTAATGCTCTACAAACCATTCTATCATCGATTATTTCAACTGAAGGCTTTGAAGTTGTATACTGTGGAAAATCCGCAGCCGATACAGGGGCTGCATCAACTGGTCCGGGAGTTGCAGAACATTTAGGATGGTCTTCAGTTTCAAACATTTCAGATTCAAATTTCGATGATGGTTTCTCTGTTGTAGCACCAATGAATGACGGAAATGCAGTAATCGCTGTATCTTTACCTGCAGTAATTTCATGTGATAAAGGAAATACAAAGGTTAGAAAGCCAAATGTCAAAGGTATCATGCAGGCAAAGAGAGCCAGTGTTGATGTTAGAAGTTGTGATATACCCCCAACATCAGTCAATATTATATCTCAAAGCCTACCTCCAGCAAAGCCTGCTGGAAAGAAGTTTGAAGGTGGACAAAATGCTTCAGAAGTTGCTAGACTTTTAAGAGATGAGGCGAACATAATTTGAGGTGATATGATGACAGATACAATAGTTATAGCAGAATTAAACAAAGGAAAAGTTCATCCTACAACTGGGGAACTTGTAGTAGCAGCAGGAATGATGGGGAATTCGTGTACAGTTATCGTTCCATGTTCCGATTCATCGGTTGCAGACTCGATTTCTTCTACAAGTGGAATTGACAAAATCATTGTTGCCAAATCAGATATATTTTCTTCTTATGATGCATCTGGATGGTGCTCAGCCATTGATTCAATTTCTCCTAATGGAATAATTATTACTTCTGCAAGCCCACAATCAAAGGATTTAGCTGCTAGATTAGCAGCAAGAAGGAAAATTTCAGTTGTTCAAGATGTTGTAGCAATCGAAAATGGAAACTTAACCTCGCCGATTTACTCCGGTAAAGCCATGCAAACTGTTTCCCTAAATGGTGACGCGGTTATCAGCATCAGGCAAAATGTATTCGATTCAGCACCGCAAGGAGGATCCCCTGAAGTTTCAGTCATGGATGCTTCTGGAAATGTTACTACTGCGGTAAAAGAATTAATTTCCAGAGCTTCGGAAAGATTAGATGTTTCAGAAGCAAACATAATTATTTCTGGTGGTAGGGGAATGGGCTCTCCTGAGAATTTTTCGCACCTTGAAAAAATTGCTGATACTTTAGGTGCAGCAGTAGGCGCATCAAGGGCAGCAGTTGATACCTGGGACGATATACCTCATTCAATGCAAGTTGGACAAACTGGTAAAACTGTAAATCCAAATCTTTACATCGCTGTGGGAATTTCTGGAGCAATTCAACACTTGGCAGGTATGAGATCTTCGAAGTATATTGTCGCAATAAATAAAGATCCTGATGCACCAATTTTCCAACATGCAGATTACGGAATTGTTGCTTCATGGGAAGAAGCACTTCCTGTTCTTCAGTCCAGCCTTTCTGCAATGATGTAATCATAGATACTTACCGATAAATCTATGATTTTCCTCACTGGAATCTCCGACAAAAGGATTTGTCAGTTTCTCAACACCGATTGTTGTCATTGGACCATGCCCGGGATGAACTACAGTATCAGGCTCAAGAGGCCAAAGCTTGGTTTTTATTGAGTTAGATAAAACTGTGAAATCTCCACCAGTATTAGGTAGATCAGTTCTTCCAACAGAGCCAGCAAACAACGTATCTCCAACGAAAATGTGGTCAGGACCATCTGAAACCGATAAGAGTAAACTACAACCGCCAAGAGTATGTCCTGGTGTATGGAAATTTTTTAGTGATATACTACCGAAATTGTAAACTTTTTCGTCCTCTAATAACTTATCAGCAACTGCAGGCTCTGGCACAATTATACCTCTAGAAAGTGCCGATTTTTTAGCCAGAGTTTGTAAAAAGAAATCATCTTTATGTAAGTACCAATCAACACCGTATTTTTCAATAAAATATGGTATGTGTCCGCTGTGGTCATAATGAGCATGGGTATTAACTAAAGCGACAACATTTCTTTTCGTTACACCTCTTTTTTCCATGTCATCTAAGCTTTTAGGTCCAGTCGACCAATCTGGTCCAGTTCCTTCAAAATTTTCAATCCATGAAATTATTCTATCAGATTCTTCTCCACCATCAATAATTATTGTATCACCCGTTTTAAAATCAGTAATAACCGAGCATCTCATTTGTAGACTCCCGACAATAAATGATTCAATCCAAGGGGATTTTAGTTCCATCATTACACCTCTTTGACTACTTTCACCGATAAAAAATCACTACTCCAGTTTCCATCTGAATCGCAAATTCTCAACTCGAATCTGAAAGTTCCAATATTTAATCTAACATTAAGTTTGGCAAGATTGGAGATTTCCTTACCTGATCCATCAAGCCATGACCATTTCTCTATTCGACCTTGCGGGTCAAAAGATGATGTTGCATCAAGAGTTACAATTGCTGTATTGCCATCACTAGAGAAAATTTTCAGATCATCACCAGCATTAGCAATCGGTATCTGAATTTCATCAACTACAGAATTTAATTCATCCAAAATAGTCTGTTCGGGTAGCATCGCTGCTTTTTCCATTTCATCATCCAATTGTGAAAGCAATTCTTCACTGTCAATTTCCAGAGTACCGTAAATATTCGATTCAGGTTCATTATTGTTAGAAAAATTTAGAGCTCCGATTAGATCATCAATCGATTCTTCTAAATTATTGAAATCTGATTTGGATAATTCAGCAATTTCATCTTTTGATAAATGTGAAGAAATTACTTGCTGTGAATAAAAATCATCCGAATATTCATTGTTAGAATTTGATTGCTCGCTAAACCATTGAGTTAATTCAGAATCATCAATTTCGATTAAATCACTATTCAAAGAAATTCTTCCAATCGGTTCAGGCGATGTCCAATCATTCTGATCTTCTCCAGCAAATAGACAAACGTCACCATTTCTAGATATTTGAATAAACTCAGGAATTCCTTGATGTTCGACTTTCCAAATGTCTCCATTCTCTAGAACTCCATATACGAAAAACCACGATGAAAAAATAATTTGATTAGAATAGTACTGTAAGTTTTTAACCGGATATCCAGATTGAGTTATGCTTGTCATTTCTTTTTCTAAAAATCCATTAGAATCTAACTTTATGCGTGATACTTCACCGTTACTAAAACCTAGTACTAGACTTCTATCCGAAGTGGTTGATGAAATTAATCTAGAATCTATATCTTTTCTGAGAATAAGGTTATTTTTACTATAATCCCAAATTTCAATCTCTAATGCTTCTTCATCTCCAGGAACCAATGCGTAACCTTCTCTGCCGATAACTAATTTATCTACAAAAACGTTACCAATGTGGGTAATTGATTCTCCTATTTCTCCTCTTTGTGGTCTTCTCCAAATTGTCTTTGTACCATCGAACAACCTAACTTCACCATTCTCATGAGCTGTGATTATATTTTCTGAAAAAACCTCCATCATTGATATTGAAGAATAATCTTCATCGATAGGAATTATATCACCTTGTTTAGTAACAATATGAAGTCTTCCAAGAGAATCTACGACTGCAATTTTATCCTTTAATTCCTTGAATTCAAAACCACCACCCTCTATTTCTTTTTTCCAAACGGTTTCAAGTTGAGAGTTCAAACAATTTATTCCAAATATTTCATCCAAGACAAATATAGAATTGTTTGAAATGATGGTTCCAGTTACTCTACCATCTGCTTTCCAAAAAAGTAAATCATCGTCTAATTCATCATTTCTTATCTTGGACAAAAATACTATTCCTTCTCCTTCTGACCAAACTGAAATCCTTCCGTCTTTAGAAATTGCTAACGTAGATACTCTAGCCTCTGGCCTATAGGCCACTGTAGCATCTCTGGTAAGCATAAATTACCGTGATAGCCTTATATCATTAAACTGACTATAACTTGCGTTCTACTAATCATTGGCAAGTAACTGATTGTGTTGATCTTTCAACGGAAAAAATAAATTTAGAGGAGGAAGAAAATTTAGAATTAATATTCACGTAGAATCATTATGCATGTCTAGTACTTGGTCTTCGTCACTGGTTTTTTGTTTAGCAGAATCATTTCTCTTGTCATGTAGAGCTTTCAGATACTCGCTTGTAATATTACCTGCAACATACCTTCCATTAAAACAACTAGAATCAAAATCAAGTTCCAAATTAGAATCCATCAGGACTGATTCAACTAAGTCATCCAAACTTTGATAGAATAACTTATCACTTCCAATCTTTTCGTTTATTTCCTCTATAGAACGACCATTTGCTATGAATTCATTCACCGCAGGCATATCTATACCGTATACATTAGGATACCTAACTGGAGGTGCTGCAGATGCAAAATAGACTTTTTTTGCACCTACATCTCTAGCCATTTCAATAATCTGTTGACTAGTAGTGCCTCTAACTATTGAATCATCAACCAATAAAATATTTTTACCTGAAAATTCGTGTTCAATGGCATTTAATTTTCGCTTCACTGACTTTTCTCTTAGTGCCTGTCCTGGCATGATAAAAGTTCTACCAACATACCTATTTTTGACAAATCCTTCCCTGTATGGGACGCCCAGAGTATTCGCCATTTGTAATGCCGCAATTCGCCCTGAATCGGGTATTGGAATGACAGAATCTATATCATGGTCTGGCCATTGTTGAATAATTCTTTCAGCTAAAATTTTTCCTTGGTTAAGCCTGGAATTATAAACAGAAATACCATCAATAACTGAATCAGGTCTCGCAAAATATACGTACTCAAAAATACACGGCGAGTGGACTGCTTTTTCAGCACACTTTCTACTAAAAAAGTGCCCTGATGATGAAATGAAAATCGCTTCACCTGGTTCAACATCCCTAACTATTTCGAAACCTAATGCCGTAATGGCGACCGATTCACTGGCAACAATCCACTCTGATTCACCTTCTACAACGCGTTTTCCAAATATCAGCGGCCTTATACCATTTGGATCTCTAAAAGCCAATAAGCCATATCCAGAAATTAACGAAACACATGAATAACCTCCCTGAACTTTTGAGTTCAAGGCTTTAATTGCACCGAAAACTGATTCTACATCCAAATGTGGAGCCCCTTCTATGGAAAGGTCATTAGAACGCTCGAATAGCTCAACAGCAAGAACATTGAGAAGTATTTCTGAATCACTTGATGTGTTCATATGTCTGAAATGGGAATCCAATAAACTCTGTCTTAGGCTACTGGCATTAGTCAAATTACCATTGTGAGCAATGGATAAACCATATGGAGAGTTGACATAGAAAGGTTGCGCTTCTGCTTTTGATGACGAACCTGCGGTTGGGTATCTAACATGGCCTATTCCTAGATGTCCCTCAAGTCTTTGCATGTGTCTGGTGTAAAAAATATCTGATACTAGACCGTTTGATTTTCTTAGTCTAAATTGACCATTAAAATCTGTCATTATTCCTGCAGCGTCCTGGCCTCTATGTTGTAGAACTGTCAATCCATCGTAGATCAACTGATTGACGTGGACGCCATTGCGTCCAACCACACCAATTATTCCGCACATGGCACTGCCCCGTTACAATCTAACAGTAGGTTGTAGGTATAAATTGCCCTTAAATTATGCAATTCTAAGACCTCGGTCTGTGTGATTTTTTAGACCAACTATATTTTCTCATGCGCTTAGTGGCACCATATCCACATGATGCACAAACGCCTTTTTGCTTGTGGTAAGCATTTCTTCCACACCTACGGCATCGAATGTGTGTAGTCTTTTGACGACGTCCCATTGACGGTGTTCCCTTTGACATATACTCACCAAGATAAACGCCCCACCTACCTCCCCCTTATGAAATAAGCGGAAAGAAAATTATCACTCTTCTTCGAAAAGAATTCTCTTTTTACCACTGGTTAGAGTTGCAAACATTGCTCCAATACAGACCGCACAAGCCAGACTGATTGCTAAGAAAGAAACAATCGTATGACCAATGTTATAGACTGTTTGGGCTCTAACAGAACCATTTGCTTCGAGCAACATTGGCCCCATGCCAATCAAGATAATTGTGGCCATTAATCCCAAAAGAACTGCCATTAACATTCCAAATAAAGGTGCAAGAGGTCGCTTTCTCGAGTCGGCGTAAAAGAATAGATTTCCCAAGAGTATTATTGATCCAAGAGTGTACGATGTTAAGATAGCATTAGCAAATCTAGTGAATGAATCACTTGTATCAAATCCAGAGTATCCTCCGGAGAAACTAGAGTCAATAATCCAAATTAGGATAATTGGCAATAAGAAAGATATGAATAAAATCTTCAAACTAAGAGTTTTTTTAGTTTCAATCAGATTCGTCACCTCCGATGTTTTGCGCTATTTTTTGAGATGCCAATATTAACTCGTCTTTAGATGGCTTAGGTACCGATTTTGGCTCGTCGATAGATGATTCATACATGTAAATAACCAGTCCAAAGACCAATATCGACATGGAAATTCCTATCAGAATACCGAACAAATCTGAGACTGATAACCAGAAATATTCACTAAATGTTTCGGAGGAAATATTCTTTCCGTCAAAATTCATTCCAGCGATAATCAGTAACATCGAGATTAAGGAAATTATAATCAAAATGCGAGATTCCCTTTGTCTATTATCCCCAATAGCCAACATCGAAACTGAAAGTAATGAAGACATACTACATACCACTACTAGAAAGGTAGGGAAAAATATTAACCAAAAATTGTTTACTTCTGAACCTTCATACATTGGGGTGAAATCAGCCCATTGCATCAAGCAAAACCAAATAAAGGATACTAAAACACTAATCAATCCCATTTTTCTATCGCTACTAGGGAGTCTACCTACAGGGACATTTCCAGAAAAAATGATCAAATAAATCCCGAGAACAAGGAGTGCTGATGGTCCGATAATGAATCCTATCAAATGTCCAATTGCTGATGAAGGTGAAGATGGAACTGTCCAAGGACTTATGCATACAAAGATAAAACCTAAGATAAAAATTATTTTACCAAAATTTTTTGTTAAATTATCTTTTGAGGAAAGATTAATCCATGCACCGAATGCTATCATGGACATAGGAAGCCAAAAAAACACTACTGCCTCCAGTATCTCTTCCATACCTTGGCCTAGCCAATCCAATTAATTACTTCATCCCTAATTCTACACCGCAGTAGGTCGTTTTCAATGTTACCAGCATGCGGAGTTTCTAAATACCCGACTATTGTGGCTCGAACGCTCAAGGTGATACCATGGTCAAGATGCCACGTCAGATAAAGCGCTACAGTCCTTCTGCTGGTAAGCATACCATGCATACCGTAGAGCGAGTAAAGAAGAAGCGCGCTTCTGAATTAAAATGGGGTCAACGTAGATTCCGCCGAGTTATGGCTGGATATCGCGGTTTCCCTCGTCCTAAGCCTGATGGTAGAGAAAAACCTACCAAGAGAGTTAATATTCTATTCAGGTGTACTGAGACTGGAAAAGCTCATTACGCACCCTGCAAAAGGGCTAAGAAATTTGAATTGGTAGATAAGTGA
>MDTE01103746.1_pt1 | contig 16880 bp, 14 predicted proteins | sample 811231 | NCBI WGS metagenome assembly MDTE01 (sample SAMN05326651, study PRJNA326480) | marine metagenome | isolation source: seawater | place: Indian Ocean: Red Sea | collected 2010
GCTGAATTGCTGGAGCGTGAGGTTGCCGGTGAAGCCGTCGAGATGTTTGTCGAGGTAGCGGCTCAACACGGCTTCATCGATCCGATGCGCGTCGCGCACCGGTGTCAAAATCGGCAAATTGTCGTCTGCTGTGTCGCCCATCAGTTTCATCAGTGTCCCCTCCCTGCGCATCAGACGATACCGCGAAACGTCGCGCCGGTCCGGCTGCACTGCCCGGCCCGTTACGTGTGGTCCACCCCTAGATTTCCTTCAGGAACCGCACCAGTCGTTCGTTCACGGGTTCCGCAGCCTCTTGCTGGGTCCAGTGGCCAACGCCGGGCAGTACGACGACGTCGCGTAAGTCAGTCACGGTGGCGCGCATGGCCGCCTCGGACTGTTCGTTGAACGGGACGACGTCCCGGTCGCCGGCCATGAACAGGGCGGGTTGCGCAATTTTGCAGCCCTGAAAGGATCCGCCCAGTTCCCAGTTCCGGTCGATGTTGCGATACCAGTTGAGGCCGCCGCGGAAGCCGGAGATTGCGAATCGCGAGGCAAAGTAGTCGACGTCCGCCGCCGTCAGCCAGTCCGGCAGGTTGTCGGCGGGATCGGGCATGTTTTCCAGCATGAACGAAGAGGCCGGTGGCAACTCCGCACTGGGATTGAACGCGCCGCTCCGCTCCCGCGCGCCGCTCGCGCCCACAAGCATCTTGCGCATGGTGCAGGGGATGTCGTTCTGCAGTTCGTGTTCCGCGACCCCGGGTGTCTGGAAGTAGAGCTGGTAGAAGAATCGGTCGCCGAACATTCTGGCCGCAGTGGCCATGGGCGCTGCAGGCCCGCGATCGCTGGTCGGTACCGAGAGCGATGCGACCGCGCGAAAGATATCCGGGCGCATCAGGGCGCAGTTCCACGCGACGGGTGACCCCCAGTCGTGTCCGATGACCACCGCTTCGGTTTCGCCAAGCGCCGCGACGAGGCCGACGATGTCGCCGACGAGGTGATGAATCGTGTAGGCGTCGATCGCTTCAGGACAGGTCGTCTCCCCGTACCCGCGCTGGTCGGGTGCGACCGCGTGGAAGCCGGCGTCGGCGATCGCGGAGAGCTGATGCCGCCAGGAATACCAGGATTCGGGGAAACCGTGGCACAACACGACCAGGGGGCCGCTGCCAGCTTCCGCGATGAACATGTCGAGGCCGTTGCTCTGGACTGTGCGGTGAGTGATTTCTGCCATGAGGCTCTCCTGATGGATTCGCGCATGAGACACGTTTGGTGGTGCCGATGCAACGGCCGGGCGCGGGCCGCCTGCCCGGACGAGGGGTGAGAAGCGCTGCGGACTTGGCGAGGGTGCTGCGCCTGTGCGACGCTTGCGGCGTGGATCAGACCAGCAGTCACACGGCCCGCGGCGGCGAGTTCAACAGGGGAATCCGGGATATCTGGCGCGTGCTCGTGGCGTGCTGGCCGTTCGTCCGGCCCTACGGTCTGAAACTCGCCGCGTACTTTTCGACCCTGCTGACCCTGTTTGCCATCGGCGCGGTGTCCGGGATCATGGGCGCCGATATCTTCACCAACAAGATTCTCGTCGGTCACAAACTGCAGCCCCTGCAGGCGTTCGTGTTGTTTCTCGACGACAGCTATGTCGCGAACCCGCCCGGGGAAGGGCGCGAAGCGGAGGAGGACGAGATCGCGGCGGACGAAGCGGAGGAGCCAGCGGTCAGGGACGCGCTGACCGCGGAACAGCGCAAGGTCGTGCGGAATCGGTTTCTCCTGTGGAGCATCCTCGGCGGCATCATGCTGCTCGTGGGGATCGCAACGATGCCGCTCTGGGGTATGTGGATCTGGCATCAGGTGAACCGGGACCTGCGCGTCCGGATGCTGGAGAACGCCGAGCATCTGTCGCTTGGCTATCACGCCGACTCGCGCGCTGGTGATGCCATGTATCGTGTCTATCAGGACAGCATGATGATCACGGCAGCGCTGGGGCGCCTGATCCTCGAGCCCCTCGAGATGCTCTGGGCGATCGTGACCGGACTCGCCGTCGTGGCGTTCTTCGACCTGTGGCTCGCGCTGGCGCTCATCGTCGCGATGATCCCGATCGTGCTGCTCGGGCGCCTCTTCACGCCGGCCATGCGCGAACGTTCGCGCAAGGCGAGGATTGCGACCAGCGACCTGACGTCCCGGCTGCAGGAGTCTTTCTCGGCGCTCAAGGTCGTGAAAGCCAATCGCGCCGAGGCGGACATCCTGAAGCGCTTCTCCGATGACTCACAGGAAGCGCTCGAGGCGGCCTATCGCCTGCGGGTTGACCTTGCATGGCGCACGTTCGCGGTCATTGTCATCGGGGTTGCCGCGCTGCTCATCGCCGAATACTTCATGGCGTCCTGGGTGGTAATTGAACGCGAAACCTGGCTCGGTGCTGCGGCGGTCGCGATCGTCGGGTACACCGTGTGGAACTACGGGGCGATCTCGGTGGCGCGTGAGAGCTTTGCCGGGACCTCGATCAGCATTGGCCGCATCGTCCGCAACTGGTGGATTGCGCAGGACCTGCTGGTAGGGCTCGACCGGGCGCTGCACCTGCTGAGCCTGGAACCGGAGGTGGCCGACAAAGCGAACCCTGAGGCATTCCCGAAAGTCATGGAGGACGTGCGCTTCGATGACGTCGTGTTCGGTTACGGGGAAGGGGAGCCCGTCCTGCGCGGAGCAAGTCTGACCGCACGAGCCGGGACGATCACAGCCATCGTCGGTGGCACCGGCGCCGGCAAGTCGACGCTGATGTCACTGCTGCTCCGGCTCTTTGATCCGCGTTCGGGGCGTGTGCGCATCAACGGCGTGGATCTGCGGGACTACGCGATTGCGGACATCCGGAGCAACGTGGCAATCGCATTGCAGAAGAACGTGCTCTTTGCAACGACCGTGCACGAAAACATCGCCTACCCCGAGAGCAAGGTCCCGCGCGAGGCCGTATTGGCCGCGGCGCGTATCGCTTGTGCCGACGAGTTCGTTGGCGAGCTGGAGCAGGGCTACGACACCGAACTTGGTGAACGCGGTGGCAAGCTCTCGACAGGTCAACGTCAGCGCTTGTCGATCGCGAGGGCCGTCCTCCGGGACACGGGCATTCTCATCCTGGATGAGCCAACCGCCGCACTTGATGCGGAGACCGAACAGCGCGTGTTGCGCAACCTGGCGCAGTGGGGCGCCGGCCGCGTCGTCTTCCTCATCACGCATCGCCTGTCGACCATCCGCAACGCGGATCAGATTGCGTTCATCGAGAACGGGGTCGTCGAGGAGCTGGGCACTCACGACGATCTGATGGCCGCCGCCGGTCGTTACAAGGCCTTTGTCGAGGCTGAGACCGAGGGTGCCGCGCATGACTGACATCTTCGAAGCGTCCCGCACCTACGACGACCGACTCGATACCGAGGCCGACATCTCCTCGTTGCAGGCTGCGCGCCTGCTCGTCCGGACGCTCGAGATGATGCGCGAGGTCAAGTATCTCGTTGCCGCGACCTTTGGTCTGGGTGCTGTGCGTTGGTTCATGCTGCTCTTCATGCCCTGGATCGCCAAGATCGTGGTGGACCAGGTCCTCCTGCAGAAGCCCTTCGGCACGACCGATGTGCGGTTCCCGCCCTTCATGGATCCGGTGCTGGCGGCGACCAGCGGGCTTGGGCCGATGGAGATCATGCTGGTCATCACTTCGATCTACCTCGGCTTGCTGCTGCTGTTCGGCCTGCGCGGCCCGGAGGAAGGCGGGCCGCCCGTGACGCAGGGCACCGACGCGGCCTCCCAGTCGGAGAATGCCGTCAGCACTGAGGGGAACTTCCGGGGTGGGTTTCTCGGGATTCTCGAGATGCACGTGCACATCCGCATGGCGCAGCGACTGTCGAACGGGATGCGACAGCAGCTGTTTGCGCGGCTGACGCACCTGCCGATGGCGTCGCTCGAAGATCAACGGGTTGGCGACTCGGTATACCGCGTGATGCACGACACCTCCCAGTTGCCGGGCATCTACTCGGAGCTCTGGATCATCCCTTTCTTCGCGCTGCTCGGCGCGTTCGCCGCACTCTGGATGATGGGGTACAGCTACGGCGACGTGGCTCCCGAGCTGATCTGGATTTCCTGGGCGATGCTGCCGATCGGCATGATCATCACGTTCCCCGCGTCGCGTCTCGTTCGGCGGACGAATCAGGCGAAACGGGCTGCGGGTGCCGCGTCGACCAACGCGCTCGAGGAGACGATGTCAAACATTGGCGCCGTGCAGAGCCTGGGCGGGTTCGACCGGGAACGCGACCGGTTCGAATCCAGGGTCGACGAGTCGCTGATGCGCGAGCGTTACGCCTTCCTCGTGGGCATCGCGATGTACGTGCTGGGCTTCGGGTCGCTGATCTTTGCGAGTGCGTGGGTGACCGTGCTGATCACCGACGAGATCATTGACGGGCGGATGACGCCCGGGGACTTTTTTGTCCTGTTGGGTCTCTACTGGCAACTTGCCGAAGCTGCGATCGGCATTGGCACGTTCTGGATCAAGGTGCAGGGCCATGCCGCGGCGCTGCGCCGTGTCTACTTCTACATCGATTATGTGGACGAGAACGAGCCGCAGGGCAAACGGCAGATCGATGGTGTCAGTGAGGGCGTCCGGTTCAGGGATGTGAGCTTTGCCTACCCGGACGGACAGCGCGCGCTGTCCCACGTCAATCTCGATCTGCCCATCGGGGAACTCGTGGCGGTCGTGGGACCGACGGGCGCAGGCAAAACGACGCTCGCGTACATGATTCCCGGCTTCCTCGCGCCGACGAGCGGGCGGGTGGAGATCGACGGCCAGGACGTGACGGACTTGGATCTCGATTCACTGCGCAGTCTGGTGTCCTACGTGTTCCAGGAGCACTTTTTCCTCGCGGAATCGATTCGGGAGAACCTGTTGCTCGCGAATCGTGCGGCGACCGAGGAGGATCTGCAACGTGCGCTGGCGTCAGCGGGGTGTACCGAGTTTCTCGACCGGCTGCCCGACGGACTCGACACGGTGCTGGGTCGGGGCGGCGATACGCTTTCGGTGGGTCAGCAGCAGCGTCTGTCCATTGCGCGCGGGCTCATCAGGGAAACGCCGACTCTCATTCTCGACGAGCCGACGGCGGCACTCGATCCGCGCACCGAGAACGCGCTTGTGACCGCGCTCGAAGGTGCGAAAACGGACCGGCTTGTGGTGGTCATTGCGCACAGGCTGTCGACCATTCGCAGAGCGGACCGGATCATCTTCATGGAGGAGGGTGCGGTTGCGGATGTGGGGTCACACGAGGAACTCATGGCGGACCCCAACGGCCGCTACCGGCATTTCGTGGAACTGCAGAGCGCCTGAGCGTCGTGCTCTGATGCGTCAGGCGGCTTGGGTTTTGTTCGCCGTGGCGCCTGCGGGTTTGACGATCAGGATGTCCGCGTCCACGTAGTCGAGCACCCGCTCCGTGGTGCTGCCGATGAACAGGTCCAGCATCAGGCTCCGCGACACCGCACCCATGATGATGATGTCGATCGAGAAGTTCTGCTCAACGCGCTGAATGGCGAGTTCGCTCGGGTCTGCGCGGAGGATGCGCCGGTCCTGAGGAACGTCAAACTCCTCGGAGATTTCGTCGAGCGCTTGCCTGTGCTGCAACTCGGCCTCCGCGGGGTAGTGGCCGGACAGGGGCGGCTGGTGGTACGAGTGCATCACGTAGAGCTCGCCGCCCGCCTCGTCGTGCAGCCGTTCGCCGATCCCGATCAGCTGGTGATCGAGGCCCGACGGCTTGGAGCGGCGGTGGAACGGATCGACCGGGCACAGAATCCGCGGCGGTTCGGTCATCTCCCGGTCGTGCACCGTCATCAGCGGTACTGGGCAGTGTTTGACGAGCTGCCAGTCATCGTGTGAAAGGAAGATCCGCGCAGCGAGTGAGTGGTTGGTTGCGCCCGCCCTGGATCACAAGGTTGGCCTAGGTGTCGCGGACGGCATCCACGATGACCCGATACGCGGGATGTCCCCAGTGCGCCGAGGTCGTGACCCGAAGCCCCATGGCGCGGAGCGTCTCCGCGATTTGCTCGAGCGCCTCTTTGCGCTCATCGAGATATTCGCGGCGCAGGCGTTCGAGTTCCACGCTGTCAAAATAGTAGCCCTCGACCAGGTACTGCGTGTAGTCGGCGCTGACGAGGTGGACGTCGAAGTCGTCCATCCGCTGCAGATAGCGCACGCGTTGCAAAACATGATCGTTGGCGGCGTACGGGTCAACGACGACCAGCACGTTCTCGAGATTGAACATGGCCTTCTGGCCTTCTGGCCTTCTGCTCCGGTGTCCTGTGGTTAGCCTCGCGCATGGCTGAGGAGGGGACGTTGATCTGGGTCACCGACGGCGGTCACCGAAGGTGTGTGTCCTGTTTGGTTGGGTCACGGACGGTGTGTGTCCCCTTCTGGGGGCGGGGTCAGAATACCGTCTCCTGCGAGAATCGTTTATCTTCAGGGTAAGCACAAGGAGAACGGTATGAGCAACGAATCGTCCGCAGCGCCTCAGTACGACGTGGTGATCATTGGCGCCGGGTTTTCTGGCATGTACATGCTGCACCGGGCGAGGGACCTGATGGGGCTCTCGGCACGGGTGATCGAGGCCGGCGACGGCGTGGGCGGCACCTGGTACTGGAACCGCTATCCCGGCGCGCGCTGTGACTCCGAGAGCTACTATTACTCCTACTCGTTCTCTTCCGAACTTGAGCAGGAGTGGAAGTGGTCGTCTCGGTATCCGGGGCAACCCGAGATCCTGACGTACCTGGACCATGTTGCGGATCGGTTCGATCTGCGCCGTGACATCCAGTTCGAGACCACCGTCGCGAGTGCGCATTTCAACGATGCGGAGAACTACTGGACTCTGGGTTTCGACGGCAGCGACGAGACGGTCACGGCGCGCTTTGTGGTGGGTGCGGTGGGGTGCCTGTCGTTGCGCAACACTCCGAACTTTCCAGGGCTCGATTCGTTCAAGGGCGACTGGTATCACACGGGTGCGTGGCCCCATGAGGGCGTCGACTTCTCGGGCAAACGCGTTGGCCTGATCGGGACAGGATCAACTGGGATTCAGGCGACGCCGGTAATCGCGGCGGAGGCGGATCACCTCACGATCTTCCAGCGTACGCCCAACTTCAGCATTCCGGCCCGCAATGCGCCGCTCGACGCCGAGACGGCGGCCGAGATCAAGGCGAACTACGCAGAGATTCGCCAGCGCTGCCGGGAGTCGGGTCACGGCTTCCCGTTCGAGACCATTGAGCGCCTGGCGAGTGACGTCTCGGATGAGGAACGCAACAGCATCTACGAAGCGTTGTGGGAACAGGGCGGTTTTCGGTTCCTCGCGGAGTCGTTTTCCGACCTGAGGACTGATCAGGAGGCGAACGACACGGCGGCGAACTTCATCAGGCAGAAGATCCGCGAGATGGTGAAGGACCCGGAGGTCGCGGAGAAGCTGCTGCCGTTTAATCATCCCTACGGGACCAAGCGTCCGCCGATTGACACCGACTACTACGACACGTTCAACCGGGACAACGTCAGCCTGATCGACGTCCGCAAGGCGCCGATCGAGGCGATCACGCCGGACGGGGTGAAGACGGCAGACGGCGAGTATCCGCTCGACGTGATCGTCTTTGCGACCGGCTTTGACGCCATGACGGGGCCGCTGCTGAACATCGATATTCGGGGTGCGGGTGGCGTGCGCCTGGCAGATGTGTGGGAAGGCGGGCCGCGCACGTACCTGGGACTGCAGGTGGCGGGCTTTCCGAACTTCTTCACCGTGACAGGGCCAGGCAGCCCTTCGGTGTTGACCAATATGCCGGTCGCAATCGAGCAGCATGTCGAGTGGATTTCTGACTGCATCGCGCACATGAACGAGCACGGTCTGACCCGTATCGAGACGACCGATGAGGATCAGGAAGCGTGGGTGCAGCACGTGTCGGAGGCGGCGGATGAGACGCTGTTTCCGAAGGCCAACTCCTGGTATGTGGGTGCCAACGTGCCGGGCAAAAGCCGGGTCTTCATGCCGTACGTTGCCGGTATGGACGTGTACCGGGAGAAGTGTAACGAGGTGGTGGCGAACGGCTACGAGGGGTTTGTCACGGCTTGAATCGGGTGCCCCCGTCTTCGCCAGACAGTCTCAGTTTGCCAAGGGTCTCGTAGGCGCCGTCCGAGATCATGTAGTGCTGGGCGGAGACGGTGAGATCCCGGAAGGTACGCTGCAGGACGTGTGAGGTGTGCACCGCACCGGCTCCGGCAATCCTCAGACAGCGCTCGCCGATCACGGCGCTGCGTTCGGTGGCGAGCGCGCAGACCGCGCGAAGGGCGACGGCGATGTCCGGGCTGTCGTAGTCAGCGTCCAGCCTGCGCGCTCCGTCCCGGACGCCGGCCAGGAGGCTCTGCCATTCCGCGTCGAGTTTGCCGAGTTCCAGCTGAACTGCCTGCTTCTCCCCAACGGATCGTGTTTCGAGCAGCCGTCGCTTGGACCGTGCAGTCGCGGCAGCTTCGTCGAGCGCACGACGCGCACCGCCGAGCGAAACGGACGCGTGTTCGAGGGGAATTCTGGGGCCGGGGTTGCCCGTGCGCGGCGAGCCGCGGCGGGGGGTGCGTTCGAAGGCGCGCGAGTGAGGCACGAAGACGTCCCGTACCTCGTAGGTGCTGCTGCCGGACCCGCAGAGCCCCGCAACGTGCCAATCGTCGTGGATGTGCACCTCCGAGACCGGGATTGCGAGCGTGAGCGGAAACGGGTCCTCCGCATCCGGCGCGCAAATGCAGTGCGCGCTGATCCAGCCGGCGTGATGGATGCCGCTGCCAAACTCCCATTTGCCACTGACCCGGTAGCCGCCTGCAACCGGGGCGGCGCGTCCGTCTGGTTTGAGCGAGCCGGCGGCAATCGGCATGTCTGCGCCGACAAAGACTTCGCCCAACCCGGTATCGGACAGACACGATGCCATGACGCCCGTGACCGTGTTGCCGATCATCATCGTCCAGCAGGCCGACATGTCCGCGTGCGCGACGGCGAGCATCACCATGACGTGTGTGTCCAGATCGAGGTCGTAGCCGCCGACCTCGTGCGGAGTCCAGAGCCGGAACAGGCCTTCGCGGTGCAATGCGGACACGGCGTCGGCGCACAAGGTGCGTTGTTGCTCGGAGTCCGGTGCCGTCTTCGAAAGGAGCGGAGCGATGCCCGCGACGCGCTGCAGCATGTCTGCCTGGCTGGGAATCTGACCGGGTGCGTTCATGAGTCCTCCGTACGATCCAGATTACATGACGCGAGCGGCTTCTGTCGTTCGAGATGGCGCTCGGCGCACGCCTTTGTGCGCGCCCGCGCCGTTGGGGAGATGCAGTCGGGGATGCTCACGGGTCTCCCCAAGGACACACACCATCCGCGCTGCCAACGGCATGTGGTCCTCCAAGGAAACACACCATCCGCGCTGCCAGGGACACACACCATTTCGCAGGGATACAGACTATGGCCCATCCAGTCGCACTGATTCCAGGAGACGGAATCGGGCCCGAAATCACCGAAGCCGTCCTGGCCGTGTTGAATGCAGCCGAAGTCGATCTCGAATGGCATCGCTGCCAGGCGGGGCTTGCGGCGCTCGAGGCGGGGGACCCGGTGATGCCGGAAGAGACGCTCGAGACCATTCGTCGGTGTGGGATTGCTCTCAAGGGCCCCTGCACCACGCCTGTGGGGGAGGGTTTCGCGTCCGTGAACGTCCAGTTGCGCAAGGCATTCAGCCTGTACGCAGCGGTCCGCCCGGTGCGCAACCTCCCGGGAGTGACGACGCGATTCGACAATGTCGATCTCGTCATTGTCAGGGAGAACACTGAGGGCCTCTATAGCGGAATAGAGAATGAGGTGGTGCCAGGTCTGGTGACCAGGATGAAAGTCGCCACTGAGGCGGGATGTGAGCGGATCGCGCATTGGGCGTTCCGCTATGCCACGCGCCGTCAGCGGCGGAAAATCACTGTCTTCCACAAAGCCAATATTTTGAAGATGACTGACGGTCTCTTCCTGCGCGCAGCAGAACACGTGCACAAGCACGAATACCCCAACATCGAGTACGAAATCGCGATTATCGACGCAGGCTGCATGCGACTCGTACAGGATCCTGGGCAGTTCGACATCTTGCTGCTTGAGAACCTTTACGGCGACGTGGTGAGTGACCTGTGCGCGGGTCTCGTCGGCGGTCTCGGCATCGTGCCCGGTGCGAATTTCGGTGATGACGCCGCGGTATTCGAGGCGTTGCATGGCTCGGCGCCGGACATTGCGGGCCAGGGTCTTGCAAATCCTCTCGCACTCCTGATGTCCGCAGTCATGATGCTGAACTACCTCGGTGAGGAGTGTGATGACGACGAATCGGCCGCTGCCGGCGCCAGGATTCGGGACGCTTACGATCGTGCGCTACGCGAAGGGATGAAGACGCGGGATCTTGGTGGCGAGCTGTCGACGGCAGACTTTGCAGAGGCCGTGATCGCACGGCTTTAGAGCAGAGGACTCACACGGCGAACTGGCCGGCCGCGGGGATTTAGTCGAAGGCGGGGAAAAAAGAAGGCAAGGCGTTGCAGTTCTCGAGGGTTTCAAGTCCTGTGGGCAGATCTACGTTTCCCGTCGCGCCAGCCAGTCCGAGCATGAGCATGGCCGCGGAGAGGTTGATGACGCTCGCCCATGAGACGCCCAGCGTCAGCGAGATGATGCTGATCAGTGACTGATACTCGTCCATGCGGCCATTGTCACCTGTTGGTGACAGGATGCCAATTGGGGAAGCGACAGGGCTCTGGCACGTGTCAGGTGTCTGTCCTCCGCAGACAGGATTGGTGTGTGTCCTTTAGGGCGACTGTGGCCTGGGGCGACGCAGGAAGCGGGATGGAGCGTGTGTCCTCCACGTGGAAGGGAGGTGTGTGTCTTTGCGTCACAAACTGCTGCAGGCCAGGGACAAGGGTGATGGATACTGTGGCGAGCGCCGAATCTCGTCAGACGCGGAGCGCGTTCCCGGCAGCCGCCGGGCCAGCCTGTCTCCGCAGACAGCGCTTGCATGGAAAGTGGCAGCCGGAGCAGATTCCGCCGCTTTGCCCGGCTCCGCGCGCCATATGGAATAATGCCGGGCGTTTGCGGAAGAACGAATCAAAGGAGAGCGAGGATGGCGGACGTACACTTCGGGGTGACAGTGCCCCAGATCAAACGGCCCTGGGTTGCAGCGGCGCGCGCTGCCAAAGGATTCGAGGAGCTCGGCTTTGACTCTCTGTGGGTGTGTGACCATCTCTATGGTCCGCAGTCCCCGCAGCTCCCCATTCTCGAAGCCTGGACGATGATCTCTGCGATCGCGGCGATCACGGAAAAGGTGGAAATCGGCACGCTGGTCACGCCGGCCGGAATGCGCAATGCCGCGCAGCTCGGGAAGGTCATCGCCTCCGTCGACAATATTGCCGGGGGGCGCGTGATCGCGGGCATGGGCGGCGGCTGGATGCCGCGCGAGTTCACCGACTTCGATATGCCGTTCTTGTCGACGGGAGACCGGCTCGTGCAACTGCGCGAGACGGTTGAACTCCTGAAGCGCATGTGGAGCGAGGACGAAGACGAAGTCGATTTCAAAGGGCGGTTCGTGACGGCAAACAACGTTGTTTGCCAGCCCAAGCCGCCGCGCAAAATCCCGATGCTGATCGGCGGTGGCGGCGAGAAGGTCACGTTGAAACTGGTCGCCGAACACGCAGACATCTGGAACAACGCCGCCGGTAACCAGGCGGGTCTCTCGCACAAGCTAGATGTCCTGAAGGGCCACTGCGACGCAATCGGCCGCGACCCGGGTGAGATCACCATCAGTCAGCAATGTCTCGTGACGATCGCGCCTGACGAAGCGAGTGCCGGGCCCATGGCAGACCGTGCCCAGTCACTCTTTGGTGGCCACATGGGCGACCCGAAAGGACCGCTTGCGATCACCGGGAGCCCGGAACGATGCTGCGAACAGATCCAGAAGCACATCGACCTTGGCTGCACGATGTTCATGATCGAATTCTTCGGTAAGGATACGCTCGAAACGGGTCAGCTCTTTGCCGAACAGGTCTTGCCGGAGTTCAGCCGCGCGGCCTGATGCCGAACGGAAGTCGGGTGACGCGGGCCAGGGTCCGCGTCGAAAACAACAATCCCCACGTGATGCAGGAGCGAACATGACCATTCAGTTGCGCCAGATATGTCTCGTCGCCGAAAAACTCGAGCCGGTGCTGCAGGACCTGACCGCCATCCTCGGAATCAACCGTTGTTTCGTGGATCCGGGTGTTGGCGCATTCGGCCTCGAGAACACGCTCATGCCGATCGGCCGCAACTTTCTCGAAGTGGTCGCACCGGTAAAGGAAGGCACTGCGGGAGGCCGCTACCTCGAACGTCGCAGCGGCGACGGTGGCTATATGGTCATCACCCAGGCCGACTCCCTGGAGACCTTCAGGACTGTCCGCCAGCGGGCACTCGACAACGGGGTCCGGATCGCGCACGAATCAAACCGGGAGGACTGGAACCTGTGTCAGCTCCACCCGGGGGACATGAAAGCCGCATTCCTCGAGATCGAGGCCGATGCGCACAACGACTTCAACGGTCACTGGCATCCGGTGGGCGGGCTTGGCTGGGAAGACAAGGTCAAACAGGACGTCACCGTTGACTACCTGGCGGTCGAGCTGCAGTCACCCGACCCGGCGGAACTCTCGCAGCTGTGGAGCGATGTGACCGGGATCGCAGCCGAACTCCGGGGCACCGATATTGTCGTTCCGCTCAATAACGTCGAATTGCGTTTTGTCGAAGCGACTGACGGCCGCGGCGCCGGATTGGGTGGGCTGGATGTCGCAGTTGCGGATCGCGACGCAATCCTCCGTGCGGCAAAGGACCGAGATTGCTATGTCAGCGATGACAGGGTCGATATCTGCGGCGTGAGGTGGAATCTGCGCGACGCGTGAGATGAGCGATCGTCCTGACTATGTAGGGCTCGCAGGCGCAGGCCGCGCCGGGGACTTCTGCGGATGCTGAACGAACTGCTCCTGGCCCTCGCGCGCTGGCTGGACACACACGCCTGGAGCACAGAGCTTCACGAGTCGTACTACATGTATGCCTGGATCGAAACGACGCATGTCCTGACGATCATGGTGTTTCTCGGCATGCTGTTCATCATCGATCTGCGGATGCTGGGGCTTGCCTTTACCTCGGTCCCGGCTTCCCGCGTCGCCGCACGCCTGGACAAGCCGATGATGATCGGCTTTGCCGTCATGATCGCAACCGGCGTCACGCTGTACTACGCGATCCCGGTGCGAACAACCCAGAGCATCTGGTTCCGGATCAAGGTGGTGTTGCTGATTGCCGCGGGAGTCAATGCCTGGTTGTTCAGGCGCAGGATGCAGGCATCCGTCGGCACCTGGGACACGGACCCGAAGCCACCCCAGCCTATTCGCTGGGGCGCGGGGGCCTCGCTGCTGCTCTGGGCAGGAGTCGTCATGACCGGGCGTGCAATTGCCTACGACTGGTTCGATTGCCACAAGCAACAGTCGACGTTCGTCTACTGGGCGGCGGGGTGCGTGGACGAGTTGGCCGCGCTGGGCGAAAGCGTGGGGGAAGGCTCGTGAGGGGCGCACCGTGGAAGTAATCGCGTTTTTCGAGTGGCTGGACGCATCGTCGCTCGCATCCATCTCGAAAGCCTATGGCGGCGTCTTCGCCGTGGTGCAGATGTCCCACCTGCTGGCGCTTGCCTTGCTGGGGGGTGCGGTGCTTCTGTCCGACCTGCGCCTGCTGGGCGTGTTGATGCGGGACGTTCCATCTGAAGTGGTTGTGCGGGACACACAGCGATGGTTCAACCTTGCACTCGTGGTGATCGTGCTGTCCGGTATCTTCATGAGCTCCGCTGTCGCGATGAAGCTCTACTACAACGAGATGTTCTGGGCGAAGATGGCCGGCCTCGCGTTTGGCGCGGCATTCGTCTACGGCATTCGCGGTCCGTTGCTGAAACACAATCACGACACGATCAACCCCTGGTCGCTCCGCGCGGTTGCGGTCACTTCGTTGCTGGTCTGGTTCACCGTCGCGGCGGCCGGCCGCTGGATTGGCTTTTCGTGAAGGTGTCGAGATGAACAAACAGGCGCTTCTCGAGAACGCTGCGATAGGGATTGCGTGTCTGGTCCTCGTGGCAACCGGCTGGTTTTGGGCGCTGCAGGTGGTTGACGTCATCGAGACGCTGCGACTGGCGTATGGATGATGTTCCCGCGGGTCATTCCGCGGTGGGGGAAGGCTGATGAAATCGTTTCTTGCGGGCATCGCCGCATTGTTCATGGTGGCGCCGGCTGCCGCTGATTACCTGTCCGAATCCGGCAGGGCAGAGGTCGAAGCGTTGAAGGCGGCTTACCGGGGCTCACCGACGACGCCGGCCAGCTATCCCGAGCGCGCGGCGATCGCCTGGCGCTGGCTCAACGCGTTTGCGATGACTGGCGCATCCATACCCGTGAACATGACGACTGCGATCCGGCCAAATCTGCCGGATGGCCCCCGTCAAGGGAACGCGCGAAGCCTCGACTACTACCTCGAAGAGCTCATCTTGCTTGACGAGGAGCCCGCGGCGCTTGGGCAGCTGGAAGCCGACAAGGGGCCGTTCGAAGCCCGGAGCTATGCCGAAGTCCGCCAACGCTGGACCGTCGGCTCGCGTGGCGTCACAAAGGGTGGCGGCTTCCTGGTGGCGCGACACTTCATGCCTGGATACGGCGTCTTCCAGACCGATGCTCCGGCCAAGGCCAACTACGTTTCGATTCGAGCAGACCGTGAAGGGGTCAGCTTCGTGGCGGACGGTCGCCCGCTCGCGGGCATGCACGGCGGGTTCCGGGGTGCTCGGCCCGCGCTGTTCTTTCGCCTGAGCGCCGGCGAGTTGCAACCGGGGGACGTGGTCACCGTGACGTACGGCGATCAGGGCGGCGGCGGCCCGGGTTTGCAAATGGGGCCGGCGTCCACGGACTTCCTGCCGCTGCCGATTTACGTCGACTTCGATGGAGGCGGGCACAGCTTTGCGCTCCCCATCCAGCCTGTTGCCGTGCGCGGTACGGCGCTCGCGGGTGTCCACGCCTTTGCACCGTCAGTCGTGCGCCGCGGAGAGTCGTTCGAGATTTCGGTCCGGGCTCAGGACCGGTTTTATAACCGTGCCGCCGGACCGTTTCCGGCGTTCGTCGTGCGCGCCAACGGCCTGCTTGTCGGCGAGGTCGCCGCGGGGCCCGACGCCATTAACATCCTGCGGGCGTCGTTTGATGAACCGGGTGTCTACCGTCTCACCGTCGCGTCCGTGGATGGGCGCGTACGCGGAGTCGGCAATCCTGTGCTTGTTGACGCGGATGCGACCCGCGTCTTCTGGGGCGATACGCACGGGCACTCTGGATTTGCTGAAGGCATCGGGACTCCCGAGCGTTTCATGCGCTGGGCTAAAGACGATGCGCGCCTCGACTTCGTGACGCATTCCGAGCACGACATCTGGATGGATGACTACGAGTGGCGCGTGCTGCGTGATGTCGTGCGCCGCTTCTCCGAGCCCGGCCGGTTCGTGGCGTATCACGGTTACGAATGGACCACGCAGAATCGGTATGGCGGCCATCACAATGTCCTGTTCAGGGAAACGGAGGGCAGTCGGGTGCCCGTCCAGTTTCACCCGACCATCTCGGCGCTCTATGCGGGCCTGCGTGCGACGCACGATGTGGATGACGTGGTTGTCATTCCGCATGCACACCAGTCGGGCGACTATCGTCAGAGCGACCCCGAACTGCAGGACCTCATCGAGATCATGTCCCAGCACGGGACTTTCGAGTGGTTCGGCAGGAAGTACCTGGAACACGGCCATCAGGTCGGCTTCATAGCCGCCAGCGACAATCACCTGAGTCAGCCGGGGTATACCAGTCCCTGGCGTGGGGCGATGTCCCAGCGCGGTGGGCTGGCTGCGGTGTTGGCGGACGAGCACGGCAGGGACCCCATTTTCGATGCCATGAAGGCGCGTCATACCTACGCGACGACCGGCGACAAGATCATCCTGGATTTTGAGCTGAACGGCGGCACGATGGGTGACCGCGTCCGGTTTGCGGAATCGCGTCAGCTGACGGGGCGCGTCATCGGCACAGCCCCCATTCACACTGTCACGGTGCTCAAGAATCTCGAGCCGATCTACGAGCGCCGGTACCTCGCCAATGCGGAGTCCGTACCAGGGAACGGCGAAGGCGTCTTCTATCTGTCGTTCGAGTCCGATTCCGTCCCCATGCACCCCCAGGACAACGCGCGCGGCACCAGGACCTGGCGCGGTACCATCGACGTGGAGAACGCGGAGCTCGAAAGCTTCGAGGCGACGGACTTCTTCAACCCCGAGGTCAACCGGCTGGAACGGGATGCGGAGCTGCCCAACCGCATCCACTTCGTGACGGGCTCGAGGGGGGACGCGAGTTCGATTCGCCTGACGCTCGAGAAGGTGAAACGCAGTGCCCGCCTGCGCGTGCGTACCGAAGCGGCCACCGAATACGGAAGTCCAACGCGATTCCGGCTGCCGGGCACCACGCCTGCCGGGGAGAGCGTCCTGCGGCTGCGCGACATGCGCGAAGGCGAACTGAAGAAGGTCATCCCTGTCGACATCTACGATGACGCCATCGTGCTGCGGCATGCGGTCACCGAAGGCCCAGACGATGTGACGTTCGAATTGACCGATACCGGCGCCATTCAGGGGGACCACTACTACGTGCGCGTCCGGCTGGCGAACGACGCAATGGCCTGGTCGAGCCCGATCTGGGTTGGGGGTTTTCCGCCCAGATGATCCGGCTGCTCGTCTGCGGGTTTCTGATCCTCTCCGCGTTCGGCCAGACGTGTGCGGACGACCTGCGGCCGATCTACATCGAGATCGCGGAGAGCGTGGAC